>BNJV01002043.1_pt1 | contig 77170 bp, 81 predicted proteins | sample 8540591 | NCBI WGS metagenome assembly BNJV01 (sample SAMD00202457, study PRJDB9452) | human saliva metagenome | host: Homo sapiens | reverse complement strand
GCCTGACGTGTCGCTTGATAGCCATCAAAGTAGGCAGCCCCTACTTCATCCACAAAACTCTCATACTTAGCAATCTCCTCAAAGACATCGAAACGGTTATCAAAGTCTAAGCCTGATTGGTGTAACTGTCTGAGCAGACCAGTTGTCATCTGCATGTTGTTGATGTATGTCGCCGTATTAGCATTCAAGGTCTCAGCGTCTGGAATGAAGGCTGACACCTTGGTCCCTGTCACTTCGTCAAAGTAGAGGGTCTCAGCATCTAAGCCTAGAATATGAGCTAAGAGGCTATTGGATTTCTCAGCTGAACGGTTAATAAACTTCTCCGTCCCGTTGCCGGCAATCCGAATGATGTAAGGTTGGCCTTTGAGGGTGACCTTGTAGTTCTTGTTAGTCATACCACCAGCACTCTCTAAGGTCGCAATATCCTCAGGGCTAGCATCCATCTGGTCGGCCAAGAACTGCTCCACTTCTTGCTTAGCTGCCCGTTCTTCCTTGCGAACCAAACGTGGGTAGACTCGCTTAAGAACATGATGAACCTGACTAGCATCATCAATTTCGCCCCAGAAAAAGTCATCCAGTTTAAGGTACCCCAAGCGATAGTCTTGGGCAACGTCTAACATAATATATTCATAGTTAACATACGGATTGAGGTTATCAGCATAAATCGACAGCATCTTAAGATAGAAAGGATAGGACAATTTGGACAGGCCAATCATTTCACCGTCGATACGGTTGAATTGGTGAATATCCTTCCCCATCTTATAGACATAGCCATCACGCAATTCCACCATGGCTTCATCATGTTGCTCACGTACACTGGTAATCAACATAGCGGAGTCACTAGCGACCTTATTCAGCCCCTTAATCCCACGGATTTCAAAAAGCAAGTCCCCTTCAATCAGGAAGAAATCGCCATCTATATGAGGAGCCGCCGCGGCCAGTGAAGCCATGGTTCCTGTGTGGGCATAAGCCTCGTTGACTACTAGGGTCACATCAGGCATGTCCGCAACATGTTGAGCTAATAGGTCAGCTTGGAAACCAGCAACCAAGACAAAACGCTCTACTCCTTGGTCTCGTAAGACTTGAAGGGTCCGGTCTAATAAGGTATGGTCCCCTAATGATAGGAGCGGCACGGGTTGATCCATATTACGAGGTTGGCCTGCAGCAAGAATGACTGCCTGATGAATTTGCTCCTTGGCCTGAGCCAACTGAATCTTACGGGCATTTGCATCTTTCAAGCCAGTCTCTAGTAGAGCCAAGCCCTTGTCCGTCACTTGATAGTGGTTACGCGTCCCCTGACGCTCAATCTTAATGTAGCCTTGTTCATCAAGTCGCTTGAGAATCAGATTAATTTTGCCTAAGGATAGGTTAGTCGCTTGTGCCATATCACGTTGACTGCCCGCTTCTTCTCGGTTCAGGTAATACAGCAAGGTCATTAAGTCATTCATCTTAGCCCTTCTTTCTGTGTTCATTTTTTGAACTTTAGTCTAGTATAAACCACTTATTATCTTATGTCTAGAGTTTTAGCTTAAAAAGTTCAAATAATGAACAAAACCCTCAGCATTTAGCTGAGGGTTAGAGATCCTATTATTTTTTTGCTTTTTTATGGCGCCATTCTTTCCAAAGCTTAGCCAAGGAGAAGACAGGCTTATTTCTGACCAGTTGGTCGTCAGCCAGATAGTTTCGCATGGCCTTAAGAGTCTGCCCTGCCTTAGAGACGACAAAGTGATAGGTGCCTGCTGACTTGGTATCAATGAAGAAGCCCCGAATGAAGCCTCGTTTCATCAGCATGATGGCACGAACCTGGCGAATTTCGCCCCAAGGAATCTGAACGAAATCAGCTGGATTGCGGTCATTATAGAATTCAAATGCCTTGTTACCCACTAGAATACGGCCATGGCGGCCCATTACGCCACCAGACATCCAGTTGGCAGTTGTCACAAAGTCTGCCCGGCTATTCAATGATTCAACCATACTTCTCTCTCCTTCTACAATGCTTTAGAGTAGTGGAATATCAATCTGATCATAAACCGCCTCTTGATTGTCGGGCTGGCCCTTATCGCGTCTTTCTAGAATGAGGCTTGAACCTGAGCAGCAGTGGTCAAGCCATGACGCTCCCAATTAATCAGAATGCGATCAATATACTTAAGGCTGAAGGCTTGACGCAAAACGGCTTCCTTAACTGCTAGACGGATTAAATCAGGCGCATAGCCATCTTGCTTGAGCCAACCATTCAAGGTCTCATATTCGAGTGCTGACAGGGAACGGCCAAACTCCCCTTCCACCAGAGGAATGAGTTGACTAGCCGTCATGGTCTGTTTCTGATCACTTGTTGGGTCTGTCTCATTACTAGAAGTCGTCTGTTTTTGCCTAGCTGCTAGATTAAAGGACTCTAGTCGTTCAAAAAGTGGTGCCAGACTCAAACGGTCTTGGCCCGAAGCATCCATTTCAAAGACTAGATAGCCCTGATCTGCTAAGAGAGATAGTTGAGACATGGCTTGATGAGACTGCCAACCGTAATGTTGCGAGCATAGTTCTACAACAGCTATAGGACTCAAATCCCCCTCCTTCTGACCTAATATCGTAGTCACTAGGAGAAAGGTTTCAGGACTCAAGCCTAAGTCTTGATAATGGCTGAGTAAGACCTGCGGCAAGACGATAAAGCCTTCTTGGTACCAATTATACATGATGCTCCCCCTTTCTCAGTCTAGTTTTCCTATTAGCACAGGGCAGCTTCCTCAGATTAGGAGGCTAGCCATGAACCACTTAGCTCTTAGGCCTTCTTAGCTTTCTTGGTTTCGCGTTCACGCGCACCCTTGTCAAGGATTTGCTTACGTAAACGAACGCTCTCAGGTGTTACTTCACAGTATTCATCATCATCCATGAACTCTAAGGATTCTTCTAGAGTTAGGATACGTGGACGTTTAATAACCGCGGTTTGGTCTTTGGTTGCTGAACGAATGTTAGTTAATTGTTTAGCCTTGGTGATATTAACAGTTAAGTCGTTCTCACGGTTATGTTCCCCAATAATCATCCCACCGTAGACTTCAGTCCCTGGGTTCACAAAAATAGTCCCACGATCTTCTAAGTTCATAATCCCATAAGTAGTGGCTTGTCCTGCCTCAAGGGCAACCAAGGCACCGTTACGGCGGTTCCCAATATTGGAATCAATAACAGGTTGATAGTCATCGAAGCTATGGTTCATAATCCCATAACCACGTGTCATAGATAAGAACTCAGTAGAGAAACCAATCAAGCCACGAGCCGGAACAGAGAAGACCATACGGATTTGACCATTACCTGTAGTTACCATATCCGCCATTTCAGCCTTACGTTGACCTAAGGCTTCAATAATCGCCCCCATGTATTCTTCAGGTGTGTCAATTTGTACACGCTCGAAAGGCTCACAGGTCTTGCCATCAATTTCCTTAAGGATTACCTTAGGACGTGAAACTTGGAACTCATAACCTTGACGACGCATGTTCTCAATCAAGATAGCCAAGTGTAATTCCCCACGACCAGACACGATAAAGGCATCTGGTGAGTCTGTTGGCTCAACACGCAAGGATACGTCTGTTTGCAATTCTTGCATAAGACGGTCTTGGAGGTTACGGGAAGTCACAAACTTGCCTTCTTTACCAGCAAATGGTGAGTTGTTGGTTAAGAAGGTCATTTGTAAGGTAGGCTCATCAATGTGGAGAATTGGCAGAGCTTCAGGATTTGCAGCATCTGCTACGGTCTCTCCAACGAAGATATCTTCCATACCTGATAAGGCAATTAAGTCCCCTGCCTTAGCTTCGTTAATCTCCACGCGGTCCAAACCGAAGAAACCAAACATCTTGGTAATACGGAAGTTCTTGCTAGTGCCGTCAACCTTCATAAGGGTCACGTTGTCGCCGACTTTCATCTTCCCACGGAAGATACGGCCAATCCCAATACGCCCCACATATTCATTATAGTCCAACAAGGAAACTTGGAATTGTAATGGTTGGTCGGAGTTATCAACTGGAGCAGGTACATGTTCAATGACTGAGTCAAAGATAGCATCCATAGAAGGCTCTTGGTCTGCTGGATTGTCAGATAGACTAGACGTCCCGTTAAGGGCTGAAGCATAGACCACTGGGAATTCCAATTGATCATCGTCTGCCCCTAATTCGATGAAGAGCTCTAAGACTTCATCTACTACTTCTTCTGGACGAGCAGAAGGCTTGTCAATCTTGTTTACTACGACAATCGGTACTAAGTGTTGTTCTAAGGCTTTCTTCAAGACAAAGCGTGTTTGTGGCATGGTCCCTTCATAGGCATCCACGACCAGAATAACCCCATCAACCATTTTCATGATACGTTCTACTTCGCCACCGAAGTCCGCGTGACCTGGGGTGTCCAAGATGTTGATACGGGTACCCTTGTAATCTACGGCGGTGTTTTTGGCCAAGATGGTAATCCCACGTTCTTTTTCAATGTCGTTAGAGTCCATGGCACGCTCATCTAATTTAGCACGCTCATCGAGGGTGTTGGACTGTTTGAGCAACTCGTCAACCAGTGTGGTTTTACCGTGGTCGACGTGGGCAATAATAGCAATATTTCGGATATCCTTACGCGTATTCATTAATTTCTCCTAACTGATCTTTTTCTTCTGCTAAAACGCGGATGACTTCTTCATGGACAGTGTCATGCGCGAAAATAATAGGACTGGCTGATAAAATGGATAAGGCCGATCCGTCTGGCTTAGTTGCCTTGAAGCCCATGGCCTCACAAATGGCCCAGCCAGCTGCAAAGTCCCAAGGACTTAATTTGAAGCTCAAGTAAACTGCCGCTTCACCACGAATGACTTCGATAACTTCAAGCGCAGCAGAACCGTGCGCCCGAACGCCTAAGACATTTTCTAATAGGCGCTGACTATTACAACGGTTTTGGGTAAACATGGCCACGTTCCCTACTGCTAGAGAATCTTGCAGGCGGTCAATCTTAAGTGGCACCAGTGGTTGGCCGTTGAGGGTAGCGCCTTGGCCCACAATCCCCGCATAAAGGTCATGTTTCATGACATCGTAAATGTAGCCAGCTAATGGCTTACCATCTTGGAAAATCCCAATCAAAATGCCAAAGTTATTTTTCTGCTTAACGAAGTTAAGGGTCCCATCGATTGGGTCAATGACCCAGACAATGCCGACCAAATCTTCCGTTCCTTGACTCATTCCTTCCTCACCAATGATGCGATGGTCTGGGAAGTGACTGGTAATCTTATCGACAAAGTATGCCTCTGTCGCCTTATCCATCTCCGTAACTAAGTCGCTGGCGCCTGTTTTCTGATCCACTTGAAGGGATCGTTTGAGTGATTGCCGTAAATTCTCAGCGGCTTCTTCTAGCCAGACCAAGACGTGGGCATGAACTGTCTTAAAATCTTCCATTTGAACCTCCTATGTTGATACGCACTACGGGGTTGTCCGCTGAGGAATCCTTGAGAGTCTTCATTTGCCGAACGACCTGGTAGATAGAATAACCACTAGCTGACTGGAAAGCTCGATCTAGTCGCTTTTCTTCGCCAATACTGGTCACTATTTGCTTGAATGCTTGATAACGTGGCCACAGAGAATTAAACTTGACCCCACTTTGGTAGACCGCCTCTACCCCTGATAGAAAGTCGACGACCGTGATAATTTCCTCTGTCGTCCAATCCGGGTTCAGGGGGGTATTCAAACTGTGTCATACACGTTCCTCCATTCAAAACACTCTAACTATTATCATACCCTATTTTGGCCAAAAAATAAAAGGTAAACTTCATAGTCAACGCTTACAGACTATAATTTATCATCAATTTGTCTAGTCACTAGAATATTAAAGGCTTAATATACGAATTTTATATAGTTTCCCCTCGGCAAAGCAAAAAGCAGAGTTGCTTTGCAACCCTACTTTTCTGTAAGTTTAATTTCCTAATGTCTGGCGCCATTCAAGGAGCGAAGCCACATCTTCTTGTTGGATATATTGAGCCTCTAGGGCAGTCTCGATTAAGGCGTCGTAATTGGTTAGGGTATAGTAGCTTACTCCAGCTTCAGCAAAGGCCTGCTGAGCCTTGGTCAACTCATAAGAGAAGATGGCAACAACACCTAGAACTTGACATCCTGCATCTTTTAGGGCTTGAGCCACCTTGAGCGAGGATAAGCCAGTCGAGATTAAGTCTTCCACTATGACCACCTTAGCTCCCGGCGTCAAGTGCCCCTCAATTTGGTTGGTCTTACCGTGCTTCTTAGCGGAGTCCCGTACATAAACCATGGGCAAATTCAGCAAATCGCTGACCCAAGCTGCGTGAGGAATACCAGCGGTTGCTGTCCCCGCTACTACTTGGACTTGAGGATAATGTTCCCTAATGACATGACTTAAAGCCTGGGCAATCTTACGACGGACTGACGGATAGGACATGGTCAGGCGATTGTCACAATAGATTGGCGATTGAATACCTGATGTCCATGTAAAGTACTGGTGGGGCTGTAAAGCGACCGCTTTAATAGCTAGTAATTCTTGGGCAATTTCTTTTGCACTGGACATGAAAATCCTCCTATTCTTACTTCAAAAAGCTATGACAAATGCTATCATAGACGGCAACCGGGTCACTAGCCAGGGTAATTGGGCGTCCGACCACAATATGGCTTGAGCCTAGTTGACGAGCAACTTCCGGTGTGGCGATGCGCTTTTGATCCTGACTTGGCCCACCAACTAAGCGTATGCCCGGTGTGACAATGGCAAAGTCCTGGCCACAAGCCTCCCGAATAAGGGGTGCCTCATGAACCGAGGCAACGACTCCATCAAACCCGCTTCCTTGGTCAACTGAGCGTAATGACGGACACTGGTCACTAGGTCAACTGGAATCAATTGTTCGGCCTGCATTTGTTCTTGAGAGGTAGAGGTTAACTGGGTTACTGCGATGGCCAAAGTTTCAGGGCTGCCTCCATCAAGTAAGCCTTGCTTGGCAGCCTCCAGCATTTCCTTGCCCCCCGCAGCATGAAAATTAAGCATGTCCACTTTGAACTGGGCCAAACCTTTGCTTGCACCATAAACTGTATTGGGAATGTCATGTAGCTTAAGGTCTAGGAAGATGCGATGCCCTCTTTCCTTGAGAGCAGATAAGACTTGTGGCCCATTTTGTAGATAGAGTTCCATCCCAACCTTAACATAGAGCTGGTCGTGGCCACTAAAGGGTGCTAAAAATGCCAAGGTTTCTTCTAAATTTTTGAAGTCTAGTGCGACGATGACATCGCCAGAATATCTTTGATTCATAGTTCCTCCTTATGGATCAAGTCCGACTAGGCCAAAGGCGTGATATTGAAAGAGGTGGATTCTAGCACCTTCAAGAGGGCCATACTGGTATCCAAAGAGGTGAAGCAGACGATTTCTTGCTCACTGGCTACCCGACGAATCTTGAAGCCATCCTTGGTGACATGTTTATCCTTAGAAGTGGTGTTAATGACTAGGTCTACTTGACCTTGATAGATGGCATCTAAGACATTGTGATCCTGACTGCCGATCTTGCCAACAGAAGCTACTTTAAGACCTGCTTGACTTAGGTAATCAGCGGTGCCTGGGGTGGCCAAGAGATTAAAGCCCAAGTCACTAAAGCGACGTGCCAACTCTAAGGCTTCGGCCTTGTCTTCGTTAGCCACTGTGAAAAGGATGTTCCCTTGATCCTTGACCTGGATGCCGGCGGCTACTAATCCTTTGTAGAGGGATTTTTCCAGAGTTAAGTCGCTACCCATGACTTCTCCAGTTGACTTCATTTCAGGTCCTAAGGCGGTGTCTACATCCTTGAGTTTTTGGAAACTAAAGACTGGTACTTTGGTGTAAACTGCAGATGGTTCAGGTAGCAAGCCAGTCTGGTAGCCTAGATCACTTAAGGATTGGCCTAAAATAGCTTGCATGGCTAATTGTGCCATAGGGACACCTGTAATCTTGCTGAGGAATGGCACAGTCCGTGAACTGCGCGGATTAACTTCCAAGACAAAGAGTTGTCCCTTGCTAAGCACGTACTGGATATTAAGTAGGCCTACGATGTTGAGGCCCTTAGCCAGACGAATAGTATAGTCGACTAGTTGCTCCTTCTGAGCGTGACTTAAGGTCTGAGGTGGGTAAACGGCGATGGAATCACCTGAATGGACCCCAGCCCGCTCAATATGTTCCATAATGCCCGGAATGACTACCGTTTGGCCATCACAAATGGCATCGACTTCGATTTCTTGACCGATCAGGTAACGGTCCGTTAGGACAGGATGTTCCGGCGATACCCGCACAGCGGTCTCCATGTAACGACGCAAATCAGCTTCTTCATAGACGATTTCCATGGCGCGACCGCCCAAGACATAGGAAGGTCGTACCAAGACTGGATAGCCAATGGACGCTGCGTTAGCAACAGCTGTTTCCGTATCTGATGCTGTCTTACCTAAAGGTTGTGGAATAGCTAATTCATGTAAGAGTTGCTCAAACTTATCGCGATTTTCAGCCTTGTCAATTTCTTCCAGACTGGTCCCAAGGATTTTGATTCCGTGAGCTTGGAGTTTATCGGCTAAGTTAATGGCAGTCTGACCACCAAACTGCACGACCACACCCAAAGGCTGCTCGTGGTTCAAGATAGCCATGACATCTTCTTCGGTTAGCGGCTCGAAGTAGAGTTTGTCAGAAATGGTGAAGTCGGTTGAGACGGTCTCTGGGTTGTTGTTGATAATAATGGCTTCGTAACCTGCCGCCTTAATAGCCAGAACGGCATGGACAGTTGCGTAATCAAATTCCACCCCTTGACCGATACGGATTGGGCCAGAACCCAGCACAACGATTTTAGGTTTGTCCGTCACGATGGATTCATTCTCTGCTTCATAACTAGAATAGAAGTAAGGAGTTGAAGACTCGAATTCTGCCGCACAGGTATCCACCATCTTGAAGACTGGCGTGATGCCCGCTTCTTGACGTAGCTGATAAACTTCTGCCTCTGTGGTTTGCCATCGGTGGGCAATGATTTTGTCAGAGAAACCGTAACGTTTGGCATAAGCTAAGAGATTGAGGTCATGCGGATGAGCCTTGAGTTCATGTTCCAGATCAATAATATGTTGCATCTTATCAAGGAAGAAAGGATCGATTTTAGTCATGTCATGAATCTGATCTACGCTGACGCCTCGTCTCAGGGCTTCGCCAATGAAGAAGAGTCGTTCATCACTACCAGCTTGGACCTTTTCCATGATTTCTTCCAAACTAAAGCTATCGCCGTTAGGCAGACCCAAGTGGTGGACGCCGTATTCTAGCGAGCGGATAGCCTTCAGTAAAGACTCCTCATAGTCCGCCCCATAGCCATAACCTCACCCGTTGCCTTCATTTGAGTGCCTAACTTTCGGTCGGCGCGTTCGAATTTATCAAATGGAAAACGTGGGATCTTGCTGACCACATAGTCTAGGCTGGGTTCGAAGCAGGCATAAGAATTCTGGGTGACAGGGGTTGAGGATTTCATCAAGCCTTAAGCCAACGGCAATCTTGGCCGCTATCTTAGCAATCGGGTAACCGGTCGCCTTAGACGCTAAGGCCGAAGAACGAGACACGCGCGGGTTGACTTCAATGATATAGTAGTTAAAAGGAATCTGGGTCCAAGGCTAATTGGACATTACAGCCCCTTCTATCTTGAGGGCCCGAATAATCTTAAGGGACACATCGCGCAACATGTGATACTCGCGGTCAGTCAGAGTTTGCGATGGGGCCACCACGACTGAATCCCCGGTATGAATCCCTACAGGATCAATATTTTCCATGTTGCAGACGACAATGGCAGTATCATTGGCATCACGCATGACTTCATACTCGATTTCCTTATAACCTGCAATGGATTTTTCTAGCAAACATTGGGTTACGGGCGAATAATGGAGACCTGAAGAAACGATTTCATCTAAATCCCGATCATTATAACAAATACCGCCACCAGTCCCCCCCATGGTAAAGGCTGGACGAACAATAACTGGATAGCCAATTTGTGCCACAAAATCTCGAGCTTGATCTAAGTTGGTGACAATTTCTGATTCAGGCACCGGCTCTCCCAATTCCTGCATGAGCTGGCGGAAGAGCTGGCGATCTTCCGCTTGCTCGATGGAGGCTAGTTTGGTTCCTAGTAATTCGACACCGTATTGGTCCAAGACTCCCTGACGATGCAATTGTACGGCTAGGTTAAGCCCAACTTGGCCACCAAGGGTTGGCAACAAGGCGTCTGGTCGTTCCTTACGGATGATTTTGCTGACGAATTCTAGTGTGAGTGGCTCCATATAAACCTTATCGGCAATCTGGCGGTCCGTCATAATGGTGGCCGGATTGGAGTTAACTAGGATAACTTGGTAGCCCTCTTCCTTCAAGGATAGGCAAGCCTGAGTCCCGGCATAATCGAATTCTGCTGCCTGCCCAATTGTAATGGGCCCCGACCCAATAACCAGAATAGTTTGAATATCTTGACGTTTTGGCATGATAGGACTCCTTTACTTGTGGTGACGAGACTGAGCTTGGAAGGCTTTCATATTCTCAATAAACTGATCAAAAAGATAATTAGGATCATGAGGTCCTGGCGATGCTTCGGGATGATATTGAACTGAAAAAACTGGGTAGAACTTATGTCGAACGCCTTCGCAGGTGCGGTCATTGACTGACAAATGAGTTAATTCTAGGTCTGTATCTGCCAATGAGTCAATATCTACACTGTAACCATGGTTTTTGCGAAGTCAAGTCTACCTTGCCTGTCAATAGATTTTTTTGACTGGATGGTTGGCCCCACGATGGCCAAATTTGAGCTTGTAGGTCTTGGCTCCTGCTGCCAAACTAATCAGTTGATGGCCCATGCAAATACCAAAAATCGGTAGCTTGTCCATGATTTGGCCAATCATGGCAATGGTCTCTGGCACATCCTCAGGGTCGCCAGGTCCATTAGAGAGCATGACGCCATCAGGTTGAAGCCGTAAAACTTCCTGAGCGCTAACATTATGAGGCACCACGACAATGTCACAGTTACGCTCATTAAGCTCACGCAGAATACCTGACTTCATGCCTAAATCAACCAGAACCACTCGATAGCCCGTTCCTGACGACAGGAAGGCCTTAGAAAGTCGACACTTGGGCAATTTGGTCCCTAGCCAGTTCAGTCTTTCTAAGCTGCTCTAGTACTTGTGCTGGATCTTGAGATAAATCAGTAATAATCCCCTTAATCGTCCCATATTGGCGAATCTTTCGAGTCAGACTGCGAGTATCAATACCCCAAATTCCTGGGATATCTAGTTCTTTGAGTGCTTGGCCTAAGGACATTTGGCTACGGAAGTTAGAAGGCTTTTGGCAGACTTCGCGGACTACCAATCCCTTGATAGAGGGATTAATGGTCTCAAAGTCATCTCGGTTAATGCCATAATTACCAATTAAGGGATAGGTAAAGGTGACAATTTGTCCATTGTAGGAAGGGTCTGACAGTGTTTCTTGGTAGCCGGTCATGGCGGTATTGAAGACGACTTCCCCTGACATAGCCCGGTCAGCACCAAAGCCATAGCCCTTGTAGATGGTTCCATCTTCTAGAATCAGCTGTTTATCATATCTATACATAAGCTCGCTCCTTGTCTTACTAAGCTCTTAGGCAAAAAATGCGGAATCTTGATAGGCGATGCGGCCTTGGCTAATGGTCAGGATAGGCCAGCCATAAACTTCTTGACCGGCGTATGGCGTATTCCGACCTTTGGACAAGAAATTCTCAGGTTGGATACTTGCTACCTTGTCTAAATCGATAACGACCAGATCAGCAGGCTGACCTACTGCTAAGTTACCATATGGTAGATCAAAGATTTTTGCCACATTAGTCGACATCTTGTCCAAGAGAAATTCTAGGGACATAATGCCTGGTTTGACAAAGTGGGTATAGAGCTGGCTAAAGGCTGTCTCAGACCCTACAATACCAAAAGGCCGCCTCCTGCATTGGCAAGTCTTTCTCTGACAGAGCATGAGGCGCATGGTCAGTGGCGATAATGTCGATGGTGCCATCTAAGAGGCCAGCAATTAGGGCTCGGCGATCCTCAGCTGCGCGCAGGGGTGGATTCATTTTCCAGAAGCCATGGTTGTGGGGAATATTACCCTCGTCACTCAGTAAATGATGGGGGCAGACTTCGCAGGTTACCTTAATACCGTTGGCCTTTGCCTCGCGAACTAGGCGAACGGATTCCTTGGTCGATACATGGCAGACATGATAGTGACAACCTGCCGCTTCAGCCAAGAGAATGTCGCGGGCAATCTGAACTGATTCGCAAACAGATGGAATACCTGGCAGACCTAGTTCCCGACTACGGCAGCCACAGTGCATACAGCCACCCCGAATTAGGGAATTGTCCTCGCAATGAGCCACAATGGCTTTGTTAAGGCGGGCCGCAACACACATGGATTCATACATCATATTAGCATTTTGGACCCCACGCCCATCATCACTAAAGGCAAAAACATGTTGAGCTAACTCGTCAAACTGAGCATAGTCCTCCCCTAGCTCCCCTTTGGTAATGGCACCGTAAGGAATAGCCCGAATAATCGAATCGCGCGCAATAATGTCTAGCTGAGGCTTAAGGTGGTCATAGGAATCGGGTACCGGGTTGAGGTTGGGCATGGGCATGGCCGTGGTGAAGCCACCGCGTGCAGCCGCTCTGGAAGCATGGTAGATATTTTCCTTGTATTCAAAACCTGGTTCCCGCCAGTGAACATGGACGTCAATAAAACCCGATGCTAGGAGTTTACCTTTAAGGTCAAATGTTTGATCCGCACTGGCATTGAGCTCCTTGTCCATGGCTAAAATCTTGTCCACATCAATCAAAATTTCGACAGGCTCTAAATGTCCCTTGACTAGACGACGACCATTTTTGAGTAATAACATGGTGTAACTTCCTTTCTATCTTGTTAGAGGGCGTTATAGGCAATGATTTTCTCCAGAATGGCTTGGCGCATAAAACGGCCATTGGTCATCTGGGTGAAAATGCGAGATTGAGGAGCTTCCACCAAGTCAGAGGCAATCTCCATGTCCCGGTTGACTGGTGCAGGATGCATGACAATGGCCTGTGGCTTGAGGGTTCGATAGCGAGCTGGCGTTAAGCCATAGCGAGCATGATAGTCTGCTTGGCTTAAGGCTACCGCCTTCTGATGACGTTCAAATTGGACGCGTAATAGCATGCAGGCATCAACCTGGTCAATGACCTGGTCGAAGTCGACCATTTGGCCCAAAGTCGGGTCCGCAAAGACTTGAGGTCCCACAAATTGAACCTTGGCCCCTCAATCGGGTCAGCATGTGATAGTTGCTTCGGGCCACCCGCGAATTCTTGATATCACCTGCTATAACTAGCTCCAGCCCTTCTATACGGCCAAATTCTTCATAGAGGGTCATCAAATCCAGCAAACACTGGCTAGGGTGTTCCCCACTGCCGTCACCACCGCTGATGACCGGAATGGTCAAGCCTTCTAGTTCCTGATAATAAGCTTCTTGGCTATGGCGAATGACCAAGATGTTGCAGCCTATCGCTTCAAGCGTCTTGCAGGTATCATAGAGGGTCTCACCCTTATTAAGAGAAGAGGTTGAAGCATCAAAAATTCAGGACCTGCAAGCCTAACTTCATTTGAGCCACCTCAAAACTGTGCTTGGTTCGCGTTGAGTTTTCGAAGAAAAAGATTGGCCGCTATGAGGTCAGGGGCGTTGAATGGGACTGGCTCCTGCCTTGAGCTCTAAGGCTCTTTGAATAAGACCATAGACCTCCTCATTGCTTAAATCTGACATCTTTACTAAGTTTCGCATACGTCTCCTCCTTATGATGCTATCAAACTATAAGAAAAAACCACCTAATAGTCGAGCTATCAGGTGGTTGACTTATGAGCGTCTTATTATCGCCTAACAAGACCCTTAAGTTTTCCTCTTGATAGCCTCTCTGGACTAGCTTAAAAAGTCAAATCTTAAGTGAGTAGAATTTCTTCAGTCCCATCCACTTCTTGCAGACAGACATGGACATTCTCCTCATGTGCTGTGGGAATGTTCTTACCAATAAAGTCTGCTCGAATGGGAAGTTCGCGGTGGCCGCGGTCCACCATAATGGCCAAACGAATGACCTGGGGACGGCTAACGTCGAGGATGGCATCCATAGCGGCACGCACAGTACGGCCTGTATAGAGGACATCATCAACAATGACCACAGTCTTGTCAGTTAAATTGTGAGTAAAAGAAAGGTGTTGTATTTGCGGGTCAGCATGATTCTTGACCAAATCATCCCGATAGAATTGAATATCGATGTGTTCTACACCCACTTGAACCTGGGTGATAGCGGCTAACTTTTCCTGTAGACGATCTGCCAGATTAGCCCCTCGAGTCTTAATACCAACCAAGACCACTTGATGAATATCAGTCCGCTCATTGATTTCGTGAGCCATGCGGGTCAGCATGCGATTGATTTGGCTAGCATCGAATAAAAACACGTCGTTTCATAGTCACTTCTCCATCTAGACAAAATCGTCGACATGGCCAAGTCTAAGCTGGCCTGAGCACCTTGGAAACCTCACGGGATTTCCTTAAAAATTCGGATTTTGCCCCTAAATTGCTACTAGTATACCCTTAAAGACAGCCAGTGTCAATTAAATAAGTTAAAAAGCCCCCTAAAAAGGGAGCTTTCTTTCTATTGCTTTCGTGTTTTCTTGTAGCCGAATAGAACAGCTACACCAGCAACTACCAAGACTAGAGCGAGTAACCAACCAATGTTGGATTCTTCACCTGTCTTAGGTAAGGCTTTTTCTGAACAACGGGTGCTTGAGAAGCTTCAGAGCGGGATTCAGACTGGCTGTTATTGTTTGCTGTTTTATTAACTGTTACCTGCTGATTATTGGCAGCCGGCTTGTTAGCAGCTTGATTGGCATTATTATTTTTGTTGATTAGCTGCTACTTTATTGTCAGTCGCATTTTGATTGTTAGCGGGTTTGTTGCTTTCATCAGGTTTTGCTGTCGGTACAACACTTGAGCTAGGATTTTGGCTTACCGTATTGCCGCGGCTATTTTCATTTGGCTTAGCACTTGTTTCGTTACTACTTGCTTTATCAACCGCTACAGGCTTGTTAATTTCATTAGTGCCGGCCTGACTAGTACTAGAAGCACTGTTTTGGCTAGAAGTCGTGGTGTTAGCACTAGTTACTGCGCTACTCTCACTACTTGTTTCAACAGCTGGGGCGTTTGGAGTAATAGCTGTTGGTACAGAATTGTTCGCATTCTCCCAGGCTTCACGCATTTGGCGTTCTGGTTCATAAAGAGGCAATTCAATCACATTGCGAACACCAGGTTCTGTCTCAGACTTAATTCCCAAGTTCTTCAGAACTTCGGCTTCTGTTAGTGTAAACCATGATATCTGCTGTATAGGCTGATAGGTTACCTTTAGAAGTTGAGTATTCTGTTAAGTAACTGGATACCTTGAGATTGAAGCGTTTCGGGTCCATCATAATCCCCCGTTCATTAAACCACTCCACCGTTTGAATGATGGAAGCATCTTTAGATGAATGGGTCAAGAAGTTAACTTCTTGAATAAACTGTCCACTGTATAGATCGTAGATACTATATTTTAAGATAGCGTTCAAGCTCTCTGCATGAGCCGCAAAGGACGGCACTAGAATAGTCGCAAATAATAGTAAGGTCGCGATTATTTTTTTGAATGATCTCATCATCGTTTCCCCCCTTGAGTGGATTCTCGAATCTCGTTACACTCATTATACATCTATTACAAATCAATTACAAGCTTTTAGGCTATGAATCCGCTACTTTTTTGCATAAAAAAGCCGTTATTCCAAGCAGATAAGCCCTTTCAAGACTATAAAAGAAAAGAGCCGAGGCTTTCCCCGGCTCTGACCAATATATCATATATGATATATTGGGTAGTGGATTAGACGTGAATTGGGTGACCTAAAGCCAACTCAGCAGCATCCATAACTGTTTCAGCTAAAGATGGGTGAGAGTGGATGGTCAAGGCGATGTCTTCAGCGTTCAAGCCGCCTTCAACTGCCAAGGTCAATTCAGCAATGATGTCAGAAGCGTTAACCCCTGCAACTTGTGCCCCTAAGATGGTGTTGTCTTCCTTATCCACAACCAAACGTACGAAACCTTCAGTTGCGTTCAAGGACAAGGCACGACCGTTCCCAGCTAATGGGAATTTAACAGCTTTAGCATTCAACCAGCTTCCTTGGCTTGGTCTACAGTGTAACCTACAGAAGATAATTCTGGGTCAGTGAAGCAGACTGCTGGCATTGCCACGTAGTCAACTTCTGATGCTTGCCCAGCGATTGCTTCAGCAGCAACCTTAGCTTCATAGCTTGCTTTGTGGGCTAAGGCTGCACCTGGTACAGCGTCACCGATAGCGAAAATGTTTGGTTTGTTAGTGCGACCTTGTTTGTCAACGTTAATCAAACCACGTTCGCCCACGATAACCCCAGCAACTTCCAAGCCGCAGTTATCGGTGTTAGGACGGCGACCAACCGTTACTAAGCAGTATTCTGCTTCAACGGTGTGTTGTTTGCCCCCTACTTCATAAGTAACTACAACAGACTTGTCTTTTACTTCTGAGTTCAAAGCCATAGCGTTGGTGATGATATCTACACCTTTCTTAGCGAATTCATTTTCCACTAATTTAACCATGTCTTTTTCAAAAGTTGGGATGATTTGGTTAGAACCTTCCAAGATTGTAATCTTAGTACCGAAGTTAGCAAAAGCACCTGCTAATTCTGAACCGATGTAACCCCCACCGATTACCACCATAGAAGATGGAATGTGGTCTAGGGCCAAAGCACCGGTAGAGTCAATCACGCGGTCGCTGTACTTGAAGCCTTTGATTTCGATTGGGCGGCTACCAGTTGCCACGATGGCATTGTTGAAGCTGTAAGTTTGAGCTGAGTCTTCTTTGACTACACGTAATGTATGATCATCTACGAAGAAAGCTTCCCCCTTCGATAATCTCTACCTTGTTCTTCTTAAGCAACATGCGAATCCCGCCGGTTAACTTAGCAACAACTTCTTTGTCTTTCCATTCTTGGGTACGTTTGAAGTCCACAGTGATGTCTTTGGCAATAACCCCAAAGTGGTCACCGTGTTTAGCATTGTGGTAGGTGTGGCCAGCGTTGATCAAAGCCTTAGAAGGGATACAACCTACGTTCAAGCAGGTCCCCCCGATGTAGTCTTTTTCAATGATGGCAACTTTTTGGCCCAGTTGAGCAGCACGAATAGCTGCAACATACCCACCAGGGCCAGAACCAATCACGACTGTGTCGAGTTCAATTGCGAAATCTCCTACTACCATAATCTATTTCACCTTAACCTTCCATCAATAATAATTCTGGGTCAGCCAATAAACGTTTCAATTCGTTCATAGCATTTTGTGCAGTAGCACCATCGACGATACGGTGGTCGAAACTCAAGGACAATTTCAACATACGGCCAACAGCGATTCGCCTTCAGCGTTAACTACTGGTTGAACGTTGATAGTCCCCATCCCTAAGATAGCAACTTCTGGGTAGTTAATGATTGGAGTGAACCATTGACCACGTGCAGAACCGATGTTAGAGATTGTGATAGTCCCTTGGCTCATGTCTTGAGCAGTTAACTTACCTTCGTGAGCTAAAGCTGCCTTGCCGTTGATTTCATCTGCAATGTCAAATACTGACTTGGTGTTAGCGTCTTTAACGTTTGGTACGAAGAGGCCACGTTCAGTGTCAGTTGCAATACCGATGTTGTAGTAGTTCTTGTAGACAATTTCTTGGCTAGCGTCGTCAATAGAAGCATTGAGGACTGGGAACTTCTTTAACAGTTGCTACTAAAGCTTTTACCACGTATGGCAAGAAGGTTAACTTAGTACCACGGTTAGCGGCAATGTCTTTGAACTTCTTACGGTGATCCCATAAAGCAGATACTTCTACTTCGTCGAAGAGGGTTACGTGAGGTGCAGTGTGTTTAGAGTTAACCATTGCCTTAGAAATTGCTTTACGCATTGGAGATAATGGTTCACGAGTTTCAGCTTCACCCTTACCAGATACATATGGTTGTGCAGGTGCTGCAGGTGCTGCCGCTACGCTTGCTGCTTCAGCTGGCGCTGCTACTTCTGCAGCCGCAACTGGTGCTGCTTCGCCATTGAAGGCCAAGACGTCAGCCGCTACAACACGACCGCCCTTACCAGAAGGAGTTACTAAACGAATGTCGACACCCTTGTCACGAGCTAATTTACGAACAGATGGCATTGCTAAGACACGTTTACCTTCACCTGCAGGAGCGCCTGTTGGGGCACCTGGGCCTGCTGGTGCTGCAGGTGCAGCTTCCGCAGCTGGAGCCGCTTCTGGTGCAGCTTCTGCAGCTGGTGCTGCATCGCCTTCATCTTCGTGGCCAGGAGCGTCAATTTCAACTAAAACGTCCCCTACGCGCGCAACAGTTCCTTCTGGGACCAAGATTTTTAAGATTTTACCAGTAACTGGAGATGGAATTTCCTCAACCGATTTGTCGTTTTGGATTTCCACTAATGTATCATCTTCTTGAATGGTGTCGCCTTCTTTGACGTCCCATTTTACGATTTCGCCTTCGGCAATCCCTTCACCGATATCAGGCAATCTGAATTTAAAAAGCCATGTTATTTACTTCCTTTCCTCAACTGAATATTAGAAGTTGTATACTTCGCGTACTTTTTCTTCGATGTCTGTTGCGTTTGGCAACCAGTCATGTTCGGCTTGACCGAATGGGAAGATGGTGTCAGGTGCCGCAACGAAACCAACTGGTGCTTCTAAGGAAAGAACAGCACGTTCAGTGATTTCAGCCATTACGCGAGCGCCAACCCCTGCTTGACGTTGTGCTTCTTGAACCACAACGACGCGACCAGTTTTCTCAGTGGTTGCGACGATTGCTTCAATGTCAAGTGGTTGAACAGTACGTAAGTCAAGGATTTCAACAGAGATCCCGTCTTTTTCAAGTTTTTCAGCCGCTTTAACCGCTTCACGAACCATTGCCCCGTAAGTGATGATGGAAACGTGGTTCCCTTCCTTCACAACATTAGCTTTGCCTAAAGGAATGGTGTATTCAGCTTCTGGAACTTCCTCACGGAAAGAACGGTAGAGTTTCATGTGCTCTAAGAAGATTACTGGGTCGTTGTCACGGATAGATGACAAGAGCAAGCCCTTAGCATCGTATGGACCAGAAGGAATAACAACCTTGATACCTGGAGATTGAGCCAAGAGACCTTCCAAGTTATCAGCGTGCAATTCAGGCGTGTGAACCCCACCACCGAATGGTGCACGGAAAGTGATTGGCATGTTACGGCTACCGCCAAGACGGTAACGAGTACGTGCTGCTTGAGCAACAACAGAGTCCATTACTTCGAAGACGAAGCCTAAGAATTGGATTTCAGGGATTGGACGGAAACCTTCCAAAGCCAAACCGATGGCCATACCACCGATACCAGATTCTGCTAAAGGAGTGTTGAAGACGCGGTCTTCACCAAATTCTGCTTGTAAACCTTGAGTGGCACGGAATACCCCCCCGTTCAAGCCGACGTCTTCCCCAAAAATAAGGGTACGGTCGTCATTGCGTAATTCAATGGCTAACGCTTCTGTGATAGCCTCAATCATCGTTTTTTGAGCCATTATTAGTTATTCTCCTTTGCTTCGAATTTCTTAATTTGTTCTGCTGTGATGAAGTCTGGTGTTTCGTACATGTTCTTCAAGAAGTCAGAAATCTTTTGTTTAGGTGCTTGGTCAGCTAACTTGATGGCTTCCTTGACTTCTTCCTTAGTACGTTCGATAACCGCTTCTTCTTTTTCTTGAGACCAGAGGCCTTTAGATTCTAAGTAAGTACGGAAACGAATAAGTGGATCTTTTGCACGCCATTCTTCTTGAACACCGTCTGGTTGGTAACGGGTTGGGTCATCACCTGATAAGGTATGTGGACCGAAGCGGTAGCACATTGTTTCGATGAGGACAGGGCCATTACCTGCTACAGCATATTCACGCGCCGCTTTGGTTACAGCATAAACTGCTAAGATGTCCATCCCGTCTACTTGAATCCCTGGGATCCCAGCAGCAACTGCTTTTTGAGCCAAGGTAGGCGCAGCAGATTGGAGTGAACGTGGCGTAGAAATCGCCCAACCGTTGTTTTGAATGAAGAAGATGGCTGGTGCTTTGTAAGCGCCGGCGAAGTTAATCCCTTCGTAGAAGTCCCCTTGTGAAGAACCACCGTCACCAGTCCAAGTCGCAGCAACTGCGTCTTTACCGTTCTTCTTAAGACCTAAAGCAACCCCCATGGCTTGCACGTATTGTGCCCCGATGATGATTTGTGGTGGGTAAGCATTGAAGTCAGCTGGGTAGTTGTTCCCTTCTACGTGACCGCGTGACCATAAGAAAGCCTTGTGGAGTGGTAAACCGTGTTTGATGAGCTGAGGCACATCACGGTAACCAGGCAAGATGTAGTCTTCTGGTTTGAGGGCTGCAACAGAGCCTAATTGTGATGCTTCTTGACCAAAAGTTGGAGCGTAGAAGCCTAAACGTCCTTGACGGTTCAAAGCAGTTGAACGTTCATGTAAGATACGAGACCATACCATATCTTCCATCAATTGAACCAATTCTTCATCAGATAAATCTGGTAATAAATCTTTGTTGACAACTTTACCTTCTGGGCTCAAGACTTGGACCATGTCGAAGTTAAAGTTATCTGGACGCAATAAGTCTTCAATCTTAACTTTTTTTGCCATACTTGTACACTTTCCTCTCTTTATTTAACTACTACCAAGCAAGACAGACTTAATTTCTGTATTACTGGTAGACTGTACCTTATAAATTTACCACTCTTGGCTAGCAAATGCAAGTTCTAAGGCTTGATAATAGTCACTTTACCCCCTATTGTCCGTTTTTGTGAATGATACAATATAAGGAGGCTTTTATCCAAGAAAAACGGTTACTTTTCGCCGGAAAGTGGATACATTAAGGGTTGAAACTGTAATACTACACTTAAATATCTGTTTCAAAATCGCCTTATAATGACGAAACAGCATGTATTTTCTGGTATCTTTCAACTAATATTTTAGTTAGTGAATTTTACTTCACATGGACTTATCTTAAATCACGCGCTTTTGGGGTTACTCTTCACAATCTAATTGAAGCACAAAAAAAGACCCTCCCCCTGATACAGGAAGAAGGTTTATGCTTAGCTTATTAGGCTTTGGCTTTCATGACCCAATGCTGGTCTTGTACTTGCACCCAGTCATGAGTCGCCTCTAATTCAGCTTGACTTGGCTGATAGACAATCCGTTGACGCTGACGGTCTTGATCCGGATCTGGCAGTGGAATGGCTGATAGTAAGCTCCGCGTATAAGGATGTAGCGGTTGCTCATAGAGCGCTTCAGCAGTTGCTAATTCCACCATGCGACCTCGATACATCATGCCAATACGGTCACTAAAGTATTTAACCATGGCCAAGTTATGGGCGATAAAGAGATAGGTCAAGCCTCGCTCTTCTTGCAAGCCTTGCAATAGGTTAATGATTTGGGCTTGGATGGAGACATCCAAGGCTGAGATAGGTTCATCGCAGACAATAAACTTAGGTTCAACCGCCAAGGCACGCGCAATCCCAATCCGTTGGCGTTGGCCGCCCGAAAACTCATGCGGATAGCGTAAGGCATGTTCAGGTGACAAACCGACTGAAGCCAGGAGCTCGGCCACTTTTGCATCTCTCTCTGATTTGGAGGCTACCAAGCCATGGACTTCCATACCTTCAGCCACAATATCCTGGACCTTCATACGAGGATTTAAGGAAGCATAAGGATCTTGGAAAATCATTTGGACGTCCTTGTTATAAGCCAGACGCTCTCCCTTTGACAAGTCACTTAAGGCCTTACCCTGATAGAGAATCTGCCCATCAGTTGGCTGATAGAGATTGACAATGGCACGGCCAATGGTTGATTTACCACTACCCGACTCCCCTACTAGACCAAAGGTCTCCCCCGCTTGCACGGTGAAGCTAACATCGTCTACGGCCTTAACGACCGTATGATCCTGATGATAATACTGTTTGAGGTTGCGCACTTCAATTAGAGCTTGTGTCATGCGATTCAGCCTCCTTCTTAGCTTGATAATAGGCATAACGTTCTTGAATGCTAGCCGGTGGCGTCACTTTAGGTGCCTCTGGATGCAAAAGCCAAGTCGCGGCATAGTGGCCCGGATTAACCTCAAACATTGGAGGTTGCAGTTCAAAATCAATGTCCAGGGCATACTCATTACGGCAGGCAAAGGCATCGCCCTTTGGTGGATTGAGCAAGTTAGGCGGGGTTCCTGGAATGGCATATAGTGGACCTGACGAGGTCAAGGTCGGCGTCGCTGACAAAAGTCCCCAGGTGTAAGGATGTTGTGGATTATAGTACACTTCGTCCACAGGCCCAATTTCTACTAGTCGCCCTGCATACATCACCGCCACCCGGTCTGCGATATTGGCTACCACACCTAAATCGTGGGTAATGAAGATAATGGCCATGCCCTTTCTGACGCTGAATATCCTGCAAAAGCTCAATAATTTGCGCTTGAACCGTCACATCTAAGGCAGTCGTTGGTTCATCGGCAATCAAGATTTCTGGGTCCCCTGCCAAGGCAATGGCAATGACAATCCGTTGGCGTTGACCACCTGAGAATTGACTTGGGTAATCCTTAAGGCGTTGCTCAGGGTCCTTAATCCCACAGAGGCTGAGTAAGTTGCAGGCTTCTGCGACTGCTTCTGCACGCGAAAACTTGCGATGTTTGATGATGACTTCCACCAATTGACGTCCAATAGTTAGGGTTGGGTTAAGCGACGTCATGGGATCCTGGAAAAATCATGGCAATTTGCGAGCCACGGATTTTTCTCCATTTGCTTATCGTTTAAGTTGCGGAGGTCTTGACCCATAAAAATCAATCTTGCCCTCGTTAATGGTGGCATTCTGGCTCAATAGGCGCATAATGGCACGGGAGGTCACCGTTTTACCAGAACCTGATTCGCCTACGATTGCCAAAGTTTCACCTTTGTGTAGCTGGAAGTCCACACCTCGAATGGCTTGGACAGTCCCCGCATAGGTTTTGAATTGAACCTGTAAATTCTCGATGCTTAAGACACGTTCTGTCATAAAGTCACCTACTCTTTCATTTTAGGGTCGAAGGCGTCACGCAGGCCGTCCGCCAGAAGGTTGAAGGCTAGCATTAGGATCGAAATGACACCCTGCTGGGATACCACATTAAGTGTGGCAAGAAACGGAAGGTCTTGTAACCATCATTAATTAAGGTCCCCAGACTAGCTGCTGGCGCCGGAATCCCAATCCCAATGAAGCTAAGGAAGGCTTCGAAGAAGATAGCTGCCGGCAAGGCAAACATAACTTGAACAATAATCAGGCCTAGCATATTAGGCAAAATGTGACGGAACATAATTTTAAGGGTTGATTGCCCCAGCACACGAGCTGCTAAGACATATTCTTGCTGCTTGATACGAATCGTTTGAGCCCGCACCACGCGAGACATGGAAATCCAGCTGGTCAAGGCAATGGTGATAATAATGGACACAATCCCTGGTTGGAGCACCAAGAGCATGAGGATCACGATGACTAGGTTAGGAATCCCTGATAGGATTTCTAAAATCCGTTGCATGAGGGTATCGATTTTACCCCCAAACCAACCAGAAACCAAGCCATAAATGACACCAAAGACTAGGTTAATGGCAGCTGCTACAAAGGCAATCAAGAGGGAAATGCGTGTCCCATAGAGGATACGCGACAGCAAGTCACGGCCTAGAGCGTCAGTTCCTAAATAATAGTAGGTACCTGCAGGTACTTTGGCGGCAGCATAGCGGTCAACTAAGTTGCCCGCCCGGTTAGCCCCATAGCCATTAAACCAGGATAAACCTTCTAGTCCTGGAATCTTTAGGGCGGCAAATTGGCATAGGATGGATTCTGAGCCGTTGGTGAGTAAGGCGCAATCCAAGGCGCCAGAATGGCCAAGATAATAAAAGGATCAGAATAATAATCAAGGAAATCATGGCTGCCTTATTGCGTCGTAAACGGCGCCAGGAATCCTGCCAGAAACTCAAGGCTGGCACATCACTCATGGCATCTTGGCGACCACAGTCACGCTTAGCTAGTTGAAATTTTTGCGCGGTTAGGTCCCCTGCTTGAGCTAGTAAAGCCTCATTATAGGAAGACTTAGCTAATTCATGTTGCATCTTAGGCACCTCCGGTCAGACGGAGTCGTGGATCAATTAACCCATTGACTATGTCAGAAATTAAAATCATTACCACTAACAAGGTGGAATAGAGAATGGTAACCCCCATAATGGTTGGGAAGTCGTTAACCATAATCGATTTGGTGAATTGTTCACCAATACCTGGAATGGAGAAAATATTTTCTACTACCAAGGAACCTGTCATCAGGCCAGCTGTCATAGGGCCTATGATGGACAGGAGTGGAATGATGGCATTGCGTAAGGCATGACGCACCACCACATAGAAAGCGGCTGAAGCCTTTAGCTCGAGCCAGTTCAATATAATCCGCATTGAGGACTTCAATCATTTCCGTCCGGACAAAACGGGCCGCATCCGCCATCGGTGACAGGGACAAGGCAATGGTTGGCAGAACGGTTGAGGCAAAGCCATCACGCCAGAAGGCAATCGGGAACCAAGCTAAGACCACGGCAAAGAGGAATTGTAAGACAACGGCGAAGACAAAGCTCGGGACTGAACGGCCCGCAATGGCAAAGACCGAAGTAAAACGGTCAATCCAGGTATTCTGGTAGACTGCCGAAATGACACCTAGGAAAGTCCCCAGTACAGTCCCCAGCAACATGGCCTGCAAGCCTAATTGCATAGAAGGACCCGCCCGGTCAATGATAAGCTGAGAAACAGGCGTATTGTTAAATTGGAAGGACACCCCTAGGTCTCCCTTGAGAATATTGAGCAAGTAACGACCATATTGAACCCAAATTGGCTGGTCCAGACCATACTTAGCATTGAGGGTTTGAATTTGGGCAGCAGTCAACTGATCTTCATTGGAAAATGGCGTCCCTGGCAGGAGTTTCATTAAGAAGAAAGTGACAGTTACAATAATAAAGAGCGTCAAGAGCATGTAGGCTAGGCGCTTGACCATATAACGAATAAAGGCTTTCATAGGTCACATCCTTTGTCCCCTTGATTGGCGTCTTAGGGGTCTAGTATCTCTTATATTATAGCCTATCTGCCCCCTTTGGCTCTAGTCACTTGCTCTAAAAAATCAAAATTCCATTTGAATGTTGTCCCTTAGCTTAGGAAGGACCTGCAAAATCCTTATTCTACTAGGCTTTCTGTCTTTTTGATATAGTCCTCAAAAAGACGAACGTTCTAGTCACTTCTCCCCTACTTTTCTTATGATAGGCACAAAAAAAGCTGAGACAGAGTCTCAGCTTGAACCTAGGACCTAGGCTTCTTCATTGCTTACTTCTTCTTTTGGTTCTAAGTCAGCTACTGAAGGACGTACGCGTTCGCCTTGTTTAACAGTGGCAACAGCGCTTAATTCGTAGGTTAAGTAGATGCCTTCGCAGTCTAAGACAACCAGACGGTTAGCCAAGTCGACTTCTTCAACAACCCCGTGTAAGCCACCGATTGTTACAATGGCATCCCCTTTTTTGAGGGCCTGCAACATTTGTTGCTTTTCTTGAGCTTGACGTTGTTGTGGGCGAATCATGAAGAAGTACATAACCCCCATGATTAAGACAAAGGGTAATACACTAACTAGTAAATCCATTTTGTCACTCCTTATTGTGTTCTATAATCTATACTTTATCAGACTCTGCTATAAATTGCTAGCAGTTTCTAGAAATTACGCGCATTGGCCTTGCTATAACCGTATTCTTCGAAGAAGGCTTGGCGGAAAGTCTAGGAGAGAGTCATTTTCAATGTGGTAGCGAACTTGCTTCATGAGATTGAGCAAGAAAGTGGACATTATGAATGGAAGCCAGACGCAGGCCGAAAATCTCGTCACACTTAATCAAGTGGCGAATGTAAGCTCGACTGTAGTGCTTGCAGGTGTAGCAATCGCACTTCTCGTCGATTGGACGGAAGTCGCGGGCATACTGAGCATTCTTGACTACCAGACGTCCTTGGCTAGTCATACAGGTCCCATTGCGGGCAATCCGTGTGGCCAAGACACAGTCAAACATATCCACCCCACGAATGACGCCATCAATCAGCGAGTCAGGTGAGCCAACCCCCATTAGATAACGAGGCTTGTGCTTAGGCATGACAGGTGTCAAGTAATCCAGGACTTCATTCATCTCTTCCTTAGATTCCCCTACTGACAGCCCTCCGATTGAATAACCTGGGAAGTCCATGGCAATCATATCTTGAGCATGGGCTAGGCGTAAATCCTTGTAGCCTGCCCCTTGTAAAATACCAAAGAGGGCTTGATCCTGTGGACGTTGGTGGGCGCGCAAGCCTCGCTCAGCCCAACGCGTAGTCCGTTCGATTGAACGTTTGACATAGTCATAAGACTGGTCAAATGGCGGACACTCATCAAAAACTCATGATAATGTCGGCACCTAATTGGTTTTCAATGTGAATGGCCTTTTTCAGGCGACAGGAAGAGCTTTCTCTCCATTAATATGGTTGCGGAAGTGGACCCCTTCCTCCGTGATTTTACGCATGTCGCTGAGGGAGAAGACTTGGAAACCACCTGAGTCAGTCAGAATCCCCTTGTCCCAGTTCATAAATTTATGTAGGCCACCGGCTTCCGCTACCAAGTCTTCACCTGGTCGTAACCAGAGATGGTAGGTGTTGGCTAGGACAACGTCTGCCCCCATCTCCTTGAGTTCTTCAGGCGACAGGCCCTTGATGGTTGCCAAGGTACCGACCGGCATATACATGGGGGTCGGGAAGGATCCATGCGGGGTATGTAAGATTCCCAGGCGGGCGCCAGTATGTTTTTCTTCTTTGATGAGTTCATACCAGACTGCTGGTTTGGTCATGTCATCGACTCCTTTATCTGTTCAGTGCTCTCCCATTATAGCAAATTTCGCCTGTCAAAACCACCACTTTTGCCGTAGTCCGACTAGACAAAAAGCAGCGAGACCTAGGCCTCGCTGCTCATACTTATTTTGGTTGTTTTAAGACATCGTTCAAGGCTTCCGCAATGGTTGGATGGGTGAAGAGGAAGTCGCGAATTTCAGTGTAAGGCACCTTGGTCTTGATGGCTAGAGCCAAGAAGTTAATGACTTCTGGTGACATAACCCCATAGTGAGTGGCACCCAGAATGGTTTGATCTGCCTTATTAACAATAATCTTGAAGCTACCGCGGTCATTTCCGATGACTTTGGCTTTAGGCACAGCCGCCATTGGTAAGCCGAAGACTAAGACCTCATGGCCTGCTTCCACCGCTTGCGCTTCCGTCAAGCCCACATGTGATAATGGGGTTTGGAGGAAGACGGTGTAAGGGAATCAGATTCCGGTCAGACACCTTGCGAGATTTGTCGCCCCAGAGTTGGTCTTTGACAATGCGGAAATCATCTAGAGATACATAGGTGAATTGTGGCCCACCCTTGACATCACCCAAAGCGTAAACGCCAGGAACTGCTGTTTCTAAGTGCTCGTTCACTACCACTGCACCTTGAGCATCCAATTCAATATCCGTATTTTCTAAGCCTAATTGCGCGGTATTTGGACGGCGACCAGCTGCCACCAAGATGGCATCAGCTTCTAGGCGTTGACTTTGCCCTTGGTAGTTATAGGTCACAGTCCCACCCTCAAAGGCCAAATCTTGAATGCCTAAGTAGAAGGTCAAACCAGCAGCTTCCATATCTGCCTTAATTTGAGCGGCGATTTCTGGTTCTTCACGTGGCATGAAGCGGTCAAAGATATCCAAGACGGTCACTTCAGAACCGAAGGTCCGGAACATATCGGCCATTTCCAAACCGATATACCCTGCCCCCTACCACAACTAAACGTTTTGGCAATTTTTGTAAATCCAAGGCTTCTGTTGAAGTTAAGACAAAATCATTGCCTTCCAAGCCAGGAATAGCTGGTAAGGCGGTCTTAGCCCCAGTATTAATGAAGATGCGGTCCCCTGTTACTTGACGAGTTTGACCGTCAGTTAAGGTGACTTCAAGGCTGCGGTTGCCGGTAAAGCGAGCCCAACCAGTCCAAACTTCGGCACTAGCTTCATCTGCAATCATGTGATAGTTTTTTTGTCATTTAAGGCAGCAATTAACTTAGCCTTGCGAGCAGCCGCTGCTTCGAAGTCTAAGCCTTGTCCTGCTGCTTCAATCAAGGTCTTAGATGGAATACAGCCGATGTTGATACAGGTCCCCCCGTACATCTTAGGAGAAGCTTCAATTAAGAGTACTTGTTCTTGACGACCAGCCAAGGTTTTCGCTAGGGTTTTACCCCCTTTACCAAAGCCAATCACGATATTTTGATAATGTTGTGTCATGTTAATCCCTCATTTCATTCTTGCTATAATCCTAGTTTAGCTCGCTTGCCAAGAAAAAACAATTAGGTACTTTTTGGTAACTAGTGACCCCCAATCAAATCCGATCTTTGGATCGCCGTAGCCCCCGGCAAAAGACTACTAGCTCGGACTAAACTGCCATAGCCATAGCGCTCCCTAACAGCATCCACCACGCGTTCTGCCCTTTCTTCTTGGGCAGACTGCTCTGGATCTTGGAAAAGAGAGAGCTGGGTTGGACCGGCTGCCTGCAGGTGGCTGACGGTCAGATGCAGGCTCTTAACAGGTAGGCGGAAATAGTGCCGCTTGAGCAAGGTCTGGCTGTGGGCCATGAGTTGCTTGCTGCTAGATGTCAATTCGAAGGTCATTTGACCACCCGAACGCTTGGGGACGATGTCCTTGCCATAGCCTATACCCAAGCCTAAACAAGATGTCATCCGTCCTTCTCGTCGCAGGCGGCTAGCTAGGTTATCCGCCATTTCTCGGACCACCAAGGCGACTTGCTTATAGTCCAGATAGTCCCTTTCCAAAATCTGGGAAGCACTATAGACCTGGCTCTGAGGACTATAAGCCTCACGTATGACACTGGCATCTAAACCATTGGCGTGATAATAGAGTTCTGCCCCCTTGACCCCAAAGCGGGCCTTGAGTTTGCCCAAATCAGCATGAGCCAAATCCCTTACTGTATAAATACCCATGGCCTCTAGCACCGTCTGAGTGCGACGGCCAATCCCCCAGAAATCACTGAGCTTTTCAATCTTCCAGACAGTCTCCGGAATCCTAGCGTAGGACCAATAAGCTAGATAAGGCGGCCGGTACTTGGCCACATTATCCAGACAGAGCTTGGCCAGTAGTAGATTGTCCCCTATGCCCACACAGGTCGGCAGACCATAGCGCTTGTAAATATCATGCTGAATCTGCCAGGCAATTTGATAGCTAGAGCCAAAGAGCGCATGACTGCGCCCCACATCCAGAAAAGCCTCGTCAATCGAATAAACATGCAAATCCTCCCAAGCCACATACTGAAGGAAAATTTGGTTGATATCATGGTTACGCTGAACATAAAGATTCATTCGCGCCGGCGCCAAGACGATATCCGAATCCCGCTTAGGTAAATCATAAACCCGACTGCCAGTGCCGATGCCGTATTCTGCCTTCATACGGGGACTGCTGGCCAGGACCAAGCCTCCTTTGAGATGGGGTCTGGAGACCACGCAAAGCTTGGCTGTCAGCGGGTCCAGCCCCTTTCCACACATTCAATACTGGCGAAGAAGGACTTGCAGTCAATGCAGAGAATATCCTGTTTGGGGAAGAGGTCAGGGTCACGCTCAATCATGGTCCCACCACTTGGTCGGCTCATAGACTTGGACGTGGCGGATGGTCTCGTATTCAACCGGTGAGTTGTCGATGAGGACAAACTGATCCGCCCGTCCAATGACCTGCCCCATATAATAAGCATGGCGCTCTGCTACCTGGACATTGAGGGTCACCTTAACCCTCAGTCTTTCTTGAAAAAGCCCGTTGGAGTTGGGCATCAATTTCGGACTCGGTCATGACCTCTGGCGCCTGATAAGTCGCCAAAACCTCCTCTCGATTAGCCAGAACACTGGCCTTCAAATGAGGGCTGGAGAAAAAAAGGCTGCCACTTCTTCATGCCGCGGTCATGATAATTTGTATTCATTGCCATTGTATTCACCTCATCTTAAGTATACGAACGTATGTTCGTTTTGTCAATGAAGTTGCCCCCTTTGAAATAGAAAAAGCCCCTTCCCTAAATCTAGGGAAGAAGCTTCTCTCTTCTTTATAATGTCGCCAATTTGGCTGCAATAGCTTGTCCTAAAGCTTGATGATTTTCCTCGTCCATGTGAACGAAGTCGATATTGGAAGGTTGGGCCACGGTTTTAGCATCTAAGAAGGCTACGCCGTACTGGTCACAAATTCTTTCCAAAATATTGGCTAGGTATTCTGACTGCATAATGCCATACTCATCAATTTCCTGGTAGAGGAATTCGGGATGATTCATAAGGCCAGGCCCCACCACAATCGGTGATACCACCAAAATTTGGGGTGGAACTTGATGAGCCCAGTTAGCAGGATTCTGAATGTATTTAATCATTTCCCCAATACCTAAGGCAATCTGGTTGGCGCATTTGCCAAAAATGACGCTTAAACTCATTGGTCCCCAACATGATGACCACTTGATCCAGCGGAGCATGGGATTGCATGACCATTGGCAAGGCCGTCATACCGTGTCGCTCAGGATTCTTATGGTCGGGGCTATTGACCGTTCGGCCATTGAGCCCTTCTTCGATCACTTCATCCTCTGGCCGCAAAGCTGCCAAGACACGGGTCCAGCGCTTGGAGTGACGACTGGCATTAAGGGGATTGAGGCCCCAGGTATTGCTGTCACCAAAACAAAGAATCCGCATGCTAGTCGCCTACTTTCCTTTGGCGGTCTTAACCTTACCCGTCCACTCAGTCATACCACCCTTAAGGATGTAAATGTCGTTATAGCCATTGCGTTTGAGACGGAAAGCCGCACGTTGGGCGGTCCCGAAAGCCTCGTCTACTAGGTAAATAGCTTGGTCCTTACGGATTTCCTTGAAGCGCATCTTGAATTGAGAACTTGGGATATTACGCGCCCCTAAGATATGACGAGCCTCAAACTCAGCCGCTTCACGAACATCGATTAATTGCCCCTTACGCCCTGCTGCAATCAGGTCTTCCTGCTTAATGGCTTTGGCGGCATAACGGCCCATGCCCCACAAGATCCCATAATAGAGGGTGTAAATCACAATAATACTTAATAAAACAACGGTAATAAAATTCAGAATTTGCATGCTTCTACTCCTAGTCCTTATTTAGGGCAAGACGTACTAATTGGGCTGCCCCGATGACCCCAGCATCGTTCCCTAATTCTGCCAAGACAAGCTGGGTGGTATCTTTAATTGGCGGGAAGACATATTGATTGAAAAATACTTGGATCTTGTCCAAAAGGAAGGTTCCGGCTGCGGATACCCCACCACCCACCACAATCTTAGAAGGGTTGAGGGTATTGGCCACATGAGAGCATGCCAAACCTAAATAGCGCGCGAACATATCCACAATGTGGTTAGCGAAGAAGTCGCCTTCCTTAGCCGCATCAAAAATCAATTTAGAAGAAAGTTCATCACCATTATCAACGGCTGCCTTAATTGGTGAGTCACCGGCATATTCTTCGGCAAACTTACGGGCTAGGTTGACAATACCAGTGGCTGAAGCGACTGTCTCCAAGCAACCTGGCTTACCGCAGGTACATGGAATTGGGTCCGTCGTTTCGACCGTGATATGACCGACTTCGCCAGCTGCCCCATTGGCACCGCGCACCATTTGGCCACCAGAGACGATACCGCCCCCAACACCTGTTCCCAGGGTAAACATGACCACATTGGCTTCGCCATTGCCGGCCCCTTTCCACTGTTCCCCTAAGGCTGCCACGTTGGCATCATTATCAAGGAAGAAAGGCATATCCAGGGCTGCTTCAAAGGCATCTTTCAGGCGTTGTAAGGTCCGCCAGTTAAGGTTGAAAGCTCCAATTACCGTCCCCGCTTCTGCATCCACCTTACCTGGTGAGCCCATGCCAATCCCTAAGAAATCATCTTTGGTAAGGCCATAGCGTTCCATATGTTCTTGAATGGACTGGATAATGGAAGGCACGATGTGCTTGCCATCCTCTAGGATGTTGGTCCCAATGGTCCATTTTTCCTGAATTTCCCCTTCTGAGGAAATAATCGCAAACTTGACGGATGTACCGCCCAAATCAATACCTAAAATTTTCTTTGACATAAATCTCACTCCTAGCGATAGATAAGGCTATTATTGAATCTAACAATTCCAAAATAAATCAGGCCGGCGCTGATAGCCAAGATAACTAGCAGAACCAAGAGGCGCTGCCACCAAGTACGGCGGAAAGAATGTGGCAGTTGCAAGACATAGGTCAAGCCTACCCCATAGAAGGCGCCACCCAAGTGGCCAAAAAAGTCAATGCCTGGTGACAGGAAGGAAAAGACTAAGTTAATCACGATTAAGGCCGCATAGTTCTGGGCTCTTGCACTCAGACTGTAAGAATCTGGGTAGAGATAAGATAAGGCCAAATAACTTGCAAAGAGTCCAAAGACAGCCCCACTAGCCCCGATCGAGACACTATTAGAAAAGGCAAAGGAGACGATATTGCCGCCAATCCCCGCCCCTAAACTTAATAGTAAGAAGCGCCATTTGCCCATCAGAGGCTCTAATTCTTGACCTAAGAAATAGAAAGACACACTATTCAATGCGATATGTTGCAAGTCAGCGTGCAAGAAAACAGCCGTTATCAGCCGCCACCATTCATTCCCAAGAACAATCCTAACATTATATTTGGCTCCCAGTAGAATCAAGGCTTGGTACCAGTTCAGTCCAGTTCGGGTTAACCCAAAGGTCCCAATAAACATGGCGACACACACCAATAAAAAGAGGTAAGTCACCCAAGGGCCACGTTGAATTCGGCGCCAGGTTCGTTTGATTTCCATAATACCCTCCGTCCTCTAAATCGTTCCCAATTATTATACCTTATTTTTGGCTTTTCGCCTAGGGCTGATTCAATGAGCGCGCTAACAATAAACGTCCCACTGCCTGGTCATGGCCCTCCGCCTGCCAAGCCGTCTGATCATAATATTGACAAGGCAAGACCAGACTCAGCGTTGGTGTCTCAATCTGAGCCAAGAGACGGTCGTAATAACCGCCACCAAAGCCAATCCGCTGGCCATCCTCCCGGAAGGCTAGGCCCGGCACAACCAAGAGGTCTAAGCTAGCTATCGCCACTGCTGGCTCCGCCAGACTAGGTTGGTAGATGCCACGGAAAACTTCTTCCAAGCTCTCTTGCCCATGATATAGACAGAAATCCAAGGCTCGCTTAGGCATCATGCGCGGCAAGAAAACTTGATAGCCTAAGTCTACCAAAGGATCTAGCCACTGGGCCGTTGGCACTTCTTCTCCTACACCATAATAAAGGCCAATACGCTGGTGGCCTTCTTCCGCCAATACAGCCAAAAACTGTTGCCATAAATCATCCGTTAATTGCTGGCGACTAGATGCAGGTATAGACTTGAGGGCGGCTAGGGTGGCTTGCCGCAGGCTATTTTTTAAATCTGTCACGTTGGTCATAAGCAGCCTCCTTATTTTAAGCGCACTTCAAAAACATAGGGATAGTACTTGCCAGTCACGTAGAAGCGGTCCCCTTCAATATGGGCAATCCCATTGAGCACATCAGGCTTACCACCTGGTGTCAACTGAGCTTCCAGCTTATGTTCCTTAATCAGTGTGGTGAAGTCGTACTGGCTCTCAATGACGCCTGTCTCAGGGTCCAATTTCACTATAAAAGGACTCTGCCAAATATTGCCGTAGAGCTTGCCATCGACGAATTCTAATTCATTGAGCCATTTAATGGGCTTACCCTGGTCCGTCACAGTCACCTCGCGCTTGAGCTCAAAGTTTTTAGCATCCCGTTCCTGTAACTTAGTGGAGCCATTGGTCATCCAGAGACTGTCGCGACTAGCATCATAGGCCAGGCCCCAACCTTCCCCCTCATAGTGGAAGGTTTCCAAAATGGCCAAGGTCTTAGGGTCCCGTTTATAGGCTAGGCCTTCTTTGTAGGTAATCTGCCAGACAGCATCCGGTGTCTGCGTTAGTCCTTCACCAAAGACTTGGCGCTCTAGTCGATCCTTCACTTCTAGCTGGCCTGTCTCTAAATTCAAGACCCCTACAACGGAATCCCCATACTGGCCTGTTGACATAAGTAATTGGCCTTCAGGGCTTACTTCCAAGCCTTGGGTAAACCAGCGGTCATCCCGCTCATATTGTGCTAGCACTTCATAGTCAGCCTGAGGGGCTGCCTGCACTAGCTGATTAGATGCACCTAGAGAAATTAGGGGCCAAGAGCCCCAAAACTAGAGGGTATTTTTTCATCTCACTCACTTCCTCACTTGAGTTTCGCTCCATGACTTGATATGATGATAGTATCATATATTGAGTGAAGGAGCCACTTATGCTATATAATTTTTTATTAACTTTTATCCGCTTCATCTTCCGCCTAATCAATGGCCGTGAAATCGTGCAAGGCTTGGAAAATCTTCCTAAAGATCAGCCCTACATTATTGCCGCAACCCACCGGTCTTTGACTGACCCCTTGTTTGTTGCCTTCGAGACCTACCCTCATCAAATCGCCTTTATGGCCAAGGAAAGTCTCTTCAAGTTCAAGCCACTGGGCTGGCTCTTCCGTAAGGTCAACGTCTTCCCCGTCAATCGCGACAAACCATCGACTAGCACCATCAAGCATGCAGTTAAGATTATGAATGAAGACGGCAAGATTCTAGGGATCTTCCCTTCCGGCTCTCGTCATACCACTGAGATCAAGGGCGGGACAGCCTTCATCCAAAAACTCAGCAAACAAGCCATCGTGCCTTGTGCCATCCAACCACCTATTGGCTTCAAGCAATTCTTCTTGCGTCGTCGCTGTAAAATCGCCTTTGGTGCCCCAATTCCTTATCAAGAAGGCGTCAAGTACGACAAGGACAAGTTAGCTCAAATTGATGCCCAACTGGCTGAAGAATTCGCCAAATTAGACCATCAACTAGATCCTAACTATCACTACCAACCACGCAAAAAATAAGCTCATCCACTCCCATTATATCATATATGATATAATGGGAGTTTTTTTACCCAAAAGACCCTGACAGTTAGAGCGACTTCCAACTGCCAGGGTCTTTACTTATTTGATTCATCATTCTAAGCCTTCAAAGAGAAATCTATAGGCTTAGGATTCTTAGCGGTACTGTAGTAGCGGCCGAAAAAGAGAATAGCATGGTGAGCCTGAGCCCAATCTTCCTTGGAAATAATTTCCATCAAGGCTTCTTCTACCTCCAAAGGTGTGGCATTGGCTGGCACAAAACCTAAACGTTTGGCTACCCGATCCACATGGGTATCTACCGCCAAGGCCGGAATGCCAAATCCTACGGCCAAGACTACATTAGCAGTCTTACGACCAACCCCTGCCAAGTCCATGAGCTCCTTGCGCGTTCTAGGCACTTCCCCACCATAGCGCTGCATCAACTGCTCGCAGCATTGATAGATAAACTTGGCCTTGTTGCGATATAGGCCAATGGTTTGGATATAGGGCTCTATTTCCTTAGGCGAAGCCTGTAAGAAGGCTTCCGGTGTGGGGAAGCGTTCAAACAAGGCCGGCGTCACCTTATTGACCGAGACGTCAGTCGCTTGAGCACTCAACATGACCGCAATCAATAATTGAAAGACATTGTCATGGATGAGTTCGCAGTGGGCATCCGGATATAGGGCTTGGATTCTCTTAACAATCACCCTGGCTTTATCCAAGGGCATGGTAATCTTGGCTGACATGACGTTTCCTCCTGATAGTCTAGCAAATTCCCTTCTATTATAGCTCAGGCATCAATCGCAGCCAAGCGACTTGCTTAATCCTATTGGGCAGGAAAAAGAATCGTCCGACCTGTCTGGGCGTCATAGCCTGGCATAGCCAAACGCAGGGCATCCTTGCCGGTCATAGGGTCCACAATGCCTATGCTATATTGATAATTTCCTGCCCGAGAACTTTCTTGAGCCGAGAGATTTAAGTCAAGGCTAACCTTCTCTTGGCGCCCTGGCACTAGCTTGGACAAGGCCAGTGGCACTTCAATCTTTTTGATTTCTTTTCCCTGATCATCTTGAAGGTAGAGGTATACCGGCCAGTCATAGTAGAAAGGCGCAGCTCCCTTATTTTCAAAAGTTAAGATCATAGTCAGCTCTTGCCCCTTTTGCTCTAGCTGGGCCTGGGAGACATAGATTTGATAACCTAGTTGACTGAGAATTTGCTTATAGGCTGCCTGACCTAAATCAGCTTTGGGCGCCTTTGGCCCAATAAAGGTCATATGTGAGGCTTTTACATGCTTCAAGACTTCCTGGAGTCGTGACCCCATCAGGTCTTCCATGGAATGGGCGCTGGTCATTTCGCCGCCGATGGCAACCGTCTTCCAAGCCTGTGGCATGGCAAGCAAGCTCTTGTTTTGAGTCTGGTCGTAAACTCCACCGGCTTGAATCCACTCCAACCACTGGCTAGTATTGATTTCTTCGCCAACCATGTCGTTATAGAGTCCTAATTGATAGGTTTGACCCCATTTGAAAGGCCGGCGCATGAGAATCTGGGTCTTAGGAAAGGCCGCGCGCCAAGGCGCCACGTAACCTTCTAGAATACCTTCAGACGGCAACCTTTTGAGGCCCTTTTCATAGTTGACATGCCACTCGCCCCAGTGACCGACACTGCCTAGCTCAATGAAGGAGACAAAGCCATCCTGTCCCCAACGCTGACCCATAGCAGCCACCGCCTTGTCATGGGCTTTAATCAGGGCTTCTTGACTATAGTCTGGCGAAAAGCCTTGGCCATAATCTGTGTGATACCAGTCACCAGCCCCCCTTGATCTCTTGGTAGAGCCAATCCGGAATATCCTGATGACGGTCCTGACCAGGTAAATCTAGCACAAAGCGCAAAACCAAATGCTTGCCTTCTTTGCGCCAACGGTCAAACTGATTAGCCTTCTCAATGGCTTCAAAATTATATTTCCCCTCTTGGGGTTCCAATTCTTTCCAAGTCACATCGACGTAAAGAAGTTGAATATCCGAATCTACTTGGGATTTTTCAGCTTGGAGGGCATAGCCCATGAGCGGGTTACCTGATTCAGGTTCCTGCCAGTCAAAGCTAGCCTGACGTAAGACTTGGTCTTGTGCATTCACTCGATTGGGCTGGATTAGACTGACTGTAAGTAAACAGGCTAAAAACCAACCAGCTAAAGTAATATTGACGCATCTTTCCCTCCTGGACGACTACTATTCATCTGTTAGCCATGGTACTCGCCATTGTATTGGATCAAAGTCACATCATCCACTGACTCAAGGGCTTGGATTTTCTCCATAAAGAGGAAGTCGTTTTGTGACTTACAGAAGACCTCGATAGCAGCTTCGATACTGCCGTCTTTGCGCATGGTGCGAGACTTGATGAAGAACTTCATCTTGCCAAAGGCTTGCACAATGGCATCCCCTGTTTCCAAACCTTTATAGTGAATGACTGCAATGTAGACCTTGCCCGTCTCCTGACGGAAATAGAAGATCACAATCATCAGAATCACAATCAAGGCCGCGCAGACCGATAGCACAAACATACCTGCCCCTAGCGTAATGCCCGAGGTAATAGCCCAAAAGAGATAGAGCAAGTCCATAGGGTCCTTAACCGCCGTCCGATAACGCACGATGGACAGGGCCCCGACCATCCCCAAGGAAATGACCACGTTGGTCGAAATAGCTAGAGTCACCATACAAGTCAGCACCGTCATCCCAACTAGCGTCACCGCGAAGCTACGCGAGAAGACCACGCCAGTATAAAAGCGACGATAGACAAAATAGATAATGCAGCCCATAACAAAGGCTAGCAAGAGCGAGCCAATCAGCTTAGGCAAATTTTCAGCAGCAAAACGCTGCGTTTCGATAAATGAACGTTTAATAACGTCTTGGACGCTAGTATTCATTCAAACCCCTCCTTCATCGACCACATTAGAAATGCTCATGGTCGAACCAATAATTGAAGCCGTGTTTATAGGCTGTCTTTTCATAGCAGAGCACATATTTAGAGACTGCCGTATATTCCAAGGCTCCAGTCGGCACCAACTGACGCACGATTTGTGGCATAAGTTCCGTATATTTGACTTCTAAAATCAACTTGTCAGGTGGTAAGACTGGCAAGGTTGGCAACTTAGCATCAAAAATATCGAAAGAACCAACCGCTGCTCGAACATCGGTATCGAAGGTTACCCGCACCGTTCCAGCATCCAGAATCCAAGGCTCTCGTTCGTAGTCCACAATGACGCGCGGACGCATCATATTGGTCACACATTCGATATAGAACTCACGCGCCAGAGAATGCGGGCTATGCTTAAGAAAATCATAGTTGCCCAGCAAGATATCCTCTACCTGGGCCCGCGTCAGAGGCGCACTTTCCTTGTAGATATAGGCACCGAATTTCTTCTTACGTTCAAGCCGAATATAGTGGTCCTGAAAGTTGTAAATACGAATCCGATACTTCTTCCGCATCAGAACCCCGGCGTCTTTTTCTTCATAGGCAGATTGCCAGTAATCATCAAAATAGAGACTACGAATAGTATAGCCGTCGCCCTTAACATGCTTGTCTAAGGCCAAGACAGGTGACAGGCGGCGCCGCAAGTTGTCTTGATCATGATAGGAAATCAGATACTTATTCTCATGTCGATAAGGCTCTCTTGGCGCTTGACTATCTTCTTGCCAAGTCAAGTTTTGAGATTTGCCCCATAAGGTGTTTAATAGCTTATTCTTCATAAACATCCTCACTAATCTTCCCATTTGACTGAATGAAGAAGCTCTTAACGCCGAAATGTTTACCGACTTCCGTGACGTAGTAGTCGAAGGCATGGCGTGTCTCGCCAGCTTCATTAGTAGCCGTCACTCGGGCAAAATAGTGCCCTTTTTCCGGCATATCCAAAACCGTTTCAGGCAAAGTAATACCTTCCTCCATGTGGATGATTTCTTTAAACTCGAAATCCTTAGCAACCTCCACCTTATAGGTAATCTTTTGCCCATTCAAATCATAAGCCGCATCCCAACGAACCTTGAGTTTGCCATTCTCGTCCTTCTCAGGTATTCCGATAAAGAATGGCATAGGCTTCTTGAGGCTATCTAGATAGTCCTGATAATTGCTCTCAATTTCCTTAGGAATAGCTGCAGCTACTTCATCATATTGACTAGGCGTCAACCCCAAGTGGGTACTATCTGGCTCTTTGGTAACATAGGGTTTGACGGTTTCTTGGTACTTAGCCACTTCTTGGCTTAGATACTCTGGACTTAGCTTGCCCTTTAAATCTTGAATGGCATCATCTAGTTCCTGACGGAAAGTGGCCGACTTGAGCGCACGTTGGAAGAGACGATTCCCCCAATAGTTGCTGATGCCAGACTCCCAAGAAGTTTTTCCCGCAAACTTCTCAATTTCATATTCTTTCTTGAAGAAGGCCGAGTCGTGGTCCCAAGGAATGAAATACCAGCGTTGGCTATTCTGCGGACTGTAGAGATAGACATTTCGACTCTGCGTATCTGTGTTGCCAATGAGAATTTGAAAAAGCCAACCAGTAGGTCAAATTTTCTCGATCAAAGTAAGTATCTAAGGTCTGATCAATGGGCCGATCCAAATCATTCACTGCCTGAAGCATCTCAATTAGCTTATGATGGTCACGATCCCCTTTAATTTCTAAGAGTTTCTCGAATGCAACTCGATCAAAATCGGGATCGTCTTCTAGCTTAATGGTATCTTCATACAATAGGAATTCAAAGAAATTAACCTTATACAGCTGAGCATTGCTATCAAGACCATGAGCCTTAAGACCACTACCATTGAGTTGTTCGACTTGAGTATAGAGACCATAATCCACGAATTTATCAGGCTCAGAGCCGTTTTCATCCTTGACATAGAGATGAACAAATTGTGTACGTAAGCCAATTAATTGAGGAATGCCCCGAATCAAGTCATAGGCTAATTTGTTACGGAAACGTAGCCCATCTGTCTGGTGCTTATTGAGGTTGATGGTTCGCTGACCCTGCCAGCTCCCCTTATTCCTCTTGAGCTTAATCTTATAGTTTTTCTGTTGATTACGACTAGAAGTCTGGCCACGAACCTGGACAGTAGCATTAGGCACTGTCTCACTGTAGCCCAATTCCCCAGCTAAGGGACCTGTATCGTCACCTGCTTGCAAGAGGGCGGCCACTTGGTAACGAGGAAGACCCCATTTCTCATAATCATAAACAGAGTAGGTATTAATCTCTTCCCAAGTATGGTTGGTATTCTCCGCTGCATCTCCCGATTTAATCGTTAGGTAGAGCGTTTTGACTGATTGAGGATCTTCTTGGTAAAGCAACTCTTTATCACGCAAGTGATAATTGTTTTCGGCAAATTCAACCGTCTTTTCTTGATTAGATAGCGACTGGTTACTGACCTCCTCTTGCCCGCATGCTGCTATAAAGCATGAGGTTACAAGGCATAAAATCAGTAACCTTCCTTTAGGTATTTTTAGAGGCACGAGACCCCACCCCTTTCAGATAGTCGTAAAGCCGACTGAAGAAACCATGGTGCACCACAAGTGTCATAGGTTGTGCACTCAGTGTATAGTACATTAATTTCTTGGTGAAGCGATCTAGGCGCCATAAGGCAATTAGGAAAAAAATTGCAGCAGCCACCAAAAAACCAAATCCTAGAAAGGCACGATTAAAGTACTGAGATACAAACGTTAAAAGTGGCGATGCAATTGCGAAGCTAGCTGCAGCAATCAAAGCGCCCTTATAATCCGTAAAGTATAACAAAATAGACAAGATAACGTTGGCAATGGCATAAATCCCGTAGCCTACGCATAAAATACGGAAATAACCTCGCATGAGGTCATTAATTCCCAAGGGTAAGACATCTAAGAGTGCATTTCCTGCTGATATAGCTAGAATGGTAACAAAAAGCTGCTTCCAAGCCAGTGCTATCAGTTCACGCATCATGACTGTCAACATCTCTTCTTCTGCTTCTTTAATGTCGGCCAAGGTCCCCTTCTCGTTAAATAAGCCATAGTAACGCTTATACTTAGGATAGAAATGCACCTCAGTCGCCAAGGCAAAATTAATCGTTGTCACCAGTATGGTCAAAAAAGCTAACAGAACCGGCACATCATAGACTTGAGAAGCAAAGAATAGCCCCCTTACTGGACTTCCCCATGGCCCTAACCAGACTACAAGAATATGCCCAAAAATTCCGATATGCAGGCAGAAGCCAATTAAGGCCAAATCAAAGAACTTATCAATCCATTTCAAGAAGAGAAAAGACTCATCTAGCATTCCTAAATCTAAAGGAAAATATCGTGCCAAGAGATAGACAATTCCCAAAAACATGAGGCCATAACCTACACAGACGCTAAATAATAGAGAGGTCAAAACTGGCAACTTAAATGATAGGAGGCACCATCCCACTAAAAAGGTTACAAGGCTAGCCGATAAAAAGGCTAGTAAAATTGACTTGTAGTCCTTCAAGGCGGTCAAATATTGAACCCCATTCCAGACAAAAATCAACTCCATAAATAAGGTGAGATTAAGAACTAATTGCACTACTGTCACACCTGACAGGATTAAGAATGGCCCATATAATAAGACGCCTAAGCCAATCATAGTTGCAGAAGACCCCAAAAAAGAAGGTAAAAGATAGGCTTCCTTTTCCTCATATAACATATCAGAAGCGAAGCGAGTCACCGCGTAAGAGAAAAATGAATTCACTGTCAAAGACGACAAAATAGCATAGGTAATCATACTAGTCAAATAATTACTATCCGCACGATTAAGCCCCACACGATTTGCTAAGTAGGAAATCCCAAAGATCAAAGTCCCTCCTAGTATCATAGGACCAGCATAGATTATGCCAGTATAGCCATATGCCTTAGCCCGAGAGAAGAGACCCTTTTGGTTAAAAACTTTCCTTAATTCAAATCCAATCCCTGCCATTAGACCTCCACCTCCTCGTACATAGCTAGATACCCCTTGAGCATACGATCATATTGATAATAACGCTCGACACGTGCTCGGCCGATGGCCCCCATATTTAATCGTCCTTCTTGGGACCGGCACATGAGTTCCATCGCATCGGCTAATCCTTTCTGATAAGTAGGAGGAACACAATAACCAGCTAAGCCCAAATCATCGCCTGGGCCACCCTCCAATAATTCCCGGCAACATCCCACATCGGTCGTGACACATGGACGGCCTGAGGCTAGTGACTCCAAGACAGATAAAGGCTGGGCCTCCGAGATACTGGTCAGAATCGTAAAATCGAGATTTTCCATATAAGTTACAATATCTACCCGGCCAGTGAAGATGACATTATCCAACTGCATTTGCTTAACTAGGTCATAGCATTCTTGAGCATATTCTTCATCGTCCACGCCCCCCATAATATGGAGACGAACATTATTAAGACGGTTACTTAATTCGTAGAAGGCATAGAGCATGGTCTTAATGTCCTTGATAGGAGCCAAACGCACGACTGCTCCGATATCTACTCGTCCATCTGGAATTTTAGCCGGTACGGAAGAAAATCGTTGGAAATCAATCCCATTTTCTACCACCCGACAACGGTCTGGATCACAACCTATCTCAATCTGGGTTAGTCGAGCCTTGGTGAAAAGGCTAGATATAATTTGAGCCCGGCTATAAATAATGTCCGACAACATATAGAAAAACTTAATCCAATGGTCCTTCATACTTGGCAAGACCCAGTTAGAGCGAATAATCTCCTCTTCTCGCTCACGGGTATAGATGCCATGCTCTGTTAATAAAATTGGTCGATCATAACGATATTGTCCTAACAGCGCCAGAATACCACTATAACCTGTCGAAATAGCATGATAGACATCTGCCTGTGGTACTTCTTGACCTAGGAGATAGAAAACCGGTAAGAGCATAGACCGAATGGTGTGGAATACTTCTGCAAAGGCATTATAGGGCATACTGCTCCTGACACATTTCCACCATCATCTCCAGAAAACTCTCACTTTGCAAGAAATCAACTGGATTCAGATGTTTATCTTGATAGAGTCGACATAAAACCTCCCAGTCTGGACGCCCAGTTTCCATAAGTTGTCTGAGAGCGTCTAACTCTTCTTTGCTGAAACGGTAATCAAAGAGTCGCTTACTTGGCACTAATTGTAAGGCATCATCTAAGAAAAACTTCATGCACTTCAACTACATTATCTAACATTTGGTAGACGAATTGGCCTTTTTCCTTAGCTTTAGCCCCAATCACCCAGAGGACAAATTCGTGTTGAGGCATATTTTGGATGTATTGATGCATCCAGGTTGAGACCCCACCATGGACATAAGGATAGCTTCCTTCTAAAATCAAACAAATTCTCATCCTTATTCCTCACTCCAGTCCATGGTTACTTTGGCCTGCGTTGCTTTCAGCAGATAGAGGTTCCCTGTTAAGTGCGTCAAAGTACCACCATTTACATGACTTCCCACTTGGCCTTCATTGATACGTACAAAGAGGTAAACCTCATCATAGAAATGGTCAAATGTCCATTCTATTCCTGTGGCTGTGCGTTTTTGCTTAGGAACTAAGGCCGAATAGCGTTGTATAGCACCTGATAGCTGGGAGCCTGTCAAATCTCTTAAATCAGGTGCAGCCGCCTTGAGCCAACTAATGTAGTGCTCTAGGTTACTTTTAAGCACAGCCCAACCCAACTCAGCCCCACGGTCCACATCTAAGGTATCATCCGGATGGATAAAGTGACTGTTGACAAAATGCATGTTCAGTTCAGAGAATGCAGCCAACTGCATAAAATCGTCTAGCATCCCACCCGAAATAATCCGTGGCTGCTCTACCATGCCATCTGACGCCCACTCAAATTCTTGGTCATAGGCAAAATCACCAGGGAAATAGTTACTAGCTATCGTTTTAATTTCTGGAATTTCCTCCACCAATACCTTGCGCCCTTCCGCCGATAGAACATTGGAAGGTGGTACATAGACTGACTTCTCTACATTAGGAAAAAGTTCTTCGTTAAAACGTACTAACTCTTTCATAGCTGATACCATAGCTGATTCTTCCCAGGTATGATAAGAATATACACCTTTATAGTCCAGAGACTTAGGAGATAAAGGCTGGTGATTATAACCATGGTAGCCAATTTCTCCACCTGATCTTAGGAGCATATTACCAAAATAAACGAAACGAGAAATATCATCTTGGCCGTGAACATTACCCGATGTGTCATCTTCATAGTTTTCAATGGTTGCCCCGGTATATTTAATTCCATACTTATCGACAAAACTCAGCATATCTACCCACCAAACATTGGTATAGAAATCAGCAACATTTAGGTTATAATCCCGTTTAACATACTTGCCATCACCACTTGGAACTGGCGCAGGGAAATCATCTAAGTAGAAGACAGAACCATTGATAACAGGATAACTGGCCACCTTACCCATAAGGTTATAGGAAGCTGCATAGAGTCCCCGAGTTACCTTATTATAGATACCAAAGTTATCGATGACAAACTTGCCCTTGCCATAAGCATGTTCCCAAATTAAAGGCAAGACACCAGGACCTTCCTTACGACTAACGTGAACCTTGGCCTTTTCAGACAAGTCAACTTTGAGTGCAGAATCAAATGGTTCTTCGATAATATACTCACGTCCCCCTCCAATCATGAAGTCCGGTTCGATATAGAGCTTGTCTACAAGACCATGCTCAGCTTGTGACTGTTTAATTCCCAAAGCTTGCTCGATTAGAGACAGATGACTGGATTTTTGAAGTGTTAGGGCAAATTGAACATAGCCCCCCGACTCAACCCAATCACGTAGGGCAATTAATTCTTGGTCTAAATCATCAAGTTGCGAAACAAGCATTACAACCTTCTCGTAGCTCTTGACATCAGGAAAAGATTCCTTGGCTATATCAATTAAATTATAGCCTACTTTCATATCCTTAAAAATTTGTTGAAACTGTTCTTTAGCCAGCATACTCGATGGGTCACGACTGTCCGTTACCACAAGGGTATTGACTGGCACTTGTGACTGAGCCTGATCAGCAGTCACTACTGCTCCTGTAAGATAGGTATAGGCTTGTTCTGGAATTTGATAACCTATCCCTTGCCGCTCAATAAATAAGGCTAGAGCTAATCCCAGAAAACCAATAAATACTAAAAAAATCCCCCTATACCGAAATTGTTTCCATCCTTTCATAGCGTCCCCCTACTACACTTGTTGCCGCCAAAAATGAATTACCTGACGATTATGGCGTGAAAAAAATACACGACAAGTGTCAATATCTTGAAAAAAATTGTTGTAAGCCTAATCGATCGCCTTGAGCGACTAAGGCTTGAAATTGAAACATGCGGTAAGACTCATCTGTTGGCCAATTAATCTGGCAGTATTCTAGAACTTGCCGCACGCGTTGTTCTTCCCCTAAAGCTAAGTACTGCTTCCCCAAACGGATATAGTCGTTAAGCTCGTGACTAAGTGCCACCTTCCGTCGTAATAAATCAATATACTGATGTCGAGAACTCTCAGCAAATTTGCCAGCTACTAAACCAGACATCAAATAATCCTCTAAAACTAAACAAAGTTCTTCCAAAATGGCAAGATTATCAGGTTGCTTAGCTAATTCTTCTTTAAGTTGATGCACTTTGAGGTCATAGTCTTTGTGTAATTCCGCTAACATAACCGTTGCGTAATGGACCACTTCAACATCCTCATTCATTCGTGCTTCTTGTAACAAGGCCACTACATTGCTTGGTTGGTCTTTAAGCATACTCATCATCAATTCGCGTTTAGTAATCGAATCATTGAGTAATAATGCCTCTTCAATCGGCACCCACTGCCTGACATCTTCAGACGCTCGAAGATCAACGGAGTCTGCCTCCTCGACTTCTGCTTCTAACACTTGGTCCTCTAGTTCTAAAACATCCTCTTGACCTATTTCTATTTCCTGACTTCTTGATTGCTTAGACATCAACCAATAGGCAATGGCTACCGCCACAGGCCCCAAATAGGGAAGTATGAAAATGGGTATCCACAAAATAGGATTGATTGAAACTTTACGAGCAAGCATCTGCCGATAGAGAAGATAGGCAAAAATTATATGCCCTAGCAATAATACAAGCAGTACCAAAGTCGGTAGCATGGATTTATCCCCCTTATTCTATTGGTTATTAGTGATTTCCAATGCATGCTGGAGTGACATTTCAATTAAACCAAAAATAACACGAAGTTGATTATATTGCGCCACATCCATGGGGTCTAGTTGACGCTCTAACAAACCAATTACAATAACGAGTTGGTCCTGATAACGTAATCCCGCCACGTAATGTGGCAAACTAGGATCAAGTTGCCTGTTCAACCAAAGTTCACCTGCCATCAAAGGCTCAGCTAATGGCCCTAGAGGTCCCTCTAAGAGAGGACTTGTCAGTGCTTGACTAAGATTAGGAACAGGAGCTAGTTGGTTAGTCCCTGACACCTGATAGAAGACCAAGGCCAATGGGTCTACTAATTCAACCAAGAGCTCTTGAGCCACTTTAAGAACTCCTTCAGGAGTTGACTGCTTCAGTCGTTCTACCCAATTGTATAGGCGTCCATAGGAATCACGACAGCCCATAATTTGCTTTTTCAACTTGGCCTTATCAAATAGCATATCACGATAGAGTTGCCGAATCAGATGACTTTTATCGCGTAGCAGCTGGTTCTCTCGCGATAAAACGGCTTTATCATGCAAGGTTTCAGCCCGTAAACGCCCCACCATTGCACCAGTAACTAGGTAGACAACAAAGGAACCCAGTTAAGCGGGTCATAGAAGAGTGTAATCCAGTTGTTCCCAGAGGTCACATAAATATAGAGCAGGGCCAATATCGATAAACTAGCCGATAAGAGCCCCATCCCAATTCCTCCTGTCATAGCCATGATGACAATATAGAGCAAGCGAACGTCAACTGCTCGGAATTGTTGCTGATTTCTTAAGATAAGGGAGACTAGCTCTGATAATAGGAAGAGAAGAAATACTTCTATAATCCGAACTAGGCTTGGGTGTAACCCCATCCAGCTCTTCAAGTCTTGCCACCATCCGAGCAAAGATGATTTTCCTTGACCAAGGTAACGCTCTTTTAAGATGGTTTGCCAATCCTCTAAAGGATTAAATTGAGGAAACCATCCATAACGTGTTCGAAGCGAAGCACTCATAGAATCAGTCTGCTCTACTTGTTGAAGCTGTCCTTTAGTAAAACTAATGGAAGCATCTGGTTGCAACTGATACATGGTAAGAGCCAAATCTTGATATGTCAGTTTGAAACTATTAGGTACAATCAATAGCTCTGACTCATCTGTCCAATCGTCCAAGACTTTATAAAGTAAGCGAGCTAAATCATCCATCTGTAAGAAGAAAAAGTCACTGTCACGATTCTCCTTGAAACGCGCTGCTTTTCCAGCCGCCCACTGACTGAATATCTGATCGATATAAGGCGGTAAAGTCTGATCTGAATAGAGATATGGTAAGCGAATTACCTTGATTGACATGCCATGCTCTTTTCCTTCATAGAGACAAAGTTGCTCGTAGCTTTGTGCCAGTTGTGTTTCTAACTGTTGATTTTGATAGCCTGACTGCGGTCCAGACAAATAGCAAAAGCGACTGATGCGATAGCTCTGACAAGCCGTAAGGAGTTGCTGAAGAGCCTCCCCTTCGCCAACTTCCTGTGACCGAAGCGTAAGAAAATTAGAGAAGAAAACCACTTGGTTAATCTCATACATTTCGCAAACCTCTTCTAAGGCCCAGTCCCTTTGCTCCATGGATAAGACCGTTACACCTTGCCGATAAGATGTCTTCAAGTCGCAGGGTCCAAGAATAATCACACGCCCTTCCGGAAAAGCTTCTTGGATAAATTCTCGCGTCAGGTAACTTGTATTCCCTGTAACAAGTATATTCATAGTTACTGTTTACCCCCAATTATATTTCTTGCCTAGTAAAAAGTAGTTTGCCCTCATTTTTTTAATACCCTAGAAAATGTCTAATAATTTAAGATAGAAATAGAAATGAAATTTCTGAAGTTGCCAAGGAATTTTCAAAAATAAAACTCCAAATTAGTATATATAGCCTTTTTGCCACTACTCCCCTAAGATTGGCACTATTATAGCACTATACAAATTTAGGTCAAAGGTTATCTCATTTTGCTAGAATTCCGTTACCAAATCGTAATGATTCTGTAACATAAGTCCATGGTTTTTGGTCTTTCCCTCACAATTTCCGACCTGGTCCCTTTTTCTCCAAAAATTAAAATAAATCCTATTTAGTATATTTTTGACAAAAAAACTTTAGTCAAGTATAAATAGACAAAAATTCTCCAATACTTGTCTATTTAGATAAAAATTATAGCGCTTATATAAGACAATAATTTGATGAGAGCACTTAAATCTCTTTAATCTTCTTAATAAGTGAGAATTCTAAATTAAAACTATCCTTTACAAGATACTAGGCTATCTATCCAAGGCCTTCATGACCTTTAAATCAAGACAAATTCTTCTAGTATTTTCCGTCAACTATCCTAAGTATTCACAAGAACTTTTAAAGGCAGCTAAAAGATAGAATCACAAATATTTTGAAGATACATTGATAATACTGATAATGTTTGTTTAATCACTCACCTAAAACAATAATAACACACTATAAATTCACAAACTTTTCCTTATATACAAAAAAAGAACCCCAGCCGTCCAAAGACGATTGATGGTTCTTTTCATATTTCGGTATCTTATCTACCGCGTTCCTTAATACGTGCAGCCTTACCAGACAAGGCACGGATGTAGTAGAGCTTAGCACGACGTACGCGACCTTTACGAACTACTTCGATTTTAGCAACACGTGGAGTGTGTACTGGGAAAGTACGTTCAACCCCTACACCGTTCGAAATTTTACGAACTGTGTAAGTTTCGCTGATGCCAGCACCGCGACGCTTGATTACTAACCCTTCGAAGATTTGGATACGTTCGCGTGAACCTTCGACAACCTTAGCGTGTACACGTACAGTGTCACCAGGGCGGAACTCAGGAATATCGCTACGTAATTGAGCTGAGGTAATTTTTTCAATCACTTTACTCATGTTTTTTTCTCCTCTCGACTAACACTCATAACTAGCCCTAGGGCGTAGCCAGCGGAATATTGTGATATCTGCGGTTTTTCACCACTTCTAGTATTATACCAAACTCTGCCTATTTGTAAAGCCTAATTGACATTTTTTTCGGCTTGAATTTCAGCTAGCCACTTGCGTTCTTCTTTGGACAAATCGGCCTGTTCTAGTAGATCTGGCCGACGCTCTAGAGTCCGGCGGATAGCTTCCTTGCCCTGCCACTGGCGAATCTTATCATGATGACCACTGAAGAGTACCTCTGGCACCTCCATGCCACGAAAATCTCGTGGGCGGGTATACTGAGGATGCTCTAGCAGTGAACGTTGATGGGATTCGCCCACAATGGACTCCGCATTGCCTAAGACTTCAGGAATCAAACGCACAGTGGCATCGATCATAATCATGGCCGGCAGTTCGCCATTGGTTAAGACATAATCCCCCAGTGAAACTTCATCGGTTACAAAAGACCGCACCCGCTCGTCAAAGCCTTCATAGTGGCCACAAATAAAGACCAACTGCTCTGCTTGAGACCATTCCTGCGCCAAACTCTGACTAAATGGCACCCCGGTTGGATCCATCAGGATAATGCGGGCATTTCCTTGGGAGCGATATGTTCTAACATATGAACAATAGGATCCACTCGCAACAACATACCTGCCCCACCACCAAAGGGATAATCATCCACATGGCCGTGCTTATTAACCGCAAAGTCCCGGAAGTTATGGGTCTGGAAGTCAATCAGCCCCTTGGCTTGAGCTTGCCCCATCAGAGAATGATGCATGGGCTCAAACATCTCGGGGAAGAGGGTCAAGACATCAAGCTTCATCGTCAATCAGCCCTTCCATTAGTTCAATCTTAACCTGTCCAGCTTCCAAGTCAACGGCTTTGACTACATCGCCAATAAAAGGAATTAAGGCGTCTTTGGCCTTGGGAATATTACGTTGAACCACAAAGACATCATTAGAACCTAGCTGAAGAATTTCCTTAATCTTCCCAAGAGTCTTACCTTCTAGGGTGACAACCTCAAGCCCAAGAGTTGATGATGGTAGTAGCTATCCTCTTCTAGCTCCTCCTGCTCGCTCTCATCAATGGCCAGCCAGCAGCCTTTGAAGCCTTCGACCTGGTTAATATTGTCGTAACCCACAAAACTAATGAGCCAAGTCCCCTTATGGGTAGCGGCCTTGGCGACTTGAACACTAGCTAGGGGTTGGGAATTCAAATCCTTGAGAATATAGAGGGTCTTGCCACTTGCAAAAGCGCTCCTCTGGAAAGTCAGTATCGGCAATTAATTTGAGTTGACCCCGAATCCCGAAGGTATTCACAATACGGGCTACGCGATAATAAGTCATACTTGTCCTCCTTTTATGCCTAATAAAAATCAGGCCTACCCTTTCAGTATACCATGAAAGGGAGCCTGATTCTAGTTGTCTTAACGACGGCCCGCCGCTTGTTTGAGGGCCATATATTCGTGCTTATGGTCAAATCCGACTAACATTTGAGGATAGCTTGCATCCAGGTATTCCATCAGTCGATTTAACTTGGCTTCAGTGTCTTTAACTGTGTGTTTGGCTGGGAAGACAGCTAAGCGTTTGAAGTCTTTGGTATGGAGATAAACCACAAACTTGACGGACTTGTAGAGGTTAAAGCGTCTGGTTTCCTTGTAGACATAGCTATAGATAATGTCACGCAAGTCCACCATGGCATTCTTACGTCCCATGACAATCAGCTGATCCTTATAGACATAGACGCCCAAATGTTTCTCGTAGTAGGTCGCGCCCTTACGTAAGGCTTGATCATCTTGACCTAGCTCAGGGAAGCTTACTAAGAGTTGTTCGTAGAAGCGTTTATTATCTAGATAACGGAAGACAGCATAGGCTAGGAAACCTAAGCCTACTAAGGCAGTACCTGCAGTCATAATGGTACCAGTACTTTCAACATTCGCAACACTGGTCAGGTTGAGTTTCTTAATTTCAAACGCTTTGTTGTCCGCCACTCCAGGCTCTTGCTTTTCTAGTGATTCTCTAATGTTTTGGAGGGAAAGGCTACTGAGCTCCTTAACTTCCCCCATAATCGTAATAGGGTTAGTCGCTAGGGTGCCCTTTCTTTGCGCTTCTTCTAGCTTTTTGATAATGGCTAGATCGGGTTTAGCCTCAGTCACTAGGAGGCTCTTATCACCCGCCACAACAAAGGTTTGTTCTTTCTCATGCTTGGTATCTTCAATTCTGTAAATAGCTTTTACTGCAAAGGTAGTCTTGCTACTTTTAGTGGTTTCACTCGTTTTAGGATAAACATACCCTTCACTGGCTAACTTGTCAGGTGTCGATTGAGTCGCCACATACTGGAAGAAGCCGGCTGCACCTAATAATAGCAAACCATATATCACGAGACTAATCACGCCACGTTTAAAGTTGGGCTTCATGGAATTCCTTCTTTCTAATTATTATCAATAATTTAATTATAGCGGAGACCTTATCTCCTGTCTAGTAGCTCCTTCAAATTCCCAGTCGCTCATCATCGATGAGTATATGAGGGTAATGACTTGAGATATATGACTGGAAAGCTTCTAATAGAGCACGCGCTTCTAATTCAGGATAAGGGCGTAACTTAACTAAGTCATAGTGATCATCCTGATAATAACAGACTAGTTTACTATTCAGTCGCTTATTAATGACCTGGGAGCTAATGCTTAAACCCAAAAGATCCTTTAAATTCAGGACTTGATCCCTGCGACCTAACACAATAAGATAGTCTTGGTAGACATAGAGGCCCAATTCTTTGGCCTTGAACTGGCTCATAGCCAGAAGCAAATCGGAATCTCCAGCTAGTTCAGGAATCGCTTGATAGACCTGACTCCAAAAACGACGCATAGCGCTATAACGATAGACAGTAAAGCCAAATGCTAGAAGCGATAAAGTTAAGAAAACATAGCTTGCTAGCTTCATGGATTGAATATAGGTATCCGCCTTGCTTTGGTTAACTAGCATGTCCGCTACAAACACTTGCCTACCCGTCTTACTTTTGACAAAGTATTCGATTGATTTTATAAACTCTCGACTTCTGTCACTGTCATCTACCATTGCCATCACGTAATAAGGCTCCGTCTCTAGTTTGCCCTTATCACTTTCTTCCTTGAGTCTCAACAGAAGAGGCGAGTCGTCTGGCATTAGGATTGGAATATCCCCTAATCCATCACCAACTAAGAAAGACTCATTCCGGTCTTGTCATCGCGATAGACAATCTTACCTCGCTCCTTTACCACATTGCTAACGGCGGAGACATAAGTGATTCTGGTTACTGGGACAGCAGTCAAACGGCTGACTCTAGAGACATTCGGATAGACCAAGCCTTGGGCACGGAGACTATTAGCGCTCGTCCCTTGGCTGATAAAAGCAAGGCCACCCCCAATTAATAGGCAGATAGACGCCACGATTATATAAGGCAGGAGCTTCATTAATTTATATTTTTTCATAGTTTGCCTCCCTCACATTTACTAAGTCTATTATACAAGATTGCCACCCTTATCACTACTATCAAAAAGGACCGGGTCACCCCAGTCCTTTGCATGGGTCAGGCATGGCTTAGCCACGTGCTTGACGTTTTAATTCTTTATAATCGGTCGCATGTTGAACGCCTACCAACATAGATGGATAGGTTTCTTGCAAGTAAACCATGAGACGATCTAACATGGATTGCGTGAAGTCTCTTTGATAGCGACGCGGTTTGACCACAAGACGACGGAATTGGTTATTATGCAAGTGGACTTGGAAGGTAACCACTGAATTATTAGTTTGACGAACTGCATAAGTATAGATGATTTGGGTCAAGTCGATGATGCGATCATTAGCCCCAATCACTACCAAGTGATTCTTGTAGACATAGAGACCTAATTCAGGACTGTGGAAATCGCTGTCGGTCACTAATTTATCCAGGTCTTGCGCTAATTCTGGGAAGTGATCATACAAGGTATTGTAGAACTTAGTATTTCCAGTATTTCCAGAGAGCGGTAAGTAGCAATAATAGCACCGCTGCACCTAAGGCATAGCTTGCGAACTTCATGATGTTGAGACGGCTCTCAGCTTCTGCTACATTTAAGAGAGCCGTATCATCAAAGATTGATTTGAAATCAGCTGACACTTCAGCGTCCTTAATCACCTCTCCCGCTATTTCTAATTCATTCTTTCCTTTTTGCGCATAGGCCACTACGTTAACAGGATTCGATTCTAGTTGGCCAGCTTTAAGACGTTCTTTCAATGCATTCACGACATTAGATTTTTCATGAAGTACAACTGGAAAAGTGTGTTCTCCATCATAAACCAAATAAGCTGCCAAGCCTGTATTAGTGTCCGTGGAAGTCACGACGCCATTTTTTTTGCGTTCAATCGTAATATCAAAAACAGGAATAATATCTTTAATCGTTACTGCGGTATGCCCCGTCAGAGCTTCAGTCTTAGGATAGACCAGGCCTTGTTCTACAAACTGGTCAGCACTTGAATTCTGACTCTTATAGAAGAGGAAGCCACCAAGGGCAGCGTAAATCATGGCAAAAATCAAATAAGGCCAAACATTACGTAGATTATTGCGTTTCATAACTTACCTTCTTTCTTAAATGATAAATTAATTATACCCTTTTTAGAAGTCAGTGTGAAGCCTTTGCAGGCAAAAAAGAGCCAGCCCTAAGGCTGACTCTCCCGGTGAGGGCATATTAAAAAACTGCAGCATTTTTCAATGCTTGGTATTCGGGTGCATGATCGGCACCCACTAGAATTTTAGGATATTGTTGATCTACGAAGTAAGTAAAGGCATTGATATCATCATCATAGGTCTTCTTAGAGCCACCTAATGTGCTGAGAACATGTTTTTTGAAGTTCTTATCATAGGCTTCAACCGTGTAGTTAACATGGCTAGCAATCCCCTGTTGAATTGTTTGTTTGACAGCCACCAGGTAGAGGACATCCTTGGCAGGCACAACGGTATTGCGTTGCGCCAAGGAAATAAGATGATCCTTGTAGACATAGAGGCCACGCTTGCTGTCAGCATATTGGCCACCTGATACTAAAAGATCCAAGTTTCCTTCCAATTCTGGGAATTGGGCATAGAGTTCACGATAGGCTTTCTTACGGCGGGAAACATTAAAGGCAAAGAGCCCGATGAAGAACAAGGTAAGCGCACTAAAGCCATAGGCACCATACATAAGCATTTGCGCACTATATTTATGCTTTTTGACATCAATAATATAGGATCCATCTAAGGAAAACTGAGCGTCAGCCGCAAGTGATTGACGAATTTTAGAGATATTATCCTTAGCAGCAGAGCCGCTATCTTTTTCACCAACTACCAGAACAGGATTGCTAACTAGTAAGCCTTTTTCTTGACTTGCCAAGGCAGACTTGATGTCAGCATCATCCTTATCCGCAATGAGGCCAAGAACTTTGTTACCTGATATAACCAAGTACATAGCAGCCTTGTCATCGTTCTTAATGTTGCCAATTTCTTCAATGATTTCAATTTTAATAGCTACGTTTTGTCCAAAATCGTTTGGATAGAGACCACCCCGGTCCACAACATACTGCGGGCTACTTGCAATCCCACCTATAAACCACATTAAAATAGCAAATCCACCAAACAAAAGGGTGAGTAAAAATAGTTGCCCAAAGGCCACGCAAGTTCTTTTTCCTTCATAGGCACACTTCTTTCTCCTTAAGTATAACTCTATTATAAACCCCTTTCATAGATTTGTACAGCTATTTTCAAGCGATTTCTTACTTAATAAGAAAGATTACCTTAACAAATGCACTGAGTTCGAAAAAAGTCTCTGAGGCATAAAACCCGACAAATGGAAAAGACGCCTCAAAGGCGTCTTAAGCTTATTTAGAAGTGATTTGCAAATCAGGATAGCCTTGCCCTAGCACAACTAGGAAGGTCTCCAAGTCTTCCGCCAAAAATTTTCTTGCGACCATGGTAGGATCTAAAGGTATGGAATTGCCCCTTCACATCTCGTGCGCGGAAGAAGTAGTTAACATGTTTTACCCCGTAACGACCACGCGAAACTATCTTATTCAAGGTCAAAGCGGCTAGCTCGTTTATAGGCAGAACCGCCATGCGCAGCCCCAAGCAAATCAAAGTGTCTTTGTAGAGATAAAGGCCACGATAGTCATCTGCATAATCACTGGCTGCTTGCAAGTGGTCAAGCTGGCCCTTGAGTTCAGGGAAACGTTGATAGAGACGGTCATAGAACTGACGTCGACGGTAGCGGTTGAACAAGCCCCATAAGATACACAAGACACTGGCTGATGTAAAACCATAAACTAGCCAATGGATGGTCCTTTGTGACTGACGATATTCTTTCATGTTGACTAGATATTCCGTCCATAGCTGATCACGGTATGGAAGACCAGTTTCACTATTATCGGCCATTGTATCTAAGAGTTTCTTGGCTGCGTCACTCTTATCCACTTCCCCAATCAGCTTTGCAGGTTCATTGAGAAGCGCGCCATAGGTCTTGAGTCGAGCAGCGGCGACATCCGGATCATCTTTGCTAGCGACCAAGACTAGGTAAGGCTTATCTGTTACCTTAGCGGCTGAGACAAGGTAGATAGCCACATTATCCTCTTCAGCCAAGAGAAAGATCGACTCTGCTTCTACCACTACATGCTTGCTCGAGCTTTCTGGGAAAGGTTCCTGGCCTGCCAAAAGAGCTTGGGGTTGGGTCGCAAGGAGAGCCAGATAAGCAAAGGACGTAAAAATTAATAAGAACAGCAAGAGGCCACTACCGGCCCATGTCCGCCAACCAAATACTTCTTTAAGCTTTTTTCTTTCTTCTTTCTTCACCGATTTCCTCCTAATGAATATAGAAAAACGCCCCTAAAGGGCGCTTGATTATTCTGCTGAACTTTCTTCCGCATGGTCAGCAATGACAATGCGTGACCGTTTGCGACCACGAGTCTTAACGCTGTAGACGATGGTCCGGATGGCACGAGCTACACGGCCCTTCTTACCAATCACACGACCTACATCTTGCGGATTCAAGTGCAAATGATACTCCATGAAGTCATCGGTCTCTACTTGTTCCACGCCAAAATCTTCTGGGTGGTCCAAGAGCGGCTTCACGATTGCAGTAATTAATGCTTCAATATTTACCATATCTCATCATCCTTTATCTAGAACACTGCTCGAGACTATTTGCTTTCGTGGAATTTCTTCATGATCCCTTTTGAAGACAAGAGGTTACGCACGGTATCAGATGGTTGCGCACCATTTGATAACCATTTCAATGCGAGTTCTTCTTCAACTTCTAAAGTAGCTGGGTTAGTTAATGGGTTGTAGTGACCGATTTTCTCGATGATACGACCATCACGTGGAGAACGTGAGTCAGCAACAACGATACGGTAGAAAGGTGCTTTCTTAGAACCCATACGTTTCAAACGAATTTTAACTGCCATGTTAATTTCACCTCCTCAATTGATTACAGACCCTAGTCTAACATATAAAAAAGCATCTGTAAAGTATTTTTACTTTACAGATGCGAAAATTTTGTTTACTTAGCTAAACCTTCTGAGATCTTATCTAAGTTATACTTCATCATAGAGTAGTAGCTGTCGCCTTCTTGGCCTTCTTCAGCAATAGAGTCAGTGAAGATTTTAGCGTAGATTGGAATACCAGTCTCGCTAGAGATGGTCTTCATTGGACGGTCATCCACACTTGATTCTACGAAGAGAGCTGATACCTTAGAACCTTTGAGCTTCTTAACCAAATCACGAATTTGGTCAGGTGTGCCTTCTTCTTCGGTGTTAATTTCCCAGATGTAAGCTGATGGTACATTGTAGGCTTTAGAGAAGTACTTGAAGCAGCCTTCGCTGGTAACAATCATTTTCTTCTCTTCCGGAATAGCATCAAACTTAGTTTTAGCTTCCTTGTCCAAAGCTTCTAACTTGGCAACATAGTCATCCAAGTTCTTTTGGTAGAAGTCCTTGTTGCTTGGATCTTTTTCAATCAGGTGTTTAGCAATGTTCTTAGCGTAAATTACCCCATTTTCTAAGTTCAACCAGGCATGAGGGTCTTCCTTACCGGTCTCGCCCTCACCTTCCAAGTGAATGACTTCTACACCCTCGCTGACTGCGAAGTAGTCTTTATTTTCCACTCGTTTGGCGTTTTGAACCAGTTTAGTGAACCAAGCATTACCCCCAGTTTCCAAGTTAATGCCGTTGTAGAAGATTAAATCAGCTTGGGTAGTCTTCTTAATATCTTCAGGTAGTGGCTCATATTCATGAGGGTCTTGCCCTACTGGTACGATGGAGTGAAGATCGATTTTATCACCCGCAATGTTCTTGGTGATATCGGCGATAATAGAGTTAGTTGCGACAACTTTGAGTTTTTTATCTTGAGCGCTCACGCTTGGTACCAAACAAAACAATACCGTCAGGAGTGCCACTAATTTCATTAGCTTATGTTTCATTTGCGTAAAACCCGCTTTCTAAAGAATTGTTGTTTTGGAGAGATGAAGAAGCTAATCGCGAAAATCACGGCTGAGGTGAGTACAATGCTGGAGCCGGCCGCCACGTTGAAGCTAGTCCCGAGGAAGAGACCTAATACTGAAGTCACAGCCCCCAAAGTCGATGAGAGGAGAATCATAGACTTAAGGCTATTGACGTAGAGATAGGCGGTGGCAGCAGGTGTAATAAGCATGGCCACAATCAGGATGGTTCCGACACTTTGCATGGCCGTTACAGACACTAAGGTCAAGAGAATCATTAAGAGGTAGTGGTAGAAGTTAACCTTCATACCCATGGCTTTAGCCATTTGCGGGTCGAAGGACGTAATCAGCAACTCCTTGAAGAAGAGGATGATGACGATCAGCACCGCTACCGAAACCCAAATGGTAATCCACTTGTCAGAATCTTGAACCGCTAAGATATTCCCGAAGAGAATATGGAAGAGGTCTGTTGAACTCCGGGCCAAGCCAATCAGGATAACCCCCAAGGCCAAGAAGGAGGAGAAGGTAATCCCAATCGCTGTGTCCCCTTGATAATTGAATTTCCTCGAATGAAGGTAATAATTATGGAGGCAAAAAGCCCAAAAGACAATGGCCCCAACGAAGAAATTAATCCCCAAGATGAAGGATAAGGCGACCCCTGGTAATACCGCATGGGAGATAGCATCACCCATAAGAGACATCCCTCTTAGGATAATGAAACATCCTACAGCCCCTGAGACAATCCCAATGACAATGGCGGTGACTAGCGCATTCTGCATATAATGCAGGGTCGACACATTCTCAATAAAGTCATGAATTAAGGTCATACCAGGTCACCTCCCTTACCAAAATAAACACTGTCGCCGTAGGCGGCCTTCATATTCTGGTCATTAAATACCTGCTCAGTAGGCCCTACCGCAATCAGTTGCTTATTGATGATAATCAACTGATCGAAGTAACGCCGTACCTTATGCAAATCATGATGGACAATCAAGACGGTCTTGCCTTGCTTCTTGAGGTCCTTCAAGATCTTCATAATAATCTCTTCACTGACCGAATCAATCCCAGTAAAGGGCTCGTCCAAGAAGATGTAATCTGCTTCTTGAACCAGACAGCGCGCCATCAGAACGCGTTGGAACTGTCCACCCGACAGGGCTGAGATTTGTCGGTTAGCGAAGTCACTCAAGCCAACTTGAGCAAGCGCTTTTTCAACTTTATTCCATTCTTTCTTACTTACCTTGCGGAAAATACCGAGATTACTATACGTGCCTAAGGAGACACATTCTTTGACCTTAATTGGAAAGTTGAAATCAATGTCACTCTTTTGTCCGACGTAAGCTACTTTCTTCAGCATCTTCTTGGCAGGCACCCCGTCCATAAAAATCTGACCGTCATGGTTTACCATATTCAAGACTGATTTGACAAAAGTAGATTTACCAGCACCGTTGGGCCCAATAATGCCGGTAATGGTCGGACCTGCTAATTCCAGGTTAACCCCTTCCAAAGCGACCACTTGATTGTCATAACTGACCGTTAGATCCTGTGTCTTAATCACATGAATCATCTCCTCTCTTACCGCTAATTATATTGTACACCAGAGAAAAGATTAGGTCAACCTAAAATGTTTAGGTTCGCAAAAATTTTTCTTGTGATTTAGGTTTAGGGGCTTTTGGCTTTCAAACTTATGTTTATCTATGGTGATAGGCGATTTTCATGACTAGTTCATTATATCGGTTTCTTGTTGGCAGTGATATTAATTTTGGCCACTCCATTTGAGACCAGCAACAAAAAAATTTAATGGAGAAAAGTTTAGTAGCTACATAAAAAGCCCCCGCCCTTTTTCAAAGGGCAGGAGCCGAAATTTTAGGATAGGATTAAGTCCACCAATTCTTGGGCGGTGACTGGCCCAAAAATAATGAGTCAAGTCTTGTTTGGATAGGACTTCTAATAAATCTTGCTTGGTAACAGCTGTGCCTAGCAAGGCTTCTTCAATATCTTGGATGGCCCCTTTACCGAAGAAATCACCATAGATGCGGCATTTGCTAATGCGACCATCCTCAACTTCTAGGCTGAACTCTACAGTCCCGATTCCCAGATGAGCATCGCGATTATAGCTATAGCGTGGCGAATTTCCATAGTTCCATTCCCAGTTGCGATATTTAGAATCAGCCAGGGCTTCAATGGCTGTCCAATCTTCTTCAGTCAGCTGATAACGCTTGGCTTGATCAATGGAGTCAATCCCCATTAGACAGCAAATAACCTCATCCTTAAACTGATCAATGGTCATATGACGATAGGGCTCATCCAAGAGTTCGCGCAAGCCCATAACCCGGCTGCGCACCGATTTAATGCCCTTAGAATCAATTTTCTTACGGTTAGGATTGAGCACTTCCACCATGGCTTCATAATCGACATCTAATAGGAGGGAATGACCACCATAAATCTTGCCAGCTACCATGGTCATGGCGGCACCAGATACCTTTTTGCCTAGCGCCGTCAGGTCATTACGACCACTTTGCTCGACCTCACTTGCCCCCATATCATGTAAGAGTTTGACAACGGGTGCGTAGAAACGTTGATAGTTGCCATAGATATTGGTATCGCCTGGCATAATATAGCAGACATTGACGGCTCCCTGATCGCAGTAGACCGCCCCACCGCCCGTGTCACGACGGACTAACTGAATATCATGTTCCTTAAGATAGTCATGGTTGACTTCCACCTCTGCGTTCTGGAAGCGACCGATTTCCACCTTAGGCTTACAGTAATAAGGGAAAAGTATGGTCTCGTCTAAGTCTAAATGATTAAGAACATAGACCTGCATAGCCAGCGTTAAGGCCCCATCAGGCAGATATTGGCCATTGCGAATAGGTTCAATTAGATACATCTCATCCTCCTAGGCTTGATTAGCTGCAGCCGCACAGGCCAACAAGAGGTCTTTACTGTCTTGAGACAGCCAGACCGTCCGGTCTTGAATGGCACGTGGCATGCGATATTGTTTTTGATTTAAGGTCACCAAGATGGCATTGGGATTGGCCATGACCGCTTGGTGGAAAGGTTGCTTAATAAATTGTGGTGTGGTAAAACCTACCCCGATTTCAAGATAGAGAACCTTGTCTCCTTCATGTCTGGCTAAGAACTCCTTGTAGCGGCCTAATTGGGCCATAAAGTCTCCATCTTCCACCATGCCCTTTTCAGCATTTCGCTTGTTGATTTCTAGCGGTGCCCCGCACTTAGGACAGAGAGGAATATCTTCATAAGCCACCTGACCTTGGACTTGGTGCTGAGCTAGGTGGCGAATCAGCGCATCATCTCGATAGGTCTGGGCATGACAATGGCGACTGCACTGCATCAAGCCATACTCCCCCTGGATATGGAAGACCTTATTGGGATTATATTCAGCTACCCAGAAGGCATTATCGGCATTGGTCGTAATGATATGATAGTCCTTGTCCTTGAGCAAGTCTTTGAGAGCCAAGTAAGATGGACCCACGGGTTGATCCAAGTAGTTGAGGCAGACAAAGCGACTTTGGAAGGCCCAATATTCCGACCAACTAGGGAAATCAAATAGACTGGCCTGCAACATATCGAGGAAGCCATACTTTTTCAATAAAGTCAGGAAAAGCCTCTTGGAAACGTGGGCCAATATAGGTAAAACCATCCGCGGCTGACATGCCAGCTCCAATCCCCACAACTACTGCCTCGGCTTCCTTAAGCAGGGCCAAGAGTTGCTGGGCTTGATTGGGATAGGTTTTAGTAAGTGCTTGCCACATGGGAGGCCTCCTTAGAATTAAGTAAGTCATGATAGAGTTGGTACTGGCTATCTGTCCAGACATTGAAGATGACCTTGAGCTTGGAACCCGTCTCCGCTAGATAAGCGGCGACCGTTTCAATGGCAATTGGAGTCGCTTCTTCAATAGGATAGGAAAAATTCACCGGTCGAAATACAACAGAAAGCGATTGTCTCCAAACCCGCTTGGTCGGCACAAGCCAAACAAGCCCGATAAGCCTTTTTGAGCAAGTCCTGCATCATGGGCGATACCGGCAAATGATGGATGCGTGGCCCTACCGTATGAATGACCTGCTTGGCTGGTAAATTAAAGCCGGGTGTCATGAGGGCTTGTCCGACAGGCAGTGGCTTGCCACCTCGGGCCTTTTTCAAATCGGCACAGGCCAACCGCAAACCAACGCCGGCAAAGGTATGAATCTGGTTATCAATGCAATAATGGTTAGGTTCAAAGCAACCTAGCATGGCTGAATTAGCTGCATTAACAATAGCATCTACCGCCAAACGGGTAATATCGCCCTGCCAGAGATAAAGTGAGGGATGCGCTGTCTTCTGGCAATCTGCCAAATGATAGATAGGTTCCTGCTGGCGCCAGGCTGCCAAGAAGCGACTTTCCAAATCTAGATAGTCCTGACTAACTGGATAAGGCAAGCGTTGATTGACTAAGCCACGATATTGTCGGAACTTTTCTTCATCACTGCCCGGCTCAGGGCTAGCCCCAAGATGGCGAATCAGGGCATCCAAATCTTGCGCAAACATGTCAGCCCCACCTCTCTTAATCTAGCGGATCTGGTAAAGCCAAGAAGGCTGCTTCCGCAACATCAGTCAAGCGCACCAACCAAGATTCTGCTGGATTGGCTGAGTTTAGCAAGGTTGGTTGATCTTGAGCAGCGGAGTTAAGCTCCACAATGCGACCAGACAGTGGTGAGAAGATATCTAGGACCGTCTTAGAGGCTTCTAAACTTAAGAGGGAGTCGCCAGCCTCGACTTGGCTTTGGCGGGTAAATTCCACATAGCCGACCGTTCCGACATCGTCTTGTAATTCTGGGGTCATGCTGAGGGTGTAGATATCCCCTTCTTTTTCAACCCATAAATAATTACCTAATTTCTTCATTATAATTCCTCCGATTTCTTATCTTGATTGAGTTGATAGGCTTGTGCTAAAGCCTGGAGTGTTGCTTGACGATTTTTAATATCTGGCACTAAGGGAATAACCATAAGCTCCTCAAGGTCTAGACTAGCTGCCAAGTCATCTAGCTGCTGCTTGACTTGATCGAGGGTGCCTACGACCACACGCTGACGGTTGATTTCTATCTGTGCTCGGTCCTCCTGACTTAGGGGATAAGCGGCCGCCTCCTGGACTGTTGGAAAGGTCTTGAATTCAGCATAATCTTGCTTACCCAGTTGCCAGATGTCTAAGGCTGATAGGAGTTGCTGACACTGAGTCTCATCCTGACCTAAGACCACAAAGACCGCCAGGCTAGCCTGTGGTGCGTGGCCTGCTTCTTGGCAGGCAGCTCGATAAGTATTTAAGGCTTCTTGGGCACTGGCAAGTGGGTCTTTGCCTGGTGCTAGGAAATAGCCATAGACATAAGCCTGACCCAAACTTCCTGCTAACTGGGCTGAGTGAAGGCCAGCCGACAGCAACCATAGGGCCTCCTGGCTAGGTCCTGGCGCGTGCAAACCAACTGATTCTGGATCCGCCAAGTACTGAACCAAATCCGTCACTTGCTGGGCATAATCTGAGCGCTTAAGTTCACCCGTGCCCATCAATTCTCTGACAGAGCTGGTACCTGGATTATTTCCTAAGCCCACATTGACACGACCTGGATAGAGGGACCTGAGGGTAGTCACCCACTCTGCTACCTTATAAGGCTGGTAGTGAGGTAGCATGATGCCACCCGAACCAATCATAATGCGCTGCGTTTTCCCTAGCAAATGCATGATCATGAGCTCCGGGCTGGCGCTGGCTAGGGCTGGCACCTGATGGTGCTCGGCCACCCAGAAACGGTGATAGCCCAATTCATCTGCTAATTGAGCCAGGGCTACTGTCTCCCCTAGGGCTTCTTGACTTGTTCGGCCACTGTCAACCATGGCATAATCTAAAACACTTAGTAACATGTGAGCCCTCCATTCTTATCAATAATTTTATTATCAATCAGACCAAGGGGAATGTCAACTCATGGTGTTTGACCAGATGAAATTTTCATGCTAACGTGTAAGTATCTGATTATGCTAGCTGCTTGAACAGCTGCCGAAGGAGTGTCTCACATGCCATCACCCCTGCTTAGCCCACTAGGTCTAGGTACCCATACCTTAGCCAATCGCTTCGTCCTCTCACCTATGACTACCAATTCCTCAACCGCGCAAGGTCACATTACAGAAGAAGACTTGGCCTACTCACGCCGCCGAGCTCAGTCCGCCCCCCTACAAATCACCGGGGCTGCCTACATTCATCCCCAGGGACAACTCTTCGAATTTGGACCCAGTCTAGCTGAGGATGTCTGTGTGCCGGGTTTGACAAAACTAGCTCAGGCTATGCAGCAAGATGGCGCCAAGGCGCTCATCCAATTGACCCACGCGGGACGATTTGCGGAGCCTTACTTACGTCGGCAGGGCTATGTTTACGGGCCGAGCCCAATGACCCTGAATTCCCCTATCCCCCATCAAGTCAATGCCTTAGATCAGTCACAGATAAAGGCCATCATTGGCTACTATGCGGATGCAACGCGACGGGCCATTCAAGCGGGCTTTGCCGGCATCGAGTTATCCAGTGCCCAACGTTTGCTGCCTCAGTCCTTCTTATCTACCTTCTCTAACCAGCGGACGGATGCATATGGGGCTGATAGTCTAGAAAATCGCGCTCACTTGATCTTAGAAATTTGGGAAGCCATTATGGAGGTCGTCGAGCGACTGGCGCCGCCTGGCTTTATCCTAGGCTATCGCTGTACGCCTGAGGAAACGCGCGGCCAAGAAGTGGGCTATACAGTAGAAGAATTCAATCAAGTGACGGATTGGATTTTTAGAACGTGTCCCCTTGGACTACCTCTGCCCTAGCAAGTTGGGGGGCGGGATGTCTTCCGTAACCGCGTGAGAGCTGCGGGACCCCATCAAGGCCGTCTAATTAACCAAGTCGTCCATGAGCATCTAGCCGGTCGACTTCCTCTCATGGTAACGGGTGGCATTAACTCTATTGCCAAGGCCCAAGAAGCCTTAGAACATGCTGAATTAGTGGGGATTTCTACCCCTTTGTGGTGGATCCAGACTTTGTCAATAAGTTTGCTGCAGGAGATCCTGATCCGATTAATCTGCAGATTAGTCCTGAAGACTTGGCAGACTTGGCTATTCCTCAAGCCGCCTTCAAGGACATTGTCCGCATGATGGATATCGGCCAAGCCCTGCCACAAGATACTCGCGACCAATTCCGCAAGCTAGAGCAGAATTATGACGGTGATAAGACCTTCAAAGAAGTTTAAACTTCCTATTATATAGATAGAAAAAAAGAGGCTGGAATATCCAGCCTCTTTACTTGTCTTAACGACGTTTCTTCAATTTTTTGAGTTTGCGTTGTAAGTCCTTTTCAGCCTTACGTTTAGCTAACTGTTCTGGTGTCATGAAGTCGGTATCGCTCATACCGCCGCCACCCATACCTGGGAAGCCACCGCCGCCTTGTTGGAGTTGGGCCATCATTTTTCTTCATACCGCCCATCTTACCATTAGACATTTGGCTCATCATATCGCGTGACTGATTAAACTGTTTAATCATGCGGTTAACATCGGCTAGCGACTGACCACAACCTGCTGCAATCCGTTTACGACGGCTCTGAGAAATAATGTCTGGATTCTCACGTTCGGCTGGTGTCATGGAGAGGACAATGGCCTTAACACGCGCCATATCCTTCTGGTTGACATCCAATTCATCTAGGCCAGGAATCTTGTTAATCCCAGGGATTAACTTAATCAAGTCCTTGAGTGGGCCCATCTTGTTGACTTGGTCCATTTGCTCGATAAAGTCATTAAAGTCAAAGCTATTGGCCTTAATCTTATCAGCCATCTCTTGGGCGCGGGCTTCATCAAACTCCTGTTGAGCTTTCTCAATCAGGGTCATCATGTCCCCCATACCCAGAATCCGGCTAGACATACGGTCTGGGTAGAATGGCTCCAGGGCGTCTAGTTTTTCACCTTGACCGGTGAACTTAATTGGACGGTCGATAATCGAGCGGATAGATAAGGCCGCCCCACCCCGGGTATCCCCATCTAACTTGGTGATAATAACCCCGGTAATATCCAGAGAATCGTTAAATGACTTGGCCACGTTGACGGCATCCTGACCGGTCATGGCATCCACAGTCAGCAGAATTTCGTGTGGGTTAACCGCTGCCTTAATTTGGCGCAACTCTTCCATCAGGGTCTCATCGACGTGCAGACGACCTGCCGTATCGATTAAGACTACGTCATTACCTTGCATGCGGGCTTGAGCCACCGCTTGACGGGCAATTTCTACCGGGCTGACATCTGAACCTAAGCTAAAGACATCAAAACCTAGTTGCTGGCCGATAGTTTGAAGCTGGGCAATGGCAGCTGGACGGTAAATATCGCCTGCCACCAGTAAAGGCTGCTTCTTGCCTTGGGCTTGGACGTATTTGGCCAACTTACCTACGGTTGTTGTCTTCCCGGCCCCTTGGAGACCGGCCATCATAATAATGGTTGGCGGTTGGGTCGCAAAGTTAAGCGGCACCTGTTCGCCACCCATGAGGGCAGTTAATTCTTCGTCAACAATCTTGACTACTTGTTGAGCGGGTGATAAAGAAGCCAAGACATCTGAGCCCAAGGCCCGTTCATTGACTGTCTTAACAAAACTCTTCACCACTTGGAAGTTGACGTCGGCCTCTAAGAGGGCTAGACGAATCTCCCGCATCATCTGTCTTAAGTCTGCTTCGCTAATGGTACCTCCGGCACCAATGCCGCTAATGGCATTCTGCAAGCGTTCGGATAATCCTTCAAACGCCATTGTTTTCCTCCTTCTTGGCTAGGACTGACCTAGCCTCCTCTATTGATTTTATCTTATAAATTGGTCTACTGATCCATAGCCCGTATTTCTGCTAGGAAAGCCTGACCCGCCTCATTGGTATGATTGGCTAGCTGGTCTAGCAAGGCTAGTCTTGCCTCTCGCCGTGCTAAGAGATGGAGCTGATCTTCATAGTGCTCTAAAGTCTGTTCAGCCCGCTTCAAATTATCCCGGACAGCCTGGCGACTAATGTCATAGTGGTCGGCAATTTCAGCCAGGGAAAAATCTTCCTCATAGTAGAGCCCTAGCATGGCTTGTTGCTTGTCAGTCAGAAGCCCGCCGTAAAAACCAAGCAACTGGTTGACTCGCATTACTTTTTGCTAAATCCATTAGAGCCGCCTACCCTTCAGGATATTGGATATAGGCTGCCAGGCGATTGGCCAAATCCGTTGAAGTTGCATGTTCTAAGAGCTCCGCCAATTCATGGACTTCCGTCTTAGTATAGCCTAGTTTGTGCTCTAAGAAATATTCCCAGATTTCATGCTTACGCACTAATTCAATGGCTAATTTCTTGCCTTGAGGCGTCAGCATGGCCCCACTATAGGGCTTGTAGGCTACCAAGCCTTCTTGGGCCAATTTAGTAATCATCTCACTCACCGAAGGAGGGGCTACATTGAGACCAGTGGCAATTTCCTTGTTAGAAACATATTGGCCATGACCTGCCTCGTGAATGAACTTAAGGTAGTCTTCTTGACTTTGGCTTTTTTTCATTGCGACACCTCGTCTCCTAATCCTTCTTGTCTTATTCTACCATGTTTCTAGAGTCAAGACAAACTGGATTAGGCCTGCCTAAGTCTTATTGTATAGAAAACAACCTAGTGCCCAAAGAGCACTAGGTTATTTTAACTATCTGCTTGCAAAAATGATAAGAGGTAAGGTTCTAGAATAAAAGCCACACTTACCCCAACTGCCCAGGACAAGGGATAATCGGCTAGGAAGGCAGGGCCAGTTGCCGGCCCAAAGCCAAAGATTAGCAGCTTGAAATAGATGGTCACAACCGCCGCGACTATCGCACAAATCATGGCGTTCGTTGCCAAACGCAAAGGCCAGCCGCTTAATGACAGAGTTGACTTAAGTGGCTTGGTAATCAAGTCAAAAGGAAAGCCCACGCCGACCAAGACACTGATAATAATGGCTTGTGTCGTATCCACGGCCAACTGCCCCCAAGAAAACTGACTATATTTTATTAAAATAGCGGCTGAAATGGCCGTACTAGCAAAGATGGATAAAAGTAGATTATATTGAATGACAAACTTAAAGGAAGATTGTTTTTTTCCATAGGACCTCCTCAAACAGATAGATTGTTAACATCTTATCCTACCCTAAAAAAATCCCACACGCAAGTAAAGTTTTCCTTAAGATTGCGATAATCCAAATCACAGCGACTTCATCTCCATTACAAAAAAAGAGGCCAGGCTAACCCAACCTCTCGCTATCTTAATTTTTTACTTCTAGAACATCCTTGACCAAGCTGTACATATAGGCTTCAGCATCAAACTTCTTCAAGTCAGTCGCCTTCTCACCGAGACCAATGTACTTAACTGGAATATCCAATTCATAGCGAATGGAGAGGACTACGCCCCCTTTGGCTGTTCCATCTAACTTAGTCAGCACCAAGCCGGTAATTTCAGTTGCTTCATTGAATTGTTTGGCCTGGATGAGCGCATTTTGCCCGGTTGTCGCGTCCAAAGCTAATAGGACTTCTTGGACCCCATTTGGGTTCTCACGCTCAATAATCCGCTTAATCTTAGCCAATTCTTCCATGAGATTGGCCTTGGTCTGTAAACGACCGGCCGTATCGACTAAGAGATAGTCATAGCCTTCCGCATTGGCTTTCTTAACCGCATCATAGACAACAGCGGCAGGGTCGCCTTGGGCCTTGCCCGTTACCACTGGAATGTCCAGACGCTCGCCCCAGACATTCAGTTGCTCAACAGCACCAGCCCGGAAGGTATCGGCAGCTGCCATGAGGACCTTGTGACCTTCTTGCTTGAGCTGATAACCAATCTTACCGACCGATGTTGTTTTCCCTACCCCATTAACCCCGACAAAGAGGATAACCGTCGGACCATCTGGGTTCTCCTTAAGTGAAACCAGATTTTGGCCGCCTCGCTCATAGACTTGAACCATTTTTTCAAGGAGTACGCGCTTGACATCTTCTGGCTTGTGGACGCCTGTCCGTTCGATTTCATCACGAATGGCATCAGTAATAGCGATAGTCATCGCAAAACCAACGTCCGCCCCGATAAAGGCTTCTTCCAAGTCCTCATAGAACTCCTCGTCCACTTCACGGAAGCTGGTGAAGAGATTGGTCATAATATCAGTGAAGTTGCGACGGGTCTTGGCTGTCCCTTGGTCGTAGGAGTCAATGACTATCTGGTCTTCTTTTTTTACTTCTTCTTTTTGACAACGGCATCTTCCCCGGTAAAGGCACGCCGTATACGATCAAATAACCCCATGGGTTCACCCCTTTTCTAAGTCTTAGCTGACTTTTGTTTTATACGATAAATTTATGAATAGCGTGAGCTACGCCATCTTCCTCATTGGTCAAGGAGACATATTGGGCGGCTTCCTTGACTTGATCGGTCGCATTGCCCATGGCTACGCCTAGACCTGCTAATTCAATCATGGACAGATCGTTTTCTTGGTCCCCCATGGTCATCATTTCTTGCGGACTAATATCTAAGAGTTCCCCTAATTTAGCTAGGGTATCACCCTTGCTGACGCCTTTTTTCATGACTTCAAGGAAGAAGGAGCGTGACTTGAAGACCGCGTATTGGTCCTTGAAATCCGGATCCAACTTAGGAATTTGAGCATCCAAATGTTCCTGAGTGGTGACAATGACGAATTTATTGAAGGCATGATCTGGATCAAAGGTCCTATAGTCTTGGACCACACTCGGCACATTGGTGACATTTTCCAAGTAGAGGGATGGATAGCCTGCAGGATAGGCAGTCGGCTCATAGAGACAATCGGCATCAATGACATTAATTGGTAAATCCAAATCTTGTGTCACTTGATACCAAGCCAAGACATCTGATGTCCCTAAGGTATTAGAGACTAATACCTGGCCATCCTGAGCCTTTTGGACCATACCACCGTTGAAGGTCACAATGTAATCTTCTGGGTCTACCAAGCCTAAATCAGCTAGGAAATGTTTCATGGCAAAGTAAGGTCGGCCGGTACAGAGCACTACCTTGACCCCCTTGGATTTAGCATAGGCTAGTGCCTGGCGGTTAGCCTGGGATACTTCTTTTTGAGCATTAAGTAAGGTACCATCAAGGTCAATGGCAATTAGCTTAATCATAGCCTTCCTCCTTCTATATATGGGTCTGAGTCTAACACTTAGTCGTAGTTGGCTTCACTCAAACGTACTGAAGCCAACTTGGGAGACACCTGATTGCTCCATGGTAACCCCATAGAGCACATCGGCATGTTCCATGGTCCCCTTACGGTGAGTAATGACGATGAACTGCGTATTTTCAGTAAAGTTCTGCAAATATTGGCCATAACGGAAGACGTTGGCATCATCCAAGGCCGCCTCCACTTCGTCCAAGACACAGAAGGGAACAGGACGCGTCTCCAGAATGGCAAACAAGAGCGCAATGGCAGTAAAGGCCCGCTCGCCCCCAGATAGGAGGGCTAGATGCTGCTTACGCTTGCCTGGCGGTTGGGCGATAATGTCAATCCCTGTTGTCAACAAATCACTTGGATCCGTCAATTGCAGGGCGGCTTCCCCACCGGCAAAGAGTTTCTTAAAGATTTTCTGGAATTGTTGGTTGATTTGATGGAAGGCCTCGCTGAATCGCTTGATTACCTCCGCGTCCATCTCATCCATGGTTTCTTGTAATTGTCCCATAGCAGTCAGCAGATCGGTTTCTTGCTCCCGTAAATGAGTATAACGCTCGTCTAAGGCAGCATAATCGTCAATGGCCGCCAAGTTAATGGGACTAAATTGTCAATTTGACGCTTAATCTGCTTAACTTGTTGGCTAACTTGACTAGCATCTTCTAGCTGACTAGCTTCTGTTTTGGCTGCTTCATAGGTCAGTTGATATTCTTGACTTAAATAATCCAAGTGAGAATCAATCAGGGATTCATTTTTCTCAATCTGAGCCTGTGCTCGCGCTTCATCCTTATAAAGTTGTTGAAGCTGACCTTGAGTTGGCGATCTTCTTGTTCATGAGCCCGATAGGTCTCGTTGAGAACCCGCCGCGCTTCTCGTAATGCTGTAAGTTCCGCCTGTTGCGCCTGAGCCGTGGCCTCTAAGTCCGCTAATTGCTCTAGCAAATCAGCCGATTGACGCTCTAATTCAGCTAAATCGGCAGAATTCTGGTCTGCCAGATTCTCATACTGCATAAGGAAATTCTGACGTTCCTCTAATTGACTCTTAGCTGTCGCCAGATCATGTCGCAACTGCCGCACTTCTACTTGCTTAACGGCTTCTTGAGTCCGGTAATGGGATAGCGAGGCATCTAGAACTTGTAGTTGCTGTTGGCGATCCTCTTCACTCAAGTTCAATTGTTGTAAATCCTGACTGAGACGGGCAATGGCTGCTTGGGCTGCCACTAAGTCTTCCTGAGCTTGCGCATAGTGGGCTTCCGCATTGGCAATCGTCTGGCTAAGCTGGCTGACTTCGTCTTGGGCAATTAATTGATGTTGGGATTGATGCTTGACCTGGCTCGCTAAGTGGCCTAAGCCTTCTTGGGCTTGTTGAAAGGCTAAATCCGCCTGACTCATGCTAAGTCGAGCGGCTTCCACCTGCCCCTGCAAGTCTTGAATTTGCACTTGAAAAGCTTGCCACTCAGCTTCCGCCTGAGCTCGGTCCTTGATGACTTGCGCCAAGTCGGCCTTGGCTGCTTCATACTCTTGGTTACGAGCTAACATGGAGCTAGTTTGTTGCTTCTGGCGTCCACCTGTGATGGAACCACCCGGCATGAGGACTTCTCCATCCAGGGTGACAATCTTGACCTGATGCTTAAGGGCTTTGGCAAGGCTTTGGGCCGCTTCAATGCGGTCACAGACCAAGGTAGTCCCTAACAAATTGGCCACAATGATCTGATTGGCTGGGTCAAACTCTACTAAATCAGAAGCTAGGCCAATAAAACCAGCTGTCTGGCTAGCTGTTTGGATTTGCCCAGCGCCTAGATGGCGGGCCTTCATGCTGGCACGAGGCAGGAAGGTAGCACGCCCTGCTTGGGCTTGCTTGAGGTAGGCAATGGCCGCTCGGGCAGCCGCATCATCTGTGACTACTACGTGTTGGACGCTAGCACCTAGGGCAGTATCAATGGCTACTTGGTAGTCAGCCGGTACCTTAATCAGGTCCGCCACTGTGCCTTCAATTCCCTGCAATTGCTTTTTACGCTTCATAATGGCTTTGACGCCTGCGTAATAACCCGCATAGTCTGCTTGCAGCTGGGCCAAGGATTGAACCTTAGCATCCAGCATCTGGCTTTGGCGCTCAAATTGGAAGAGCTTGGCCTGCAAGGCCTCACGCTGGCTATTGCCTTGACGTAACTGCTCATTGAGCGTCTGAAAGGCTTGACGGGCACTGACTTGAGCCTCACGACTGCTCTCGTAGCGTTCCTGTGCCTCCAGGTATTGACTCTCCAAGTCTCCTTTATCCGCCTGGGCTTGAGCAGCCTGAGCTTGATAGTGAGCCAGACGTGCTTGGGCTTGTTGCTTAATTTGTTCTTGGTGAGCCAACTGGTTCTTAGCACTGGCTTCAGCCTGATAGGCATCAATTAAGTCTGCCCGCAGGCGCTCAGCCTGATCTTCTGACAAACCCGCAAGACTGGCACGCTCGGATTCCAGCTTGGCCAGGTGTTGCTTAATTTCTGCCATTTCCAACTGAACCTTGCCTTCTTCTTCCTTCAAGGCTGATAGGCGCTCAGTTAGAGCTTGAGCCTCTGCTTGATGTTGTTGGTAGCTCAGCTGCTTCTCCTGTAAATTGAGGTATTAAACTGGATTTGTTGATCCAGCATTTGTTGTTTGGCCCTAGTCTGCTCAATGACTTGAACCTGGGCTTGATTGCGTTCTGATGCTTGGTCGATTTGTTGGATATAATCCTCTAAGCTGGCTTGTTCTTGCTCCAGTTGGGTGGTTAAGGCCTCTAACTGGGCAGTTACTTGAGCTAATTCTTGGCTAACGGCCTGATTCTTAGCCTTGGCCGCTTGCCAGGCATCACGATATTGTTCAACCTGATAGACATGAGAGAAATCTCCAATTGCTTGAGGGCTTCCTTCTGTTCCAAATAAAGCAAGGCTGCTTCTTGTTGTTGCTTGAGCGGCTTGAGTTGGAGCTCTAACTCATGAATAATGTCCCGTACCCGGCTTAGGTGATCGCTGGATTTGCTGAGTTTGCGCTCAGCTTCTTGCTTACGGAATTGATACTTCTGGACCCCTGCCGCCTCCTCAAAAATAGAACGGCGTTCTTCCGGCTTATTGAGGAAGATGGACTCCACCTTACCTTGGGAGATCATGGCAAAGCTGTTCTTACCTAAACCAGAGTCTAGGAGTAAGTCGACGATGTCCTTGAGGCGGACCGCTTCATTATTAATGAAGTACTGGGATTCCCCATTACGGTTATAGGAACGCGTAATGGAAATTTCGCTAAAATCATAGTCCAAGTAACGGTCTTCGTTATTGAGGACCAGGGTGACTTTAGCTAGGTTAACCGCCTTACGGGCTTGGGTCCCGTTAAAGATGACGTCCTCCATCTTATTGCCCCGTAAGCTCTTAGCGGATTGTTCCCCTAAGACCCAACGGATAGCTTCCGAGAGGTTAGACTTGCCCGACCCATTAGGGCCAACGACCGCCGTCATCCCGCGGTCAAATTCAATGACAGTCTTATCGGCAAAAAGACTTAAAACCTGTCATTTCAATACGTGCTAAATACAAGGCTTAACCTCCCTTTCTAATAGTTGAATCTGGCGCCTTGAGACTGCCAGTCTTTGGATCTACGGATGCCATGCCCTGTTCAGCCGCCTGCATTTCGGCTTGCTTCTTGCTAGATCCCTGTCCAGTGGCAATGAGTTGGTCGTTGACATAGAGCTCTACGGTAAAAAATTTGGTCGTGGGCAGGGACCCTGCTTATCTTTGAGGCGATAGTCAATCTGAACCGCTCCTTGCTTTTGAACTCGCTCTTGGAAGAGGGTCTTGTGGTCTTGTGTTACTCTGCCAAGCAAGAGTTGGTGTTGACTGAACATAACCCGGTTGAGATAGTCTTTGGCGACCTCTATGCCTTGATCTTCATAGATTGCGCCGAGAACCGCTTCGAAGCAGTCAGCTAGAATCGAGTCACGCTCCCGACCACCGCTCGACTCTTCCCCCTTACCTAATTGGAGGAAGTGGTTGAACTTAAGTTGTCGGGCTAGGTAGGCCAAACTCTTCTCTTGTACGATTTGAGCTCTCATACGAGTTAATTTGCCTTCGGGTAAGTTTGGATAGCTGTGATAGAGAAATTCACTGGATAGCAGTTCTAAAACGGCATCTCCCAAAAATTCCAAGCGCTCATAATGCGGCAAATGGCGTCTGGCTTGTTCATTTGCATAGGATGTATGGCGAAAGGCTTGTTGAATTAATTCCGGCTTATTAAAAGTCAGATTCAACTGCTTTTCTATTACACGAATGGTCCGATTCATAGCCATTCACCTCCTCTCTTTCATCCTATCTATTTTATCACGTTTGACCCCCTTTTGACAAAGGGAAGTCGAGCTATAATCTAAAAACTATAAGGTCTAATAGTTATTTAACATAGGCTATTCGCTCATATTGCCTTGAAAAGGCTTGAAAATAGGAGTAAACTGTTACAGTATCTTATAATTAATTATTTGTGGAGGAATATAAATGAATCATTCCGTACTGCGTAAAGCAGCGATTTTAGGCTTGGCTGCCTTTACCTTGGCAGGGACCATCAGCCCTGCAGTTAATGCGCAAGTTGCGCTTGAGACAAGCGTCGACAACGAAGGGACCCCTATTCAAGGTGGCACTTTGAAAAATTGCGGAGGTTGCTGGCGAACCATTTGCTGGCGCCTTCAGCTCTCTAGTCGCTGACCAAGCGACTGACTTAAGCGTCGTAGGCTACATCAACACTGGGCTCTTTGAATATGACGAAAACCTTCAAATCAAGGATACCGGTTTAGCAAGTGCCAAACTAGATCCAGAGAACAAGAAAGTGACCATCACCATTCGTAAAGACCAAAAATGGTCAGATGGCCAACCCCCTTACCATTGATGACGTCATCGCGCCTTACTACATTGTCGCTCACAAGGACTACACTGGGATTCGTTACGGAGAAGATTTCAAGAACGTAGTCGGGATCGAAGACTACCACGAAGGCAAGACGGATACTATTTCAGGTCTTAAGAAAATTGACGACTATACCTTAGAAATCAGCTATCAAACCTTCTCAGCTTCTATGAAGCAAGTTGGGGGCGGGATTTCTCCATATGTAGAACCTAAACATATTTATGACAAGATTGCCGTTAAGGATATTGCCGATAGCGACCAAGTACGCGTAAATCCAGTCGGAATGGGCCCATTCCGCGTTAAATCCATCACACCAGGTGAAGCCATTGTCTTAGAAGCCAACGAATACTACTTCAAGGGCAAACCAAAAGTTGACGGTGCTGTCATTGAGGTGGTCAACCCATCTACCGCCGTAGCTGAAATGAAGGCTGGTAACTATGACCTGGCTGAATTGCCAACTGATGCTTACGACACCTTTAAGGATGCCACCAACTTCAAGACCATTGGGACAGTTGAAAACACCTATTCCTACATTGGCTTCAAGTTTGGTAGCTGGAACAAGGAAAAGGAAGAAGTTGAGATGGACACTAGCAAGGTCATCCAACAAAAGGCTTTACGACAAGCCATGGCTTACGCCTTCGATGCAGATGCTGTAGGTCAACGCTTCTTCAGCGGCCTCCGCTTCCGTGCCAACACCTTGATTCCTTCCCTCTTCAAGAGCGTGCACGCTTCAGATCTTCCTGGCTTTACTTATGACCCAGAAAAATCTAAACAAATCTTAGCTGATGCGGGCTTTGTCGACAAAGATGGCGACGGCTTCGTAGAAGATCCTAACGGTAAGCCATTCACCCTCAAATTCTTAGCTCGTAGCTCTAGCGATATTGCTGAACCACTCTGGTCCTACTTCGTTGAGTCTTGGAAGCAAGTAGGGATTAATGTCGAATTGTTAGACGGTCGTCTCTATGACTTTAACTCCTATGCTGAAATGCTTCGTGGCGATGACCAATCCTTTGATGTCTTCGAAGGGGCTTGGGGTACCGGTGGTGACCCAAATCCAACTGGTTTCTATAGTAAGAAAGCACCATTTAACTACGAACGTTGGGCTGACGACAAGAACGAAGAATTGCTAGAAGCCCTCTCTTCTGACAAGGCCTTCGATGAAGCCTACCGTAAGGAAGCCTTCCACGCATGGCAAGCTTACACCAACGAAGAGCTTCCTGCTATTCCTTACCTCTACCGTTACGGTATCCGTTCTGTCAACAACCGTGTTAAACACTATGATGTTGCTAACGGCACAAGCTTCGGGATCGAGCAGTTAGAATTGACGGCTGACGAACCAATCAAATAATTGGGCTACTGCCCTAGGCTAGGATTACCTCATGTAATCCTAGCCTATTATTTTTTATGCATAAAAAAGATGCAAGACTGGAAAGTCCTTGCATCTTCTTTTTGTGTCTTATTCTTTGACTGGTTGATCAGCAGTCAATTCTACTTCTTCCCATTCAGTCCCAGAACCTAGGGTAATATCATAGTGCTTAACCCGGTTGTTAATCGAAACAAGGGTATGACGGTAGAGCGTTGGGATAACAGGCGCTTCGTCGATTACGTATTTTTGCCAATCATCGTAGGCTTTCTTACGGGCTGCATCTTCGAAGGCTGCATCAGAGTTAATAGCTGCTAAGAGCTTATCGTTTTCGTCAGTTGCCCAACGCATCATGTTGAACTGGTTGTCGCGACCAAATTGAGTAGATGGGTTTGGATCGCCCCCTACCCCCATGGCAGCTTGGAAGACATCAATATCTGCGTCCTTATCTAGGAGATCGTAGAAGGTGTTGAACTCAAGCAAACGACCTTCATAGAGTTCAACGTTCACCCCAATTTGTTTCCAAAGCATCAACATAGTATTGTGCAATTGGTTCAGCTACATCAGAACCTGACATAGAAGCGAAGGTCAGCTTGAAGCTATTACCCTTAGGATCTTCCACGAAGCCATCGCCATCTTTGTCGACAAAGCCGGAATCAGCCAAGATCTGTTTAGCCTTCTCTGGTTGGTAGGTATAACCTTCGATGCTACCATCGTTGTAGCTTGCGAACATGGATGGAATTGGAGAGTTTGCCCGCACCCGTAAGCCTTCGTAGAAACGTTGGCCAATGGCATCATTATCAATGGCGTAACCCATGGCTTGACGGAGCGCTTTATTGGACACTGGCTTGCTGTCATCTGGTTGTACTTGCTCTTTTTCCTTATTCCAAGTCCCAACGTGGAAACCAATGTAGCTGTAGACGTTTGTCAGACGTCCTAAGGTCTTGAAG
>BNJV01002814.1_pt1 | contig 77204 bp, 111 predicted proteins | sample 8540591 | NCBI WGS metagenome assembly BNJV01 (sample SAMD00202457, study PRJDB9452) | human saliva metagenome | host: Homo sapiens | reverse complement strand
AAATAAACATCAACTAGGTTCTACACAAAGCTCGATCTCAACTCAAAAATGATACAGATGCAACAGACTGTAAATGCAGGAACAGCAAGAAAAAGCGTTAACAGATACTACAAACTTTTCTACAGCAGCTAAACTGCAGGGATTAGGTTCTGAAATAAATGTTTATACTGATGTAGTATTGGCTTCAAAAAGAAGGTATAGCATATATGGGAGATAACCAAGGTATAGTTAATGCTAAGAAAAAAACACAGAAGTCTGTTAACTATGGTGCAATAATTGGTTATGCCAAAAAAATAAAGGACAAGTTACTGTAGATGGTACAGTAATAGCAATAGATAAAAAAATACAGTTTTAGCAGATAATAAATATAAAAAAATATAGGAGCATTTGCAGAATCTGGAGGACAAGCTGATATTAAAGGAAAAGTGACTATCAATGGAATAGGAGCTTTTGCTAAAGGTACAGATTCAAAGGCTCAGTTATTAAGCGGAATAGATGAAATTAATGCAGGAACTGTTGGAGGAATGGTTGCTACAGAAGGCGGATATGCTAGACTGGATGGTGGAACTATCAATATTACTAAGGATAATTCCAGACTTTTCTATGCAGATGCAACTGGAAAAATTGATTTTACAAAAAGCTACAACTATTAATATGTCAAAAGGAATTATTTTACCACAAGAAGAAAACAATACTGCTTTCTATAGTAGTAAAGCTACAACAGAAGCAGGAGCAGTTCCAACAAAATATAATGGTATGAGAAATGTAACTATAAAACTTCTTTCAGATGATGTAGTTTTAAAAACAGTAAATAACCATCCACTTGAAACTTGGACAGGAAGTACAAACTTTGAAAGTGGAATTCAAAGTACAATGAAATATGCAGCTTTAAATAAAAATGGTCATACGTATAAAGTTTACTATACTAATGGGGATTTTAAAATTGCGGCAAATGTCGATCTTGATGATACAAATGATGTATTTAACAGTATCATAATGGCAAATGAAAAAGTTACTATTGATAATGGAGTTTCAATAACTTCCACAGCTGGAAAAGGACTTGTTCAGGGATCACTAAAAAATACGGTTGATAACAGTAAAACAGCTTATATTAACAATGGGACAGTAAATATATCAGGAGCAAACTCTAGCAGTATTGCACTTAGAGTTAATCATGGAACTATTGAAAATAATAGTTTAGTTAAGATGAATGATGGAATAGGACTATATGGAAGCAATGGAAGTAAACTTCATAATAAATCAAATGGAACTATCCAAATAACTTCAGCTTCTAATCATGGAGTAGGTATGGCTGGTTTCCTTTCAGGAACAACTGCTCAAAACTATGGTACAGATAAATTGATTAGTAATTTAATAGCAACAAGTGGAGGAAATTTACCTAGTACTGTAAAAAAACAATAGATATTACAAATGAAGGTAATATTTCTATAACAGGAAAGGCTATAGGAATTTATGCTGATAATACAAGTACATTAGCAGGTTTTGATAATCACGTTACAAAAAGAAAATGCAGTTATAAATAATAAGGCTTCTTTAAATTTTGGAGATGAAAGTATAGGAATACTTGCTAAAAAAATCTACTGTCAATTTGACAGGAACAGGTACAAATGATATATCTGTTGGTAAAGATGGTATAGGAGTATATGCAAAAGATTCAAGTGTAAACCTTTTAACAGATTATGGTTTTCAAATAAAAAGATAGAGGTGTGGGAATCTATGCTGAAAAATTCAGAAACATCTACTGGAACTATGAATGTAAGATATACAGGAACAGCAACAGAGCCAGGAACAGCAACATACTTTTAAAGGAACAGGTTCAAACTCTCTAACTAATAAATTAGATATAAATATAGATAATGTTTCTAATACTACAAAAAGGTACAATAGGTATTTATGCAAAAGATACTAATTTTTACTAATGAAGGAAAAAAATAAAAAGTAACAAATACTAACACCTTAGGTTTTGGAATTATAACTTCTGGAGCAGATGTAACAAATAAAGGAGCAATTACTTTAGAAGACTCTTCAGATCCAACTAAACCAAATATTGGAATGTATACAGTGGATTCAAACCCTTTAAAAAATATGGGTAAAATAACTGTTGGTAAAAATGGTATAGGAATTTATGGAAAGAATTTCTCTAATGGAGATTCTGTAACTCAACCAAATAGTACAATAGAAGTTGGAGAAAATGGAATAGGAGTTTACACAGTAGATGGAAATGGCTACCTTGAATCTGGAAGTATAAAAACTGGAAAAGATGGAGTTGGAGTATATGTTGCTGGAAATGGTGGAACTATAACAGCAAGTAACCCATTTACTATGACACTTGGTGATGGTTCAACTGGAAATAATAAAGGTTCTTTTGGTTTTGTTAATGTGGGAGCAAACAATAAGATTTATAGCGATATATCAGACGTAACTTTACAAAATAACTCAGTATATATTTATTCTAAAGATACAAGTGGAACTTTAGCTAATCCACAAATTATAAATAATACTAATATCGCAGCTATAGGAAATAATAACTATGGATTGTACTCGGCAGGTTATGTTGTTAATAATGGAAATATGAACCTAGCAGCAGGAACAGGAAATGTTGGGGTATACAGTATCAAAGGTGGAACTATTGAAAATAGAAATGGAGTAATCACTGTAGGAGGCTCTGTTCCAGGTGAAGATGAATATGGAATAGGAATGGCGGCAGGATACACTTGGACAAAGAAAGATTTACTAAAACCTGTTTCACAAAGACCTGAACAAACTACAGGAAATATTATCAATAGAGGAACTATTAATGTAAATGGTCAATACAGCATAGGAATGTATGGTAGTGGAAATGGAACTACTGTTAATAATAACGGAACTATTAACTTAAATGCTAATAATACAACGGGAATGTACCTAACAGATAAGGCAGTAGGTCATAACTATGGAACAATTACTAATACAGCAGGTGTAAAAAATGTAACAGCTGTTGTTGTGAAAAATGGAGCAAAATTTATCAATGAGCCATCAGGAGTAGTAAGATTGGATGCAACCAATGCTTTGGGAATTTTGAAAACTAAAGATGAAGGAGAAAGTATTGGTATTTTTGAAAATTATGGAACTTTTGAAATTCTTGGAAGTGGTGCAGAAACAGAAAAAGTTCCAAGTGGACCAAAGGATCTGAGTAAGAGTGTAGGAAAAGGTAAAGATAAGATTTCTATAGATGTACCAGCAGGAGCAACAATAGGAACAATAAAAGTTGCAGGAGAAGTAAAAACTCCAGAAGTTGTAGAAACAAATAAACTAGAATTAGAAGAAACACAAGTATCTTCTTTAGGAATGTATATAAATACATCAGGAACTAAATTTACAAAACCAATTACTGGTTTAAGTGCATTGACTCAAATAAGGAAAGCTGATTTGATTATAGGAGCTGAAGCCGCTCAAAGTACAACATCTAAGTATATTCAAGTTGGAAAGAATATCTTAAAACCATATAATGATACTATATTAAATAATCCACAAATAGAAAAAGTGGGGTATTTATTCAGGTTCATTGACTTGGATGGCAAATATAGCACAAAAATCAAACAAATGGAACAATAGAAAATGCTTATTTAGCTAAAAATACCGTATACTAACTGGACAGGGACAGAAGAAATTCCTGTAAATAAAACAGACACGTATAACTTTGCAGATGGATTGGAGCAAAGATATGGCATAGAAGCACTTGGAAGCAGAGAAAATCAATTATTTCAAAAATTAAATGGAATTGGAAATAATGAAGAAGTATTGTTATATCAAGCGATGGATGAAATGATGGGACACCAATATGGAAATATTCAGCAAAGAATCAATGCAACTGGAAACACTTTAGACAAAGAATTTAATCATTTACAGAAAAAAATTGGCAAAATCCATCTAAACAAAAACAATAAAAATCAAAGTATTCGGAATGAAAGATGAATATAAAACTGATACAGCAGGAATCATTGATTATACAAACAATGCTTACGGAGTGGCTTATGTTCACGAAAATGAAACAGTTAAATTAGGAAATTCAAGCGGATGGTATGCTGGAGCTGTGACAAACAGATTTAAATTCAAGGACATCGGACATTCAAGTGAAGATCAGACAATGCTTAAAGCCGGAGTATTTAAGACAATATCGCCTAAGAAGGACTACAATGGAGCATTGCAATGGACAATCGGCGGAGATGTGTTTGCCGGAATTAACAACATGAAACGTAAATTTTTAGTTGTTGATGATGTATTTGAAGCCAAGTCAAATTATAATTCCTATGGTGCTGCACTGAAAACAGATTTAGGATATGACATAAGAATGAGTGAGAGAACGCATTTAAGACCTTATGGAGCATTGAAGATGGAATATGGAAGATTTAATAACATCAAGGAAGATTCAGGACAAATGAGACTGGAAGTTAAAGGTAACGACTATTTCTCTGTTAAGCCTGAAGCTGGAGTAGAGTTTAAATATGTACAGCCGTTGGCAGTAAGGACTAATTTGACAGTTGGATTGACAGCCGCTTATGAAAATGAGCTTGGAAAAATTGGAGATGTCAATAATGAAGCGAGAGTTAGATATACGAATGCTGACTGGTTTGGAATTAGAGGGGAAAAGGAAGACAGAAGAGGGAACGGTAAATTTGATCTAAATATTGGAGTTGACAATACTCGATTTGGTGTTACGGTGAATGCTGGGTATGATACTAAAGGAAGTAATGTTCGTGGAGGTATTGGATTTAGAGCGATTTACTAAAAATTTTAAAAATTTGTTAAACTAATTTTTGAGAAGGAACATTGAAACTTAGGGTTTTGGTGTTCTTTTTGTAAAAAAATGAAAAAAATAAAATTTTTATGATATAATTTATTAAATCATAAGTTTGTTTTTTTGAGGTAAGTATGAAAAAAATAATTTTAAGTTTGTCAATATTATTAAGTTTATCAAGTTTTTGCACAAGAAAAAAATATCAAGTGGAAGTAGAACCAACTGTAAAACTTAACCAGAGTATTCTTTCAGATTACAATTCTCAAATTGAAAAGGAAGTTGGCAGAATTTATTCAAAAAGAGGAAATGTTTGGAATGATGAATAAAATGATAAATGGAGTTTTTGCTGGAAGTCAAAAAGATGGGTCAAATCAGATGAAAGAAATGATGGGTTCTTTTTTTGGAGAGGATTATTTTTTTCTAAAATGATAGATACGATGTATAAATATTACAAGATTGATATAGAAAAAAATAGATTATATCAATGGAGAAAAAAAGCATATGTAAAAAGTTAAATTGGGATTTCCTGTAAATACAGATGAAATGAGCATGGATAAGATGATTGAAAGATCTGGAGAAATGGCTGAAAAAAATGGATAAAGCCTTTAAGAAAAAACAGGAAAAAAACAATGGAAGAATATCAAAAAAATCGCTTTCACAAAATGATGAAAAAAAGCTATGAAAAAAATATTTTTAAAAACAATAGGCGAAATTCAATTAGAAATGATGGATCAAGAATTAGAACGAATTACAAAAGAATGGAAAAATATGTAGGAAGAAAAAGAAATTTTTAGAAGTCTAATAAAAAAAGAATGGAAAATGGGTGATTGAAAATCCAAGTTTTGGGTATTAGCAGGTTGAAATAGATTATTTATTGAAAGGGAAATAGGGAATTATGCATAGGGAAATAGAAAAAAATATACGAACAATTTAAAAAAATTTATGGAAGAATATCCAACTGAAGAAATGAGCGAAAGTGAAATTCGAAAACTAATAGATGAATTTGAAAGACAATATAATGAAAGTACAATGAAAGGTGAAGAGGATAATTCTTTTGATGAAAGTGATTCTGAAAAGATTTATGACTATTTAGAAATGGCATTTGAAACAGAGGATGATAGCAAAAGGCTAAAAATATGCAAAAAGAAGTATTAAAAAAATGGATAAGGATAATTTGGATGCCAAGTATTTGATAGCTAGTACAGATGCGAAAGATCCGATTGATATGTTAAATAGATTGGAAAAAAATATTGAAGCATGGAAATGAAATAATGGAGCGAGAAGGTTTCATGGATGAAGAAAATATTGGAGAGTTCTGGGAAATAGTTGAAACTCGGCCATATATAAGGATAAAACAAAGTTATGCAGAAGTTTTGGCAGAAAATGGAATGATGAAAAAAAGCCGTTAAAGAATATGAAGAAATACTAAAAATTGAATGAAAATGATAATATGGGAGTTCGATTTAGATTGATGTCACTTTATGCTTTTTTTGAAGATGAAGAAAATGCATTAAAACTTTACAAAAAAATATAATGGACAAAAATTCAGTACAAATGTTGCTTCCAATTTCAGTTCTTTATTTTAAAAAAAGGGAGAATTTGCCAAATCATTAAATTATTTGAAAAAAATTGAGAAAAAATGTAAAAAGGATTGAAAAAAATTCTTTAAAGATATGATGAATGAAAGAGGAGAATTTTTATCTTAATCAATTAAGCAGTATGGGATATAGACCATTTTCAACTGATGAACTTATATTGTCAATGACAGAGAATGATTATTTATTTTTGACTGCAAGTTCGTTTGTTGAATGGGCTTATGAAAAAATTAGGGAAGAAAACTGGGGGAAAAATCGAAAAAGGTTGTGAAGTTGAAGAAGTAAATTAGTAGTAACGCAATAGTCTAGGGAAGGAGGAAATTCATGATAATAAAAATTTAAAAAAATTTAGGTCCTATTGAAAGTGGAGAGATAGATTTTAATGATTTAAAAAGGGATTAATTTGATAATTGGGAAAAAAATAATACAGGAAAGACTTATTTGAGTAATTTGTTGTATACATATTTTAAAAGTGAGAAAAAGACAAAAATATAAAAAAATGAATGAAGTAATTGGAATCAGGTTTAAAGATATATTATCTGATTCAGATTATGAAACAATAAAAAGATTATTTTGAAAAATAAATATGAAAAAGGAAATAAAAGATACTCTTCCTCAAGTTTTTTTCATACTTCAAAAAGATACTTTTAAGGACTTTGAAATAGAAGTGGATTTAAGTGATGAAATTTTAGAATTTAAAAAAATTAGATGACGATACGATAATATATTTTAGGGAAATGAAAAAGACTATTAAATTGAAGAAAAATGCAAAAATAAAAATAGAATATATTATGGAAGATTACGATGAGAATAAAGGGAAAAAGATATATAACATATAATCGGAAAAATTGAAGAAGAAGAAGCAAAACAAATTATATTTGGATATTTTTTTACATATAAAAATTTTTTTCAAAAAAATTTATAAATTTTATTCTTTTCCTGCTGAAAGAAGTGGTGCAGTTTTTATTTTATAAACAATTATTGGAAGAAAGAAGTGATGTTTTAAGAGAATTAGAATTGGGAAACAGTGAAAAATATAGGAAAAAAATTTCAAGATATTCTGAACCTGTGAATGATTATGTGAAATTTTTTTAAATTCTATTTCTGATCGTTCAAAAAGGGTTAACAGAACTAGATATTTATAAAAAAATTAGATACAGAATTAAAAAGAAATATTGAGCGGAGAAGTAATAATTGATTTAGAAGGTAACATAATGTTTAGAATGAATGAGAAAAAAATAATAGATATAGGAATGGTTTCTTCAACAGTAAAAAAACATTAACAGGATTTTACTTGTATTTAAAAATATTTTTGCAATGGAAAGAGATATAATTTTTTTATTGATGAGATAGAATTAAATTTACATCCTGAAAAATCAAAGAAAAAAATAATGAAACTTATAAATTATTTGTCAAAGCAAGGATTGAAATTTGTTATTAGTACGCATAGTCCAGTAATTACGCAGGAAATGAATAATATGATTATGTTTGAAAAAAATGTAAGGATAAAATTGATGATGAAATAATAAAAGAATATTCTATTGATAGAGAAAAATTATGGATTAAGACAGGAAGATGTTAATATTTATTTTTTTAAATAATAAAAACGATAGAGCAGGCTGAATTTGTAGAAGATGGGGTAATAACGGAAACATTTAATGAAGTTTTAGGAGAAATAGATAATTTGTATCAAGAATTATTATTTGCAATGGAGGAAGAATAAATGTTTGATTTTATAAATAATAATTTTTGATAATTCATTTTCAGAAATAATAAAAAGAAAAAAATTATATTTAGAAGAAAAAAAGAATACAAGAACAAAGAATACTGGACTCCATAAAGTAAAAGTTTTGTTTAATCCAGACAAATATCAAGTCTTGAAATTGACTTTGGACATAAATAATGTTGATGAAAAATTTAAAAAGATTATTACCATTTTTTTAGAAAAAGAGATTAGTTCAGTTGATAATGTTTTATTTGTAAAAAGATTAAAAGATAATAAATATTTTTTTATTTCATATTGAATTAAAATCTAAAAACAATAGATAATAAACTTGTAAAAAAATATTATTCATCAGCAAAGTTGTTACACTTTTATATTTGAAATGTTGTATTTAAATTATAAAGATGAAAAAGAAAAAGGAAAAAAAGAATATTAGATTTTTGACTTTCCTAAAAAAATTTATAACATTCCTGTATTAATTGCATCAAAGAGTAGTAGTGGAGGTGTTGAGAAAAATAAAAAGTAAGGAATAAAGAGGATATTTTTTTATAATAATCAGAATTTTAAATATCTTTGTCGTTATTGTGGTTTGAAATCACAAAAAGGAAGTATAATTCTTGAAAAAGATGTGCAATAAAGTAAATACATTTGAAAGTTCATTGGATGAAATAGAGTTTTTTTAATCAAATTACTTTTTTTGAAAAAAATCCATTAAATATGATAAAAATAATAGATATTATAAGTTAATCTAAAAACCAAAAATTGTAAAATAAATACTAAAAAAATGAAGGAGAAAAAAACAATGATTAAGGAATATAATCCTAATGAAATTGAGAAAAAATGGCAAGATAAATGGGCTGAAAAAGATGTTTTTAAGTCTGAAAATAAAGCCGATGGGAAAGAGAATTATTATGTGCTTGAGATGTTTGCATATCCGTCAGGGAAATTGCATGTTGGGCATTTGAGAAATTATGCGATTGGTGATGCGATTGCTAGATATAAGAAAATGAAAGGGTTTAATGTGTTGCATCCATTTGGATGGGATAGTTTTGGGTTACCTGCGGAAAATGCGGCGATTGATCATGGGGCTCATCCTGGAAAATGGACTAAAGCGAACATTGACAATATGAGAAGACAGTTGAAACTTATGGGTCTTTCTTATGATTGGGATAGAGAACTTAGCACTTACACTCCAGAGTATTACAAATGGAATCAAAAATTCTTTATTGAAATGTATAAAAAAGGATTGGTTTATAAGAAAAAATCTTTTGTAAACTGGTGTCCTGATTGTAATACGGTTTTGGCGAATGAACAAGTTGAAGATGGGAAATGCTGGAGACATAGTAAAACTGATGTTATTCAAAAGGAATTGTCGCAATGGTATTTTAAAATAACTGATTATGCTGAAGAATTGCTTACAGGGCATGAAGAACTTAGAGGACATTGGCCTGAACAAGTTTTAGACTATGCAAAAAAACTGGATTGGAAAATCAACTGGATCTGAAGTTGACTTTATTTTAGATTACAAATTTGAAAATAATGGACATACGCATTTGAAATTGAATGACAAGGGAGAAGTTGTAATTTCTGTGTTTACAACAAGACCTGATACGCTTTATGGGGTTACTTATGCAACTGTTGCACCTGAACATCCGTTAGTTGAGGAAGTTATTTTAAAGGAAAATCCTAGTATTAGAGAAAAAGTTGAAGCAATGAGAAATGAGGATAAAATCGCTCGTACAGCAGAAGATAAGGAAAAAGAAGGAGTATTTTCTGGACTTTATGTGATTAATCCTGTAAATGGAGAAAAAGTGCAATTGTGGGTTGCAAATTATGTGTTGATGGATTATGGGACAGGAGCTGTAATGGCAGTACCTGCACATGATGAAAGAGATTTTCAATTTGCTAAGAAATATAACTTGGATTTGAAAATTGTTGTAAATCCTGTTGATAAAAATGGAAATTTAGAAGAAGTTTCTGTTGAAAAATTGGAAAATGCTTTAACAGTTCCAGGAGTATTAGTGAATTCAGAAGAATTTAACGGATTAAATAGTAATGAAGCAAAAGAGAAAATTACTGAAAAATTGGAAAAAATTGGGCTTGGTAAGAAAACGGTAAATTATAGACTTCATGATTGGTTGATTAGTAGACAAAGATATTGGGGAACTCCGATTCCTGTAATTTATGATGAAGATGGGAATATTTACTTGGAAGAAGAAGAAAACTTGCCTGTGAAACTTCCTACTGATATTGAATTTAATGGGAAAGGGAATCCGCTTGAAACTTCAGAAGAGTTTAAGGATGTGATTTTGCCAAATGGGAAAAAAGGTAGAAGAGAAACTGATACGATGGATACTTTCGTTGACTCGTCTTGGTACTATTTGAGATATTTGGATTCTCATAATGCGGATAAGCCATTTGAAAAAGCGGACGCAGATGCTTGGACACCTGTAAATCAATATATTGGTGGAATTGAACATGCGGTAATGCATTTGCTTTATGCGAGATTTTTCCATAAATCACTTAGAGATTTGGGATATGTTGACACAAATGAGCCGTTTAAAAAATTGTTGACGCAAGGAATGGTTTTAGGGCCTTCATTCTATTCGCAAAATGAGAGAAGATACTTATTCCCAAGAGAAGCTGAATTTAAAGATGGAAAAGCGTTCTCGATTGAAACAGGGAGAAGAATTAGTTACAAAAAGTAGAAAAAATGAGTAAATCAAAAAATAATGGAGTTGATCCTGAAGAAATCGTGAAAGAATATGGAGCTGACTCTTCAAGAGTGTTTACATTATTTGCTGCACCGCCTGAAAAAGAATTGGAATGGAACATGAACGGACTTGCAGGGGCATACAGATTTATAAATAGATTGTATTTGTTAGTTTCTGGAACTGCAGAATTTTTCTGACCATAATGCGAAATCAGCAAAATCATTATGGAGTTGAATTAAAAAAATAGAAATCAAAAAAAGATGAAGAAATTCAAAAAGAAATTGCATCAAACAGTTAAAAAAAGTTACAGAAAGTATTGAAGATGATTTCCATTTCAATACTGCAATTGCAGCTGTTATGGAATTGTTAAACGACATGACAACTTACAAGCAAGAAGTAATTGATAAAGACAATATTTCTTCAGAAAGTAAAAAAATCTGGCGTGAAGTATTGGAAAAAAACAATCTTGTTAATCGCACCATTTGCACCACATGTAGCTGATGAATTGTGGGCTTATTTAGGAAATAAAACATTTCACTTTTTGAAGAAGAATGGCCAAAAATATGACGAAGAATTGACAAAAGATCATACTTTCAATTTGGTAATCCAAGTAAACGGAAAAGTGAGAGACATGGTTTCAGCTCAAATTGGTATTTCAAAAAGATGACGCTGAAAAAAACTTGCGTTGGAATCAGAAAAAGGCTAAGAAAATTTATTGATGGAAAAAGAAGTTGTGAAAGTGATTGTTGTACCTAATAAGTTGGTTAATGTTGTTGTGAAAAGGGTAAATAATTTTTTTATAAAAAGTGGGGGATTTTTTGAAAAAAATTAAGAAAAATCTCAATGGATATTTTGTTTGAAAAAAATAGAAGAAAAATAAAGAAGTATTTATTAGATTACGTGATAAATTGAGAATAAGAGGCGATATTGAAAATGACTAAAGAATTGCAGTAACTGGAGTGACAGGGACACTTTAGGTGGAATTGTTTCAAAAATTATGTAAGAAAAAAATGGAATAGAAGTTAGAAACTTGGCTAGAAATAAAGAAAAAGGCTGAAAAAAATGGGATTTTCTAATGTTTTTTTAAGTCGAGTTATGATAAATCAGAAGAAACTGTGAAAGCGCTAGAGGGAATTGATGTTCTTTTTATGGTGTCTGGTTCGGAAAAATCCTAACCGTAGTTCAGCAACATAAGGATTTTATTGATGCGGCTAAAATGGCAAAAAGTTTCGCACATTGTGTATCTTTCGTTTTACAATGCTTCAAAAAAATTCTGTATTTACATTGGGAAGAGATCATTATGCAACTGAAGAGTATATTAAAGAAAAAAAGGGTTTAAATATACATTTTTGAGAGATAATTTTTATGCGGATTTCTTTGTGGATATGTGTAGAGAATATGGAGAAATAAAAAGGACCTGCTGGGGAATGGAAAGTTTCTGTTGTAGTTCGTTCAGATGTATCAGAAGTTGTTGCAAAAATTTTTGGAAAAATCCAGAAAAAAATGGGAAAAATCAAACTTTGAATATGACAGGGCCTGAGGAACTTACAATGAATGAAATTGTAAAAATTGTGAGTGAACATTTTGGAAAAGAAATTAAGTATATTGATGAAACTGTGGAAGAAGCTTACGAAAGCCGTAAAATTTGGAAAGCTGAACAGTGGGAATATGATTCTTGGGTTTCGACTTATACTGCGATTGCTCAAAGGTGAACAATCTGGAATTTCTAATGACATTGAGAAAGTTTTAGGGCGTAAAGCTACTTCGCTTTTCGGAATATTTGGAAAAAAATTATAGGAAAAATATGAAATGATTTAATAAATTTAACAAGGGGTTCTTGACTCTTTGTTGTAGAATAAATATTTTTTTTGACAAAAATAAAGAGTCGGCATTGAAGCTGGCTTTTTTTATTATATTATAAAAATTTATTTTTATAATATTAAATAAAAAGAAAAGAAATTATATTTTATATTATTTTCTAATAGAGTATTTTAATCTCTTGCAAAGAAATTTATAAACCAATTTGTAGTTTAAATGGGAATAGTTTAGGGTAGAAAATTATGGAAGAAAAAAATTAATTATGGAAGGAGAAAAAAATGACATTACAGCAGTTAAAAATATGTAGTTACAGTCGCTGAAAAAAAGGGACATTGAGTGATGCTGCAAAAAGAGCTTTTTGTTTCTCAACCAGCATTGACTAAGGCTATAAAAAGAGTTGGAAGATGAGATGAATATATCAATTTTTTTAATAGGACAAATAAAGGGAGTTATTGTTTCTCTTGAAGGGAGATAGATTTTTTTGGGGATATGCAAGGCAGGTTTTGGAGCAGACAAATTTGCTGGAGGAAGAGTATAAGAAAGGGGAAATAAGATAACTCGAAGATTTTTCGGTGTCAACTCAGCATTATTCGTTTGCGGTGAATGCTTTTTGTAGATGTAATTAAGAAATTTGGAGAAATAAAGTATGATTTTACGCTCAGGGAAACGCAGACTAATGAGATTATTGAAGATGTAAGCAAAAGGAAAAGTGAAATTGGAATTTTATACACTTCAGGAGCAAATAAAACTGTAATTGAGAAAATGATAAAAAGAAATAACTTGAAATTTGTAGAATTGTTTACTGCAAAGCCACATGTTTTCATTAGTTTTAACCATCCTTTGGCAAAAAAAGAAAGCATTAACCTTGAGGATTTGAAGGAATATCCGTATTTATCGTTTGAGCAGGGAGATTACAATTCTTTTTATTTTTTTCAGAAGAAATATTGAGTACGACTTGACAGAGATAAAAAAATATAAAAAGTGAGAGATAGGGCGACTTTGTTTAATTTGGCAGTTGGGCTTAATGGGTATACTGTGAGTACAGGGATAATCAGTAAAGAGCTGAATGGAGAAAATATTATTGCAAGACCGCTGGAAGTTGATGAGTATATGAAAGTGGGGATTATAATGCAGAAAAAAATATTGAACTTAGTGTTTATGGGAAAGTTTATGTTGAGGCTTTGAAGGAGCATTTGAAATATACGGAAATTTTTGTAAAGTTTTTAAAAAAATTATTTTGAGATATTATTGAAAAAAACTGAAATAAAAAGAAATAAAAAAAGACTGGATTAGAATTGTAAATTTTTAGTGCAGTTTTTTTATAAAAAAATTGATATAAATAAAAAGTTATAGCAAACCAAAAAAATAAATATATTTTACAGAAATAATATATTTGTATATAATAATTTTATCAAAAATAATTAGAAATATTACTAGTGTAACAAATAGATAAAGGAGATAAATTATGAAAAACGGCGATTATTGGATACCCTAGAATTGGGGAGAATAGAGAATTAAAATTTGCGATAGAAAAAAATATTGGAGAAATGAAATTACAGAGAATGAACTTTTTGGAAATAGCGGAAAAAGCTTAGAAAAAGACCAGTGGTTAAAAACAGAAAGAAGAAAAAAATTTCATTTATTCCGGGAAATACATTTTCATTTTATGATGGAATACTGGATACAATAATTTTTATTGAATGCGATTCCAAAAACATTATAAAGATTTAGGATTGAATGAACTGAATACATATTTTTGCAATTGCGAGAGGTTATCAAGGGGAAAAAAGGAGATGTAAAAAGCTCTTTCAATGAGAAAAATGGTACAATACCAATTATCATTATATGGTTCCTGAACTAGATGATTATGCAGAGATTAAATTAAATGCAGATAAGATATTTAATGAACTTGAGGAAGCTAAAAAAATTAGGGAGTGAGCACTCATCCGTCAGTAATTGGACCATTTACATTTTATAAATTGGCTAAAAACAACTGGAAATAAAGAGAAAAAAAGAATATTTAACTGATATTGTAAATGTTTATGTGGAATTGCTGAAAAAAATGTAATGAAAAAAATATCGAGTGGATTCAAATTGAAGAACCGCAATTAGTAACAGATCAGACAGAAGAAGATATAAAAATTGTTTGAAGAAATTTATACAGAAATTTTGAAGAATAAGAAAAGATGTAAAAAGTATTGCTTCAAACATATTTTGGAGATGTGAGAGATTGCTACAAGACGATAACAAAACTTGATTTTTGATGGGATAGGTCTTGATTTTGCTGAAGGAAGACAAACTGAGAAATTAATAACTGAAAAGGGAATTTCCAAAAAGATAAAATATTATTTGCAGGAATTGTAAATGGGAAAAAAATATTTGGAAATGTGACTATAAAAAAAGTTTTAAATATATTGAATAATTTAAAAAGGAAAAAGTTGAAAAATATAGTAATAACGACATCTTGTTCACTGCTTCATGTGCCTTATACTTTGAGAAATGAAAAAAAATTATCAGAAAATATATTAAGACATTTCTCGTTTGCTGAGGAAAAATTATCAGAATTAAAAGAGTTGGGAGAATTGAGTCAAGTTCTTTGGGAAAATTCGCTGGAAAAAGTACAGGAAAATGAATTTTATGTAAAAAAACAAAAAATTATAACTTCTGAAAAAGGAATGGAAGATAAGGAAGTTAGAGATACGGTTAAAAAATTGAAAGATAGTGATTTTGTAAGAGAGGGAGCAAGAAAGGAAAGACAGAAAATTCAAAGGGAAGAGTTGAATATTCCTTTACTTGCAACAACTACAATAGGTTCTTTTCCGCAAACAAAGGAAGTGAAGCTAAATAGAAGCAAATTTAGAAAAGGTGAAATTAGCAAAGAAGAATATGATAAAAATGTATTTAACTTCATAAAAGAATGTATTGAATTGCAGGAAAAAATTGGACTTGATGTGCTTGTGCATGGAGAGTATGAAAGAAATGACATGGTTGAATTTTTTGGAGAAAATCTGGCAGGATATATATTTACAGAAAAAGCGTGGGTTCAGTCTTATGGAACAAGATGTGTAAAACCGCCAATAATTTTTGGAGATGTGAAAAGAACAAAACCAATTTCAGTTCTATATTCTGAATATGCTCAGAAATTAACTAAAAAGCCTGTTAAAGGAATGCTTACAGGGCCTGTAACAATATTAAACTGGTCATTCCCAAGAGAAGATATTTCATTAAGCGAAATGGCATTTCAAATTGGACTTGCCATACGAGAAGAAGTATTGGATTTAGAAAAAGCAGGAATAAAAATAATTCAGATAGATGAAGCTGCACTTAGGGAAAAATTACCGTTAAGAAAAGAAGATTGGCATAAAGAATACCTTGATTGGGGATTGAAGGCATTTAGACTTTGCCATAGCGGAGTAAAAGTTGATACGCAGATTCACACACATATGTGCTACAGCCAGTTTGAAGATATAATAAAAGACATTGACAATATGGATGCCGATATTATAACATTTGAAGCTTCAAGATCAAAATTGACAATTCTTGATTTCCTAAAAGAAAATAACTTTGAAACAGAGGTAGGTCCTGGAGTTTATGATATTCACTCTCCTAGAGTACCTTCAGTTGAAGAAATTGTAGCAGCTTTAGAAATAATGGTTAAAAAAATTGGAAAAGAAAAATTATGGGTAAATCCTGATTGTGGATTAAAGACAAGAGGAATTACAGAAACTGTAAAAAGTTTGGAAAATCTTGTTGAAGCTACAAAGAATTGTGAAAAAGTAGATTATAGAAATATTATTAAAAAAATATGTAAAAAAATATAATAAATTTATAAATAAATAATAAATAAAGGAGCTGATAAATATGTGTACAATAAATGCACCTCATAGACATGATACGGTAGGAAGCTTTTTAAGACCTGAAAGATTGAAAAAGGCTAGAAATGATTTTGAAAAGGGGAAAAATTGACAAGGAAGAATTGACAAAAATTGAGAATGAAGAAATTAAAAAAATTGTGGATAAGCAAATTGAACTTGGATATACAAGTGTTACTGATGGAGAGTTTAGACGAAGTTACTGGCATTTGGATTTCTTCTGGGGATTTAATGGAATTGGACATATTCACGCTGATAAGGGATATGAATTTAATGGAGTTGTAACTCGTGATGATACTGCGATTGTTACTGGAAAAATTAGTGGGGAAAATCATCCGTTTGTAAAGCATTTTATATTTTTGCGAGATTTGGTAAAAGATAAAAAAGGTGTGGAAGCTAGATTTACGATACCAGCTCCAGCACAGTTTTATGCGGAATTAGTAAGGGAAGATAAGCATGTTGAGGCACTTCTTAAAGTTTATCCTGATTTTAAAGGATTAGAAGATGATATTGTAAATGCTTACAAAACAGTAATAAATGATTTGTATAATGAAGGGCTTAGAACTTTGCAGATTGATGACTGTACTTGGGGATGTCTTGTTGATGACAACTTTATTGCTTCATTTATTGAAAAAAGTGACAGGGATAAGGAAGTTATTAGGCGTGAATTTGCAGAAAGATTTTTAAATATAAATAATAGAGTATTTCAAAATAATCCAGAAGATTTGGTAATTAATACGCATGTTTGCCGTGGAAATTATGCTTCGACTTGGTTTGGACAAGGTGGATATGACAAAATTGCTGATGAACTTTTTGGAAAAGAAGATGTGAATGCTTATTATTTGGAATTTGATACAGAAAGAGCTGGAACTTTTGAATCACTTGCAAAAGTTTCTGGGGATAAAAAAGTTGTATTGGGACTTATAACTTCTAAAAATCCTACTTTGGAGGAAAAGGAAACTGTAATCGCTCGTATAAAAGAAGCATCAAAATATGTTCCGCTAGATAGACTTTATTTAAGTCCACAGTGTGGATTTGCTTCAACAGAGGAGGGAAATCATCTTACAGAAGAACAGCAATGGGCAAAACTTAGATTTATTAAGGAAGTTGCTGATGAAGTATGGGGAAAAAAATAATAAAAAGAAAAATTATTTAGAAAAAGTGTGCTATTTGTCACACTTTTTTTAGTGAAAAATATGATAAAATAATTTTGTTAATCAAAAATATTTTGTTTGATAAAAAAAGAAAAATAAGGAGTCAAAAATGAAAGAGGAATTTAAGAGCAAGTATAATTTGAGTGGAAAAAAACTGTAATAGGAGATGTTATTAAGAAATATCCTTATATTAAGGAATATATGCCGATGATTTCTCCAGAATACAAAAAAACTTCTGGATCCTGTTCAATATATGATGATGTCTAAAATAGCAAATCTTAATATGATAGCAGAACGTGGGGAATTGGAACTTGATTATTTGATTATGCTGATGGAAGCTAAGATTGATGAAGAAGAAAAATAAAAAAAGAAATAAATTTTTAAAAATAAGAAAGCATCTGTTTTGATGAAAAATCATTCAGATGTTTTTTTATAAAAAAATGGTGCGAGTGACGGGAGTCGAACCCGTACGGCTACTGCCACTACCCTCTGAAAAATAGCATGTCTACCAATTCCATCACACTCGCATAGAATATTAAATTTTTTTATAAATATTATTATAATGGTGCGAATGACGGGATTTGAACCCGTACGACCAGGAGTCACTACCCCTCAAGATAGCGTGTCTACCAGTTCCACCACACTCGCATATTAAAAAAATTTTTTTAATTTAAATTATTAAACTCTAAAAAGCATTATACATTCAAAAATTTAAAAAAATGTCAATTATAAATTAAAAAAATGAGTAAAAAAATTTGATTTTGTGCTACAATATGGATATGAAATAAATTTAAAAAAAGTTTTTGAAGGAGATGAATATGGAGAAAGCTGAAACGTTAATAGAAATTAACAATCTTATTACGAGTTTTCGGATAAAAGATGAATATTTTCCAGCTGTTGACAATGTTTCATTGAAACTTGGAAGAAATGAAATACTGGCAATAGTGGGAGAATCGGGATGTGGGAAAAGTACGCTTGCTACTTCCATTATTGGACTTCATAATCCGAATAACACTAAGCTGGAGGGAGAAATAAATTTTGAAGGTAGAAATCTTTTGAAAATTGGGGAGGAGGAATATAACAAGATTCGTGGGAATAAAATTGGGATGATATTTCAGGATCCATTGTCGGCTCTTAATCCGCTTATGAGGATTGGAGATCAGATTGAAGAGGGGATGATTTATCATACTAAACTATCTAAGAAGGAAAGGGAAGAACGTGTACTTGAGCTGTTAAATCACGTTGGAATAAAAAATGCTGAACGTATAGCAAGACAATTTCCACATGAATTATCGGGAGGAATGCGGCAAAGGGTTATAATTGCAATAGCGCTTTCATGTAAGCCTGAAGTTATTATAGCTGATGAGCCAACAACGGCACTAGATGTTACAATTCAGGCACAGATACTGGATTTGCTAAAAACTTTGCAAAGTGAGATAAATGCTGGGATTATATTAATTACTCATGATCTGGGTGTAGTTGCAGAAATGGCAGACAGAGTGGCGGTTATGTATGCTGGAGAAATTGTAGAAATTGCCAATGTGAAAGAATTGTTTGACAATCCAAAGCATCCTTATACAAGATCACTTTTAAGTTCGATTCCACAGCTTGACAGTGAAAATGAAAAGTTGCATGTAATTAAGGGAATTGTTCCATCAATAACTAAAATGGAGAGAACAGGCTGCCGATTTTCTAAAAGAATCCCTTGGATAAAGGAAAATGAACATGAAAAAAATCCAAAGCTGCATGAAGTTGAAGAAGGGCATTTTGTAAGATGTACCTGCTGGAAAAACTTTCATTTTGAGAAGTAAATTTTAAAAAGTAAAAAAATTTTTAAAAAAATTTAGAGAGGAAAAAAATAGAAATATGAGTTTTATTGAAGTAAAAGACTTAAAAAGTTCATTATCCTATTCGTGGAGGATTTTTAATAAGATAATTGATTATGTTTATGCTGTAGATGGAGTCAGTTTTACTATTGAAAAAGGAAAGACTTATGGACTTGTGGGAGAATCGGGATCTGGAAAGTCTACAATTGGAAAGGCGATAATTGGGCTGGAAAAAATAAAAAGTGGAAAGATTATTTATGAGGGAAGGGAAATTGACAGAAAATTTAGAAATAGAAGAAGTGAATATAATAGAAATGTGCAAATGATATTTCAAGATTCGTTATCCAGCTTAAATCCTAAAAAAAGAGTAATTGATTTAATTTCAGAACCTTTGAGAAATTTTGAAAATTTGACGCCAGATGAAGAAAAAAGGAAAGTATCGGAACTGCTGGAAATTGTAGGAATGAACAGGGAAGATATTTTTAAATATCCGCATGAATTTTCTGGTGGACAAAGACAAAGGCTAGGGATTGCACGGGCTGTTGCGACAAAGCCTAAGCTGATTATTGCAGATGAGCCTGTGTCGGCACTTGATTTGTCAGTCCAGGCGCAAGTATTGAATTATATGAAGGATATTCAGGAGCAGTTTGGACTTAGCTATCTTTTTATTTCCCATGATTTGGGAGTTGTAAAGCATATGTGTGACTATATGTTTATAATGTACCACGGAAGATTTGTGGAAACTGGAGAGAAAAATGATATTTATAAAAATCCTGAACACTTTTATACAAAGCGGCTAATTGCGGCGATTCCAGAAATACATCCAGAAAAACAGGCAGAAAATAAAAGAAGACGGCTAGAAATTGAAAGGGAATATTTAGCAAATGAAAAAAAATATTATGATGAAAATGGACGTGTCTTTGATCTGAAAAAAATTGACAGATACACATTTTGTTGCTTTTTAAAGATAAAAAAATTTGAAAAAAATAATGGAAAATAGTGAAAAAGGAGGTAAATAATCAATGTGGAAAACAGTTTTAAGAAGAATACTTGTTATGATACCGCAATTATTCATACTTAGTGTATTAATCTTTATTTTGGCAAAACTTATGCCAGGAGATCCGTTTACTGGGCTAATTACACCGCAAACTGATCCTGCGGCACTTGAAGAATTGCGAAGAAAGGCAGGGTTGCTCGATCCTTGGCATATTCAGTATGTAAGATGGCTAAAAAATGCTTTTTCCGGTAACTTGGGAATGAGCTATACTTATAACGTTCCTGTAAAGACGCTTATTGGAGAACGTGCAGTAAATACTTTTATTTTGTCGCTGCTTAGCCTTATTCTGACATATTGCATTGCAATACCGCTTGGAATGCTTGCTGGACGTTATCAAAACTCAATGCTTGATAAATGTGTTACATTTTATAACTATGTGAGCTATGCGATACCGACTTTTGTGCTTTCGCTTATAATGATCTGGTTTTTTGGATATACGCTTGGGTGGTTTCCGACAACTGGTTCAGTGACAGCTGGGCTTCATACTGGAACTTTTGGTCAAATTCTTGACAGGATTTATCATATAATATTGCCTGCAATTACATATGCATTGCTGGGAACAACTTGGATTGTGCAGTATTTGAGAAATGAAGTGATTGATGCTAAGAATTTGGATTATGTAAAAACGGCGAAAAGTAAGGGAGTTCCTGAAAATAAGGTTTATTCTAGACATATTTTCAGAAATTCGATTTTACCAATTGCAGCGTTTTTTGGTTATTCGATAACAGGACTTTTGGGAGGTTCAATTTTTATTGAAAAAATATTCAGTTATCCTGGAATGGGAGGATTGTTTGTAAATTCTATAATAACACGGGATTACAGCGTTGTTACTGCGTTAATATTGCTTTTTGGATTTTTAACATTGCTTGGAAGTTTGCTTTCAGATATTATTCTTAGTATTGTTGATCCTAGAATTAGAATAGAGTAGGTGGTGAAGGAATGTCTAATAATGAAATTTTAAAGGAGAATAATAAAAAACAGAAGATTTTGAAAATATTAAGAAAAGTGATAACAAGCCAACTGGAATTAGTGTTATTACAAGGGAAATATTAAAGGATAAACTGGCACTTGCTTCGCTTATTATTCTTGTAATTCTTTTTGGAATAATTTTTATTGGATCGCTTTTTGCAAATCAGGATGAAATTATGAAAATAAGTCTGCTTGATAAGTATGCCATTCCAATGAAAGAGGGATTTTGGCTAGGTTCTGATTCTGGAGGACGTTCAATACTTGGACAGCTTATACTAGGAGCAAGAAATTCGATTATTATTGGTTTTGCAATAACTATTCTAACTTCAGGAATTGGGATATTTTTAGGGTTAACAGCAGGATATTATGGAAAATGGGTGGATAATGTAATAATGAGAATTATTGACTTTATTACAATTTTACCGACACTTATGATAATCATTGTATTTGTTACAATTGTTCCAAAATATACAATTACAACTTTTGTTCTTATAATGAGTGCATTTTACTGGGTTGGATCAGCACGTCTTATTAGAAGCAAGGCACTTTCAGAAAGTAAAAAAGACTATGTTTTAGCTTCAAAAACTATGGGAACAAAGGATTTGACAATAATTTTCAGAGAAATACTGCCTAATTTAAGTTCAATTATAATTGTGGAATTGACATTGGGATTTGCTGGAAATATTGGGATTGAAACAGGGCTTAGTTTTCTGGGATTTGGGTTGCCGCTTTCTACACCGAGTCTTGGGACATTAGTTGGTTATGCAGCAGATCCCGAAGTGCTGTCGACAAAATTGTGGATATGGCTTCCAGCTTCAATATTAATTTTAATTATGATGCTTTGCATAAACTATGTTGGACAGGCTTTAAATAGGGCAGCTGATGCAAAACAAAGAAGAGGATAAAAATTTTAGAAAAAGGAGAATCTAAGTATGAAAAAGTGGAAGTTGATAATAACGTTTTTAGTGTTATTATTCGCAATGTCGTGCAGTCCAGGTAAAAAGAGAAGTGAAATGCCTGGCGCAAAACTGAATTTATCATTATTTCCAATAAAAACGTCAAATAATGAGCCTGCAATAGAAGGTGGAACTTTACAAGTGGCGATGGTAAAGGATGATCCGCTTGTTGGAGTTTTTAATGAAGTGCTTTATACAGATGGTTATGATGGCGATATTATTTCAACATTTTTAAGTTCAGGAATATTTGAAGTTGATGAAAATTTTGAAATAACAGATACTGGAGCTGCCACTCTTAAAGTTGATGCAAAAAATAAAAAAGCTACAATAAAAATAAAAGATGGAATAAAATGGTCGGATGGGCAGCCCTTGACTGCCGATGATGTGATATATGCCTATGAAGTTGTGGGAAATAAGGATTATCCAGGTGTGAGATATACAGAGGAAAGTCAAAAAATCGTTGGAATGAAGGAATACCATAGTGGAAGCGCCAAAAGTATTTCAGGAATAAAAAAAATAGATAATAAAACAGTGGAAATTTCATTCTCGCAATTGGGACAAAGTATCTATGCAGTTGGAAATGGTTTAATTGGAAATGCATTACCGAAGCATTATTTAAAGGATGTGCCAATAAAAGACTTGATTTCATCGGATAAAATCAGGGTAAAACCAGTAACATTAGGTCCATATAATCTTACGAAAGTTTCACGTGGAGAAAGTCTGGAATTTACGGCAAATCCATATTATTACAGAGGAAAGCCTAAAATTAACAAGGCAATATTGCAAGTGGTAAATTCACAGTCTATAGTAGCGGCATTAAAGACTGGGAAATATGACTATGTAATGAGTATGCCTGATTCTCTGTATAATAATTATAAGGATTTGAAAAATATTGAAACTTTGGGGCAACAGGATTTGTATTATTCGTATTTGTCGTTTAAATTAGGGCATTACGACAAGGCAAAAGGGGAAATATAACAGATCCAAATGCCAAGATGGCAGATGTGAGATTGCGGCAAGCTCTTGCTTATGGTATAAATGTTGAAGAAATAGCGCAGGCATTTTATTTTGGATTAAGACAGGAAGCGACTTCATCAATTCCCCCTGTTTTTAAAAAATATTTTCCAAAGGATTTAAAGGGTTATCCGTATAATCCTGAAAAGGCAAAGCAATTACTGGATGAAGCGGGATATAAGGATGTAAATGGAGATGGATACCGTGAAGATAAAAATGGGAAACCTTTTGAAATAAAGATGGCATTTATGTCTGGCGGAGATGTGGCAGAGCCGCTTGCGCAAAATTATATTCAAAGTTGGAAAAAAATAGGAATAAAAGCCGTTCTTACATCAGGAAGATTACTGGCTTTCCAAAATTTTTATGAAAAAGTGGAAGGAGATTCTAAAGATATAGATGTATTTTTTGGAGCATGGGGAGTTGGGACAACCCTAGATCCAACTAGTTCAGCAGGAAGAAAGTCTCAACTTAATTATTCACGTTTCGTATCAGAAGAAAACGATAGACTAATGGCAGAAATATTAGGTGAAAAATCATTGACAGTTCCAAATTATAAAGCAGAAGCATTTAAAAACTGGCAAAAATATTATATTGGACAGGCGGTGGAAGTTCCGCTAATGTACAGATATAAACTTACTCCAGTAAATAAACGGCTAAAAAATGTATATATTGGCTATGATGCAGCATTAAAGGATGAAGGAATTTATAAGTGGGAACTTACGGCAATTAATCCGATGAGATAAGTATTTTGATATACAAAATTAAAAAAATAGATAAATGTAATTAAATTTGTCAAAAAAACTATTGAAATAATGCTAAAAAAAGTGGTAAAGTGAAAATGGTAAATAAAAAAATATTTAGGAGGAGATATGGAAATTAATAAAGCTGAATTGAAGGACAGTATTCTTAGGGAACTGAGAAGGCAATATGGAAAAACTCTTGAAGAAGCTCATGAATTTGAGTTATATAATGCGGTTTCAAAAGTAGCTTTGGATTATGCAATGGAAAAATGGTACAATACTAAAAAGACTTATGCTAAAAAACAGGTAAAGCAAATGTACTACTTTTCAGCAGAATTCCTAATGGGAAGATTTATGGGAAACAACCTAATCAACTTGCAAATCAATGACGTTATTAGAGAAACATTAAATGAATTGGGCGTAGATATTAATAAAATTGAAGATCGTGAAATGGATGCAGGACTTGGAAATGGAGGACTTGGAAGACTTGCAGCATGCTTTTTAGACTCGCTTGCAACGTTGGCATTACCAGGGCATGGATATGGACTTAGATACAAATATGGAATGTTTGAGCAAAAAATTGAAAATGGATTCCAAGTGGAATATCCAGATGACTGGACAAAATATGGCGACCCTTGGTCAATTAAAAGAATGGACAGAGTATTTGAAGTAAAATTTGGAGGACAAATCGAAGTTCATCGTGATGAATTTGGAAAAGAATACTTTAAACGTGTAAATACTGAAACAGTTCATGCCGTGGCTTATGATGTGCCAGTTATCGGTTATGGAAATGACACAGTAAATACATTGAGATTGTGGGAAGCCAGATCACCTGAAGGATTTGACCTAAAATTATTTAATGATCAAACTTATTTACAAGCTTCTGCAAAAGCAGTTCAAGCAGAAGATATTTCAAGAGTATTATATCCAAACGATACTGAAAAAGATGGAAAACTGTTAAGATTGAAACAGCAATTTTTCTTTACGTCAGCTTCATTGCAAGATATTATCAGAAGGTATAAATCTGTATTTGGAAATGACTTTTCTAAATTTGCAGAAAAAGTGGCAATTCAGTTAAATGACACTCACCCAGTAGTTGCAATTCCTGAATTGATGAGAATTTTCCTGGATAAGGAAAAATTAGGATGGGATGAAGCTTGGAACATTTGTAAAAATGTATTTGCTTACACAAACCATACAATCTTGTCAGAAGCATTGGAAAAATGGGATATTTCACTATTCCAGCCATTATTGCCAAGAATTTACCAAATTATCGAAGAAATTAACAGAAGATTTGTTGCAGAATTACAGGAAAAATATCCTGGAGACTGGGAAAGAATCAATAAAATGTCGATTATTGGAAACGGGCAAGTTAGAATGGCATGGCTTGCAATCGTAGGTTCGCACAAAGTAAACGGAGTTGCTGAATTACATACAGAAATTCTTAAAAAAATACTGAATTAAAAAGAATGGAATGAATTATATCCTGAAAAAAATTCCTAAATAAAAACAAATGGAATCACTCAAAGAAGATGGCTATTAAAAATCAAATCCAGAATTAGCCACATTAATTACAGAATTAATTGGAGATAAATGGATTACAGACTTGTATGAACTTAAAAAAATTGGAACAATATTTAGATGACGATAATGTTTTTAAACAGAGTTTCTGAAATTAAGCTTCATAATAAGGAAAAAAATTGGCTAAATACATAAAAAGATACTACAGGAATTGAAGTAGATCCTCATTCTATCTTTGATATTCAAGTTAAAAGGCTGCATGAATATAAGAGACAATTATTAAATGTGCTTCATATTATGGATCTTTACAATAAATTAAAAGAAAATCCATATTTAGACGTTGAGCCAAGAACATTTATCTTTGGAGCAAAATCAGCTGCTGGATATAGACGTGCTAAAGGAATTATCAAATTAATCAATGCTGTTGCTGAAAAAGTAAATAACGATTCTGAAATTAATGGAAAAATTAAAGTTGTATTCCTTGAAAACTACAGAGTTTCACTTGCAGAAAAAATATTCCCATCAGCAGATGTATCAGAACAAATCTCTACAGCAAGTAAAGAAGCATCTGGAACTGGTAATATGAAATTTATGCTAAACGGTGCATTAACTCTTGGAACAATGGATGGAGCAAATGTGGAAATCGTTGAAGAAGTTGGACTTGAAAATGCATTTATCTTTGGACTTTCTGCACAAGAAGTTGAAAGTTATCAAGAACGTGGAGGATACAATCCATTTGATGAATATAATAATGTGGAAGGACTTAAAAAAGTTATCGATCAATTAGGTGACGGAACTTATGATGATAATCATACAGGAATCTTTAAAGAATTACAAAATTCATTATTATATGGAGTAGATGGTTCACGTCCAGACGTGTATTTCCTATTAAAAGATTTCGCATCATACAGGGAAGCGCAAGACAGACTTCAAAAAAACAATTTAAAGATAAAAAGAGAATGGACTAGAAAAAGCGCTTAAAAAAATATTGCAAATGCTGGAAAAATTCAGTTCAGACAGAACTATTGCCGAATATGCAAAAAGAAATCTGGAATATTGAACCTGTTGAAGTTGAAGATTATATTGTTGAAGATTATATTGAAAAAAATAATTTTGATTTAAGCAATATAATAGCAGGATACAAAAAATTTAATTACAATTTTAAAAATAAAAATAAAAAAAGGGAGTTATTTTTTTAATTAATAATTAATAATAGTTCCCTTTTTTTGTATTAATTTTAAACTATTCTTGCTTTTTTTACTGATTTTTAGTATAATTTACTTATCAAAGAAATATTTATGATAATTTTATTTTTAAAGTAATCTAAAGAAAAAAATTAAAAAAAGTTATGGTATAATAAAATGACTTGTTTTTTTAAATAAAAAAATAAAAAAAGGAAAGACAGATGAATACAAATAAAAAAATTTAGATTTGGGGAAAAATTCGGGAAAAAGATTGATAAATTAGACAGCCAGCTGGTGGAATTGCTGGAGGAAAGACTGGAAATTGTGCAGGAAGTGGCGCAGTTTAAGAAGCAGACTGGGAAAAGAATCTTTGATGAGGAACGGGAAAAGGAAGTTGTTCAAAAAAATTTGAAAAAGAGTGAAGAATAAGGAACTCAATCATTATATTGAACTAATTTTTGAAGGATATTATGGATTCAAGCAAGGAATATCAAAAAAATTTAAAAATAGGAATTTCAACTAAATATGTAAATGATTTGGACTTGAAGGATAAAAAAAGTTAGGATATACTGGAGTTCCAGGGTCGTATGCCTATGAAGTGCTTATGAATATTTTTGAAAAAAATAATAAAAAAATTTAGATGTAGACAGCATTGAGGAAAAATAAAAAAATATTTTTTTCATTTTAATTCGCATAAGGAACTGGTGGAAGCTGTTCATACAAAAAAAATAGATATTGGGATATTGCCAATAGAAAATTCTATTGTAGGAGAAGTCAGGGACAGCATTGATTTGATTAATACGAAAAATATTCATATAATTGGGGAAGTTAGGCATAAAATTTCACATAATCTTTTAGGTGTGAAGGGGAGCAGAATTGAAGATATAAGGAATATTTATTCGCATGACCAGGCTTTTATGCAATGCTCACAGTTTTTATCAAAGCATGAATGGCATCTTAACCGTATGACAAATACTGCAATTAGCGGGAAGTATATTGCAGCAGAAGGTAAAAAGGAAAATGCCTGCATTGCTAATATGAAAACTAAAGAAGTTTACGGACTTGAATTACTGAAGAAAAATATTAATAACGAAGAGGAGAATTATACGAGATTTTTTATTATTTCAAATGAAGAAGCTGTAATTGACGGAAGTGATAAAATAAGCATCGTGACAAGTGCGAATAATGAATCAGGAGCATTAATTGGATTATTGCAGATTTTTTACAAATATGGGCTGAATATGGTAAATTTAAAATCACGTCCAAGAGCGAAATAAGCCTTGGGAATATTATTTTTACATTGATTTTGAAGGAAACATGTCTAGCGAAAAAGGTAAGGATGGCGCTTGAGGAAATGCGGGAAAAAAATCAAATTATCTACAGATTTTAGGCAATTATAAACTGTATAATTTGGAAATATATTCAAATTAACGGGATTTTATAAATAAAAAAATAAAAAAAGAAAGAAAGAGTTTAGATGAGATTAGATAAATTTTTAGCAAATTCGGGGATTGGGACGAGAAAAGAAGTTAAGGAAATCATAAAAAAGAAAAAAATTAGTGTCAATGGTGTTTTTGTAAAGGATGGAAAAATTCATATTGATGAAAAATAAAGATGTTATAAAAATATGAAAAATAAAGTTGTCGGTTACAAGCCGTTTGTCTATATTATGATGAACAAGCCTGCTGGAGTTATTTCTGCAACAGAGGATAACTGCCATAAAACTGTTATTGATCTATTAAATGATGAATACAGGACTTATGATATTTTTCCTGCCGGAAGGCTGGATATTGACACTGAAGGCTTACTTTTGCTTACAAATGATGGAATTTTGTCGCATAATTTACTTTCTCCTAAAAAGCATGTGGATAAGAAATATTATGTAAAAATTGCCAAGCCGCTTAGTGAAAATGATGTAAAAACCTTGGAAAACGGGATAAAGCTGGAGGAAAATTTTGTAACGAAAAAGGCAAAAGTTGAAGTAATTTCTGAAAATTTGCATGAAAATGGCGATAATCAAGTTTATATAACAATTTCTGAAGGGAAGTTTCATCAGGTGAAGAGAATGTTTAAGGCGGTTAATAATGAAGTTCTTTATTTGAAGCGAGTAAAAATGGGAAATCTTTCGCTGGATGAAAAATTTGAAGCTGGGAGAATATAGGGAATTGACAGAAGAAGAGCTGGATGGATTAAAATTTTGAAATAAATTTGTTTGACAGCTTATCTGGCAGAATGTCTTGAGAAAAAAGATAAAAAAATAAAAAAATTAAATTATCAAACAGGTTTATAAATAATGATACTACAAAAAAATTAATATTAAGAATGCAGGAAGGAAAAATAAGAAAATGGAAAAAAATTTGGATTATTGGGAGAAAAAAATTGGGACATAGCTATTCAAAGGAAATTCATGAGATATTTTTTGAATTGACTGGGAAAAAAGCGAGTTATGAAATGATTGAAAGGGAAATTGGAGAAATTGAGGAACTGATGAAAAATATAAGAAATGGAAAGTTTAATGGGATTAATGTTACAATTCCTTATAAACTGGAAGTTATTAAGTATCTTGATGAAGTGTCGGAAGCTGCTAAAAAAATTGGAGCGGTAAATACAGTAACTTTTAGAGATGGAAAACTTGTTGGAGATAATTCAGATTATTTTGGTTTTCTTAAAACGTTGGAATTAAATGGAATTGATGTTGCTGGTAAAAAAGTGCTTGTTTTGGGAACTGGCGGAGCTTCTAAAGCCATTTATAATGGATTGGTTGACAGCGGGGCTGAAAGTGTTTTTCTTGCGACAATTATAGAACATGATCCTTTTAAAGTGAGAAATCAGGATAGACTGATTCATTATTCATCAATTGCAGGACTTAGAAATATTGAATTAATCGTAAACTGCACACCAGTTGGAATGTATCCTGCAGTTGATAATTGCCCGCTTGAGGATAAGAATTTAATTGATGTGAATGCAGTCGTGGATATTGTTTACAATCCTGAAGAAACTGTGCTTATGAAAAAGTATAAATTAAAAGGGACAAAGGTGGCAAATGGACTTATGATGCTTATTTCACAAGCAATTAAATCTGAAGAAATATGGCATAATGAAGTGTATGGGGCAGAAATTATTGAGGAAATTCATAAAAAGATTATCAGAAAAAAATTATATAAATAAAAAAATATTTGTACTTTAAAGAAAAATTTGATTATAAAAAAATAAAAAAAGAGTTAAGAAGAGAGGAAGATTTTATGTTAAAAAAAATAATGATAGGAATAATTGTTGTTGCTGCTATTGGTTTTGCAAAGACAAATAAGGAGATAATTGATGAGGGAATGTAAGGCAGAAGACAATTTTTGATAAGTATTTTACGTCAGCTGCCTTGAAAAGTGGAGAAGCTGTTGGAAATTCTGCATATTCTGAAGTAATGAAGACTTTATATAATGAAAAATCGTTCATATTTTGACAGGGAATTTGCTAGGCTTTCGGGAAATAGAAAATCTAATTTTAGATCAATGTATGCATATTATAGCGATTATGTTGTAGAATATCCAAAATTTTTAAAAAGTGCATTTGGAAGTTTTTTTAGAAGATATAGGGATTTTCAGTCGTATTCTTATACAAATACTTATTTACTGCTGGAAACATTTAATTTGAATATGAATACATATTTGGAAGCTGAAAAGGATGGAAAAACTGTAGATGGAAATATTGATGACATTTATGATTATTTGTACAGCAGCGGAGATAAAATTTCAAAAGAGGAATATAAAAAAATGTCGGCAACACGAATGAAAGACCTTGTAAATGAAGAATACGACAAATTGGAAGGAGTTTTAGAGGCTAGGGGAAATGAAGGGAAAGATAAGAAAAAAGCTGCCTCTTCAGCAAAATCAAGTTTAAAAAAATTGAGAAAGTTATACGGGAATTATGATAAATGGTTTGACAGCTATATAGATACTTCAACACTATCTTATGAAAAATAAGGAAAAAAATTAAAAAAATTAGTAAAAATTTGAAAAATATTTCAAATATTAAATTTATAATTCAGGCGATTGAAAATAAACAGGTGAAGTAATAGGATTTTACTTCTTGATAAAGTCGGAATTAAATAATTGAAATAATAAAAAAAGGATTATGCGTTATCCTTTATTAACGTAAATTTACTATGTGGGAGTCAAAAATGAGTAATAATGAAAAATTCAAATGAAAAAACAAGAAGAAATAAAAAGATGAAAAAAATTAGTGAAACTGAAATTAATGAAGATAAAAAAATTTAAAAAAACTAGAAAAAAAGTCAGCAAAAATGACATGTTAAATCATATTGACCTGTCAATTTATAATGAACTTGATGATTTTGCTGCGGAAGTGCTGGATACTGATAACTTTTTTTGAAATATGTGGAGGCTAGAAGGGAATATTTGTTTGAAGCGGAAGAAGCTGTAAAAAAATATTTTGGAGAAGAGTTCTTAAATGACGGAGAAAACAAAATCAGTACATTTTCGGATTTTTATTATCAATATTTGGTAAAATATTCTGATAGCTATCTTTATAAATTTATGGCAAAAGGCTATACAGATGGATTTAGGGAACTGCTTGGGAAAAAGGGGATAAATCCTGACAGTTTAAATGTTGACTGGGAAAGCATACGACTGAAGGAGCTGGAATATGATGAATCTCTTGTGGATATCCTATATTCGATTGTAAATTATGAACTGGAACATCGTAGATATTCTATTTTTTTGGAATAAATATGGGATATGAATCAACTTTGTATTTTGTTGTTCCAGAAAAGACTTTTTTTAGAATTGATAATGAGCCTGAACTGTTTACTGTTTTTGATATTGGATTTTTGGAAACTATTTATAATGAAATTTATGAAGTTACAGGTGATCTTGGAACTGAAAAATGTTAGAGTTGGAGATTTTTCTAGAAAAAAACGTGGAAATGAATATTACACTTTATTTGATGATTTAAGTAAAAAAATGTTGTAATTGAAAAATATTGATGAAAAATGATGAATCAAAAAGTAAAAAAATAATTTTATAAAAAAATAGAGAAGGAGATGAAATGATAAATTTTGAAACTAAAGATATAATGCTGCTTTATAGTCTTGTAAATATGAAATTACGTGATGAATTTTTCAGATTTGGATGATTTGGTAAATTATTATGGTGTTGATAAGGATAGTTTATTAAATAGGTTTTTCAGAAGCTGGATATGAATATTCAGAAAGTGAAAAATCAGTTTAAGAAAATTATAGTTTACTATTTTTGTAAGTATTATCTAAATAGATAAATAAAAATTCAGTATAAATTATAAAAATTTGAGCAGGGTAAAGGGAAACAAAAAAACTTTATTTTTATTAGGAAAGTAGATGATTTATGAAAAAAATATAGTATTAATTGGAATGCCCTGCTTGCGGGAAAAAGCACGATTGGATATTGGCTGTCACAAAAAAACTAATTATCCCTTTTTGATGCTGATAAATATTTGGAAGAAAAAGGAAAAATAGAATTATTTCAGATATTTTTGCAAACGAAGGGGAAGAGTATTTTAGAGATTTGGAAACGAAATATTTAAAAGAATTGTCTGAAAGACAGGGAATTATTGTTTCAACTGGCGGAGGAGCTGTTAAGAAAAAGGAAAATATTGATATTTTTGAAGCAAAAATGGGATTATTATATTTCTTGACAGAACGATTGAGGATATTTCAAGAGAAAAACCATGAAAAACAGACCTCTTTTTGCAAAAATATTGAAAAATCTTTGGAAATTATATGATGAAAGAATAAATTTATATAGAAAATATGCTGATATTATAATAAAAAAATGATGATGACATGGATGTGGTTACTGAGAGAATAATTACAGCTTTTAAAGGGAAAAACTTTAGATTGAAAAAACAAGGATGTGTAAAAAAATGAAGAAAAATAATGATTATAAATGGACCTAATCTAAATTTCTTAGGGAATTAGGGAAAAAGAGTATCTATGGAAATGATGACTATGAAAGTATTTGCAGTTACATAAAAGGAAAAATTTTCAGATAAAAAAAGTCAGAATAGATATTCTGCAGTCAAATTCTGAAGGAAAAAAATTATAGATTTTCCTGCAGTCGGCATATTTTAGAAATTTTGATGGAATTGTAATAAATCCAGGAGCCTACACTCATTACAGCTATGCAATTTTAGATGCGATAAAATCAATATCTATACCAACGGTGGAAGTTCATTTGAGCAATATTCACGAAAGGGAAGAATTTAGAAAAACTTCAGTTACAGCTGCAGCCTGTATTGCTCAAATTTATGGAAAAGGCAAAGATGGATATGTGGAAGCAATTAAACTTCTTTTAAGGGGAGAAAATTGTTAAAAAGACGAAAAATGAGGATTTTAAAATGGAAGAAAATAATAAAAGTGTGGAAATATGCAGAATAGCATTAAAAATGTCGATTTCTTCACGAGATGAAGAACGAAAGCTAATGAAGGAATATAAGGAAAAAGGAATAAGAACAGCGGCAGTAAATGTTGGTGGAGCAATGCCTCAATCACGTTTTAAGTTTATAGAAAGCGCATTAATGGCGGCAAAAAGAAATAACCTTATTCAAGATGTGCATGCTCACGATGGTGCAGTAATTGGTGCGATGCGGGAAGCAATGAGTCAAATTGAGGCAATTATAAATGGACTTAGTGTTGGTGGTAAAATTGGGCTGGCAAGAGATGGGGAACATCTGGCTGTGGCAATATTTTTAAGTGTTGGAATATTGCAGTTTAATGAAGTGATAACTTCTGTTGCCCATCGTTCGGTTTCGATACTTGACAGTGAAAAATAATTTTTAAAAAAAAATAAGGAGAAACTTGTAATGGGAAAGAAATTTTTTGAAGAAATTGAATTATTTTTGTTTGATATGGATGGATTGCTATTTGACACGGAAACCATTTATGTTGGATATGGGCGTGAAGTGGCTAAAAAAATGGGATATACAATAACAAAGGATATTGTGGAAAAGACAACAGGTGTTACAGATGATAAGGCGAGAATATTATTTAAAGAGTCATTGGGGCAGGATTTTCCTTATGATGAAATGATGGGGACAGTAAAGGATCATATATTAGAATTGGCTAAAAAAAGTGAAGTGCCTTTAAAATCAGGTGCATTGGAACTTTTAGAATTTTTGAGGGAAAATAATAAAGAAATGATTCTGGCAACTTCTTCGGATTTGTTTATGGCAGAAGCTTTAATTAATGGAAAAGATCTAAAAAAATATTTTTCTCATTTTGTAACGGCAGAAGATGTAGTTCATGGTAAGCCCGATCCTGAAGTATTTTTGATAGGAGCAAAAAAAGGCGGGAGTATCTCCAGAGAAAACTGCAGTATTTGAAGATTCCTTTAATGGAATAAGAGCGGCACATGCAGCGGGAACATTTCCAATTATGGTACCAGATAAATTGAAACCGACAGAAGAAATTGAAAAATTAGTTTATAAGAAGTTTAATAGTCTGGTTGAAGTGCTTGATTATTTTTAAGGGAAATGATTAAAAATAAAAAAATAAAGAAAGAAGGAAAAAAATTAATGTTTTTTTCGATATGCACGCAGATGTGTGGACAGATAATTTTTTTGGGAATACAAAAAGGGAAATAAAGATGTTATAAGAAATAAATATAAGGATAAATTCTTGAAGGGAGGACTTTCTGGAGGAATTTTTTTGTAATTTATTTGAATGTAAATAAAGTAGAAAAATGCTGAGGAATATTTTTTTGCAGATTTAAGGGCAATGACTGAAGAATTGCATTATGCAAGGGATTTGATAAAAATAATAAAAGAGCCATCTGATTTTAAAATGATGGAAAAAAGTTTGAATGAAAAGGATAAAAAATTTGGAGTTGTGCTTGGAATTGAAGGACTTCCTGGAATTGGGGATAAGCTTGACTATATTTATTTGCTGTATCAGCTTGGTGTGCGACATATTGGAATGACTTGGAATGAAACAAATGCTTTTGCGACAGGGCAAAGCGGGGATAAAAACAGAGGACTTACGCCACTTGGAATTGATGCTGTAAAAATAATTAATGAACTTGGAATCCTGCTTGATGTTTCACATGCAAATGATAAGACTTTCTGGGATATTGCAAAACATTCTAAAAAGCCATTTTTTGCTTCCCATTCAAATGCGAGAAGTCTTTGTCCATCAATGAGAAACTTGACTGATGATCAGATTTTGTGTATTGGTGAACGTGGTGGAATAGTTGGAATGAATAGTTATCATAATTTTGTCAGTCAAAATGAAAGTGATAAAAATTTGGAAATGCTTTTAAATCATCTGGAATATGTGGCTGAAAAAATTGGGCTGGATAAAGTTGGATTTGGGCTTGATTTTGCAGAATATTATACGCCAGAAGGGGAAGAAGTTTCTGGACTTTCAGGATTGCACGATGTTACAGAACTGGGAAATGTGGAAAAAGCCTTGAAAAAGAGAGGGTATTCTCAAAATGAAATTGAGATGGTAACTTATAAGAATTTTATTGACTTTTTTGGAAGAGTGAGAAATTTTAAATAAAAAAAGTAAAGAAGGGAATTACAGAAATGAATAACAAAAGAAAACCATTAATAGGAATCACTACTTCGCTGGAATTAAATCCAAACAGATTAAATGACCACAAAACAATAGTTTCAGTAGATTATAGCAAAGCCGTCATAAATGCTGGAGGAATTCCGTTTATTTTGCCAATAACTGAAAATCTTGAAGTTATAAAGGAACAGATACAAGTTTTAGATGGACTTTTACTTTCGGGCGGGGGAGATCCTGATCCAGTTTTATATGGAGAAGACTGTCTGCAGGAGGTTGGAAGCATTACACCGCAACGTGATGAATTTGAGCTTGTAATTTTAGATGAATTTATGAAAACTGGAAAACCTGTTTTTGGAATTTGCCGTGGACTTCAAATTGCAAATGTTTATTTTGGCGGAAGTCTGTATCAAGATGTAAAATATATAGATACAACAATTAATCATATGCAAAAATGGCTTCCAGATTTGCCAACACACGATATAAACATTGAAAAGGACAATATTTTATTTGAAATTTTTGGAGAAAAAGCAAGGGTAAATTCTTATCATCATCAAATGATAAAAGATTTAGGAAATGGATTAACTTCGATTGCAAAAGGCAAATGATGGAATAATAGAGGCTTTCCAAAAATAAAAAAATCACAAATTCTTTTTATGCTGTTCAATGGCATCCTGAAATGATGGCAGTTCGTGGTAATGAAAAAAATGCAAAGAATCTTTGATAAATTTATTGAAAGCTGCAGGAAATAATTTAAACTTATTAATAAAGGCTGGCTAATTGCTGGCTTTTTTTATTTTATAAAAAAATATATTTAAACTATTGCAGAATATAATTTTGTGTGGTAAACTTTTATTAAGTAATAAATTTAAAAAAATGAAATCTATTCAAATAATAGAAAAATTAGTTAGATAATTGTAAAAAGAAAGATCTTTAAAAAAATTAAATGATTACAGTAGCAAGATATCAAAAAAATATAAAAAAACTTTACAAATAACTAAAAAAATTAGTATAAAGGAGAAATTTAAAATGTTAAATGAATTTGAAAAAAATTAGAATAAATGAATTGACAAATTTAAGAAAGGAACTTATGCAGCAGGGAAATGTTGTGGAGGAAGTTAAAGTTTTAAAGGAATTAGCAGAACTTACGGAAGATGTTTTTTTGGGGAAGAAAGTGACGAGAATATTAAAATTTTTGAAATGAAGTCGGGGGAACTCTTAAATATGTCGGAGAGTTTGATACAGCCAAAAATGCTTTGCTGAAAGCACGAGGATTTATTGAGAAAAAAAGTATGGGAAAAGACAGTATTCCGTATGCGACTTGCAGCCTAAACTTAGCGGAAGTTTATAGATTTATGAAAAAAAGTATGATGAAAACTGAAGATATTTATCTTAATACGATGAAGATTTATGAGGCTAATAATCTTCAGAAATGATTATGTTTATGCGAGCGTATGCACAATTTGGCTCTTTTTTTATCAGGAACTTGGAAGATTTGAAGAGGCGATTGAATTACAGGAAAAGAAGTTTGAAAGTACTGGAAAAAAAGTTGGAGAAAAATCCAATTCAGTATGCGATTACATTGAGTAATCTTGTACAGCCTTATTTAAAAAGTGAAAAAAATATTGAAAAAGCTGAAGAATATTTACAAAAAAATCGTTAAAATTAATTGAAAAGGAAGTTGGGAAAATCTCACAATTTATATGCGGCAGTTTTGAATAATATGGCAACTTTTTTTATTTTGAAGAGAATGAATACGAAAAAGGCATTGGAATTATTCGAGGAAAGTGCAGAAATCTGTGAAAAAAACATTTTGGAAAAGGAAAGTAATAATTATAAAAAAATATTTTTGGAAAAATATTGAAATTGTAAAAGAAAAAAATGGTTTAGATTTTTTTTTAGAAGGAGAAAAAAATGGATTCAAATAAAATAAAAAGGACTGGAACTTTCAAGGAAAATATTTTGAAGAAATTTATCTGCCAGTTATAAAAAGTGAGTTTCAGAAGTTTTTGAAAAAAATGGCGGCTGGACTTGCGGGAGAAGGGTTCAGAATGTTTTGGATTTGATGATGAGATTTTCGCAGGATCACGATTTTTGGACCGTCTTGCTGTATTTGGCTAACTTCGGAGGATTATGAGAAATATGGGCTGAATTTGCAAAAAAGGCTTAGTGAATTGCCGAAAGGAATTTTTATAGGGATTTAGAGCATTAAATGTTAGTGAATTTGGAGATGGACGACGTGGAGTCCTGAATATGGATGACTGGTTTTTTAAGTTTTTGGGGGATGTGAAGGCACCTGAAAATTTGTATGATTGGAGATTGATTCCAGAAGAATTGCTTGCAACGGCGATTAATGGGGAAGTTTTTTTAGATAATTTGGGGAAATTTACAAAAATTAGAAGTGATTTGGAAAAATATTTTCCAGAAGATATACGGCTTAATAAAATAGCCACAAGATGTATGAAAATGGCACAATCTGGGCAGTATAACTATTTGCGGTGTATGAGAAGAAATGAGATTGTGGCGGCAAGACTAGCAGAAACTGAGTTTATAAACGAGGCAATTCATATAATTTTTTTATTAAATAAAAAGTATAAGCTGTTCTATAAATGGATGCCAAAAGCATTGAAAAATTTGAAAATTTTAGGAGAAAAAACGTATTTTCTAATTGAGGAATTGGTAAAATTGCCAGTTGGCACAGTAAATCGGAAATTTCAGATTATTGAAGAAATAAGTGCTAATGTAATTTTAGAATTGAAATATCAAAAATATTGTTCCACGACAATTAACAAGTGATTTTTTTACAGGATTACGGGCCTTTTGTGCAAAAATAAAATAGAAGATGAAAAGTTAAGAAACTGGAATCCTGCAATGGATTAATGTAAAAAAATAAAAAAATATTATATTTCATAAAATAATTATGGATTTAAAAAAATAGGAGAATCAAAAAAATGGAAAATAGAAGTTAGTAAAAAAAGAAAGTTTTTATTAGACAAATTTTAAAAAAAGAGAATGGGAATTTTTTTCAAAATGTGCATCATACGGAAGGAAGGGCAGAATGTCAAGATAACCCGCAGGAATTTGAAATTATGAGAAGAAGCCAATGGGAAACATTGCCTGATGAAATCTTGGAAAGTTATCTGGAAGACTTGATTTTTAGCAAAACACCGTGGCGAAAAACATCGTTCAGGATAAATATGCCAGAATGATGAAATATAGTGCACCAAAAAGAATATGAAGTAATCAAAAAAACTATTTACCTGAAATTCCCCAAGAAAAAAAGAATTAATCAAGAAAAATAGTAAAAAAATTTATTTACATTGGGAAGAGGAAATAATAGAAAAAAATATCCAAAAACTTACCTCAAAAAGGTCGTCCTTTACACTCAAAAATACGATACTCCAAATTATACTTCAATTGAAACTTATTTAAAGGGAGAATTGTCTTCATATTCAATAAAAAAACTTTAAAAATTATATTACGAATATATCCAAAACTGCGTTTCAAATAATATAAATTTAGCAGAAAAATAATTTGGAAAAATATTGTGTTAGAGAAAAGGATACAAAAACAATTGAAGAAGCGGAAGAAAGTTTGTAAAAAAATAGTTAGTTTAAATTTTTTTGATTAGTAAATTTGTCTTATTTAACAAGGGGGTAAAAAAATCCCTTGTTATTAAAAATGAGATATTGTTTTTTTATTAAATTAATATTATAGATTTATTTGATAACTATCACAAACTCAGAATTTATCAAAAATAAATATACTGAAATAATGTGTTTTGCCCTTGTCGAGATAAAAAAACTTAGTTTATCAGACACATATTTTATAGACCATGTTCTTCCAATATCAATATAGTATTATATTCTGCTTCCGCTTCTCGTGAACCTCTATCCATTGCCATTTTATAATACTTTTTTTAGCATTGCTATAATCTTTTTCATCTCGATAGATTGCTCCCTACATTTATCATCGCATCTACTTTACCTTTTTTTGAGCAAGCGGTATCAAATATTTTTTTTAGCTTGTGCAAATTTTCCCTTGAACTTTATATAAAATTCCTAAATTATATTCAGGATCATCGTTATTTCCAAGTTCTATTGCCTTCAAAAAATACTTTTCTGCTTCATCGTATTTTTTTTGATAGTAGCAAGAAACTCCTAAATTATAGAAAACTTCGCTTTCTTGATATTTTTCTTTCAATAATCGATTATAAAGTTCATCAGCCTTCTGATAATTTCCTTCTTGCCTGTAAATAATTGCCAACTGAAATATTGCATCATTTTTGATTTTTTTGCAGCCAATTTTTCTAAATAAAATTTTTCTTTATCATAATTCTTTTGTCTATCATAAAACATTGCCAAATTAAACATCGCATCATCATATCCCATATCAGCAGCCATTTTATAATACTTTTCGCCTTCTATTATTTTTCCTTGCTCCATATAAAGATAACCTAAATTATATATCGCATGAACATCTTTCTTTTTAGCCAATTCCAAATATATTTTTTTCGGCTTTTGACATATTCTTTCTGTTCCAAATATGATTTTTGCCAATTTAAATTTCTCATTAGAATTTGGATTTGAATTTGAAAAAAACATTAAAAAGAAAGTATAAAAGATTGAAAAAAATTAATAATATTTTTACTTTTCATTACTTCGCTCCTTAAATTTTTGGATATTTCTTATTTTTCTCTGCAACTTCCATCTGAACTGAAATGTCTTTTTCTTCATAATTAAAGACTCTTTCGATTCTATCCTTCAAAATTTTCAAATATTTTTCCTTATATTCTTCATTTCGTTGCATTTTATTAATTTCACATTCCCAAATCGTAATCACACTAATATCCATCTCAAAAAGTTTCTCATAAACCTCAATATCCCTCTCCACATTTCTTTTGAACTTCTTTTCCCAATACTCCGTGTTTGTCTTAGGAAAAGTTGCAATTTTACAATTTTTATGCCTATGCCAGAAACACCCATTTACAAATATTGCTGTATTATATTTCAGAATAAAAATATCAGGTGTTCCTGGAAGCTGTGAATAGTTCACTCTGTACCTATATCCCATTTATATAAAGCAATTTACGAATATAAATTTCAGGTTTAGTATTTTTAGATTTTATTCTTGCCATGTTCTGGCTTCTTGTGAGGGAAATTTTTTTTGCTTTTTTCATTTTTCAAATTAAACTCTCAATTCTTCCCTATCCTCAACAATCTCATCCTTATACTTATCCAAAATCGGATCAATCTCATTTTTAACGAAATCTTCAGTTTGTTGTCCAGCAAATCCAGTGTAATTAGCAGAAACCAAGATTCCTTCCATATCTTCTGCTTTAAGTCCCAATCTACCGTCTTTTGTAATTCTGTCAATCAATCTGTTAGGATTTCCATTCAATTTAATTTCCTTTGTTTCTTCCATCGAAAGTTCTCTAATAATTTCGTGAACTTCTTGTCTATCCATTCCTTTTTTAACTGATTCCATAATGATATTTTCAGTCGCCATAAACGGCAATTCCTTTTGAATATTAGCTTCAATTACTTTTGGATAAACAACAACTCCATCCATAATGTTAAGCCAAATAATTAAGATTGCATCAACTGCCAAGAATGCTTGTGGAATAGATAATCTCTTACTTGCAGAATCATCCAATGTTCTTTCAAACCATTGTGTTGCAAAAACTAATGCACCTGTTTGTGAGCTTGAAATTACATATTTTGCAAGTGATGAAATTCTTTCACTTCTCATTGGATTTCTCTTGTATGCCATCGCACTTGACCCAATTTGATTTTTTTCAAATGGTTCTTCCAATTCTTTCAAATGTTGCAACAATCTAAAATCATTTGTAAATTTGTGAGAAGATTGAGCAATATTTGACAATAAATTCAAGATTTGTGCGTCCACTTTTCTATCGTAAGTTTGTCCCTGAAACACCTTGTTTTTTACCAAATCCAGCTTTTTGCAGTAACCAATTCATCCAACTGTTTTACTTTTTCAAAATCTCCTTCAAACAATTCTTTAAAACTAGCCTGAGTCCCAGTAGTCCCTTTAACTCCTCTAAATCTCAAGTTTTCCAATCTAAATTCCAATTCTTCAAAATCAAGAAGTAACGAATGAAGCCACAAAGTCGCTCTTTTTCCAACAGTAGTAAGCTGTGCCGCTTGGAAAATGAGTAAATCCTAAAGTTGGCAAATCTTTGTATTGCAATGCAAAATCTCTCATTTTTTCAATTAAGACAAGTAGTCTTTTTCTAATAATTAAAAGCCCTTCCTTAATTTGAATCAAATCAGTATTATCTCCAACATACGCACTTGTCGCTCCCAAATGAATAATTTTTCTCTTGCATTTTTAGCTTGTTCCCCATAAGTATGCACATGAGCCATAACATCATGTCTCAATTTTTTCTCGAATTCAGCCGCAACTTCAAAGTCAACATCATCTTTATATTTTTTTAGTTCCTCAATTTGTTCATCAGTAATAAAATCAAGCCCAAGCTCTTTTTTTCCGCCTCCGCCAAATTTATCCACAATTTTCTCCAAGTTCTAAATTTAAACTCTGGTGAAAAAATATGCAACATTTCCTTACTAGAATATCTCTCCGCCAATGGATTTGAATATATGCTCATATCTGCCATTTCTAATTCCTCCTAATTATTATTTTTTGTAAATTTATACTCTGAACCTAAATCCCAATTAAATTCAGTCCCTAATTTTTTTCAATCATAATTTTTTTATTTTTTTAGATTTTAAGAATAACAATTTTTCACAACAAGTCCATTATTTTAACTTCAAAAAGAATATGATAATATTTCTAAAACCAAAAAAATAATATAATTATAACTTTATTCATACTTGTCTTTTTCTGCATAAATCACTTTTTCACAAAACTTCCTAACTAATTATCCCAAATATAAATTGCTCCATCCTTAAAATAAATCTTTTTCACTTCATCTTTCTTTATGCTAAAACTAAAATCAAACGGTTTATACTCCATTCCTTCATTATTTTTCATAAAAATCTTGTTATGACTATTTCATCGTCACTTTCAATAAAATTTTCTATCATTTTTTTGAAATTACTTTATTTGTAATAATTTTAGGATTTTTTTACCATTTATCTGAAAGTTTTTTTCTGTATACACTTTTTTTATTTTTTTCCAATTGCCTTAAAAATTTTTCATATTCCAATTCTATTTTATCTTTGTCAGTGTCCAACAGTTTGGTACCCTTTTTAATTTTTATTGTAATTGTACTAAAAGGCACTTTTTTTATTTGAAAAAAATTATTAATTTTTAGATTTTTTTACCATTTTTGTGCCAAAGCTGAAAAACAGAAACAACCCCAATAACTAACATTAACATTACTAATATTTTTTTTCATTGCTCATTCCCTTCTTATTCAAAAATACAGTATTTTTTTCTTTTTACATCTTTAAATACTACATTTGTTATTTCACAACTTCCCCATTCCAATCTTTTTATTCCACCAAAATCAATCACGTTTGTATAACCTTTTTTTCAATCAATTTTAATGCTGCTTCCTGCTTCGTCTTCCGCTTCTGCAATAAACTAAAAATTAAATCATCTTTATTTTTTTAATTTTTGCTTCTGCTTTATTTTCAATAGTTTCCAGCGGAACAGAAATTGCATTTGGAATATGCCCTTCTGTATATTCTTCCAAAGTTCTAACATCTACAACTATAACTTTTTGAGTTTCCATCATCTTTTTTTGCTTCATCTGAAGTTATCTTTTTTTATATTCTGCTTTTTTTCCATTTTTTTGACTTCTTTTTGATATTGTTAAACTTTGTTTTTCATTTCCTGTTTTTACTACAAGAAAAATCCAAATACAGAAAAATAATCCAATCATTGTCAGCAACATTATTTTTTTCTTATTTTTCATTTTATCTTCTCCATTTCACTATTTCAAATTTTTTTTCTCAAATTCAATATCTTCATTTTTCTTTTTATAAAATTCTTTATTTCTATCCAAAAGTCTTTTTTTCTAAATTCTCAAAACCTTACTCTTTATGAATTTTCTACATTATGCTAAACGATAGTTCATACAATCTCTCAAATTTGTATCAGTATCTAAACTAAACTTCCCATGTTTTTCTTTTAAATTAATTCTGCAAAAGTATAATGTTTTTCTTCCATCATGCCAAAATAATGTTTAGATATTATTAAATATATCTTTATTTATTTTCCTTTAACAATATCTGCCCTCTTGGAATATAAAAATTTATATTTCTCATTTTTATTCTTGATAATTAAATTCATAAAAAAATCTTCTTCTAGAAAAATAAATTTTTCCAGTCTTGTTTCTAAGTTCTACACTTCGATATTCTATCACAATGATTACAATTTTTTTAAACTTTGTCGTTCAATAATGTTCAAATCAATAGTTGAAGCACTAGAAAATAACTACAAAGATACTTTATAAAAAAATCAAAAAATTATCAAAAATTTTTTTTGCTTTTCATAATTCAATACTCCATATCAAATTTCTAGTTCTATTTCACAAAACTCTCCCAAATCATATCTATAAATATTCTGAGTTCTTTCAGGTCCAACTGAAATCATTGAAACACGGCATTTTCAATTTATTTTTCAATATATTCAATATATTTTTTACAATTTTCAGGCAAATCTTCGTAATTTTTTATTTGAGTAATATCTTCTTGCCAACCATCTAACTCATCGTAAATTATTTTTAAGTCTTTAGATTTTCTCAAGTTTCCAGGATATGAATAACAAACTTTTCCATCAATTTCATAACCAACTGCAACTTTAATTTTTTCAAATCCAGTCAATACATCTAATTTTGTCAACACAATATCTGTCAGTCCATCAATTAACACAGCATATTTTCCGATTACTAAATCAAGCCATCCACATCTTCTAGGACGTCCTGTTGTCGCACCAAATTCGTGTCCAACTTTTCTCAAAGTTTCTCCATCTTCATTTTCCAATTCTGTTGGGAAAGGTCCTTCTCCAACTCTTGTTGTGTAGGCTTTCATAACTCCAAGCACTCTTGAAATTTTTGTCGGTGCAACCCCAGTTCCTACTGTTACTCCACCAGATGTTGGCGATGACGAAGTTACATAAGGATAAGTTCCATAATCAATATCAAGCATTAACGCTTGTGCCCCTTCAAAAAGTACAACTTTTCCTTCTTCAATCCCTTCATTAATTTCCACAACTGCATCAATAATTCTAAATTTAATCTTTTCAGCAAGTTTCATAAATTTATCATAAAGTTCTTCCAAATTGAAAGTTCCTTTACCGTATCTAACTAACATATCATTTTTTTCATTTACATTCCAAGTAAGTTTATCTCTAAATCTTTCTGGCTCCAATAAATCTCCAATTCTAATTCCATTTCTAGCAATTTTATCGATGTAGCAAGGTCCAATCCCTCTTTGAGTAGTACCAATCTTATTTTCACCCATTGCTTCTTCCTTCGCCTTGTCAATCTCAATATGATAAGGCATTATCACATGAGCTCTTTCATCAATAAATAAATTATCCAATTTTTTTCCCTCTTTTTTTCTAATTCATCTATTTCTTGCAGCAAAACTTCAATATCAACTACAACTCCAGCACCAATTATACATTTTCCAGCTGAATTAATAATCCCAGATGGCAATAAATGTAAAATAAATTTTTCATCATTTACAACAACTGTATGTCCTGCATTATTTCCTCCTTGGAATCTAACCACATAGTCTGCTTTTGGAGATAAGACATCGATTATCTTTTCCTTTTCCTTCATCTCCCCATTGTGTCCCCACAATTACAAAAGTATTGTTTTCCATAATTCATTCCTCCCAAATTTTTTTAGAATAATTCTCTTACTTATTTTTTTGTTGAAATGTAAAAAAATCAAAAAAATTTATATGTTTTTTTATCTAAATCAAAAATTTTTTTATCTTTTTACTATTTATTTTACTATATTTATTAGTTTTTTTCAACACTGTCTTTTTCTTTATTTTTCAAAATAAGAAACTTTTTCTATCAAACTATTTTTATTAGACCTGTTCAATATAACATAAGAACATTTGAAATTTTAATATTTTTTTCCAAAAAAATAGGCAGTCTTAGCCTATTTTCATGTTTTTTTATCTTTTAAAATTTATTATTTAACAGTTTTATTTTCAATCATTTTTTTCAACTAAATTTCTAGCATGATCTCCGATTCTCGTAAAATGTGACACAACATCTATATAGTAAAGTCCAGATTTTACATCGCATTCCTGCTTGCTCACACGTTTTATATGGGCTTTTCTTACTTCTTTTTCTTTTGCATAAAGTTTATTATGTAAATCAACTACTGCAAAGGCTTTTTCTGTGTCATCATTTTTAAGTGCTTCTTCAGCTGTTTCTATTATTTCTTTTGAAATTAAAAAAATAATTTTTGCACTTCTTTATGAGCTGTTTCAGTAAATACCAATTTTTTCTTAATTTCATATCTGACATCTCTTACAATTCCAATCGCATGATCTCCAATACGTTCCACATCACGGCACATATCTAGATACATGCTGATTTCTTCCCCATCTTTTTCAGTTATATGTTCCTGTGACAATGTTGTCAAATATTTTGTAATTTCCTGATCAATATTATTTATTGCCTCTTCTGTTTTTTCCACCTTTTCAGCAACTTTTTCATTATGTTCATGGAAAAAATCAATTGATCTGCTAAGATTTTTTACTGCAATTGAAATCATTGATAACATTTCCTGTTTTACTTGTCCCAATGCAATCGCTGGTGTATGAATTAGCGCTGCATCCAAAAAAATCGTGGCTGATGTTCTACAACATCTTCATCTTTTTCTTTAATCAATCTTACGACAATATATTCTAGAAGACCAATAAATGGAAATAGTAAAATTGTTGTTATGATATTAAACGAACCATGTGCGAAATGCAATTGTAACTTTTGGATTCAAATGAAGAATTTTGTGACATTTTTTTCTACAAAAAAATTGAAAATGGCGATAACATAATCATAAAAGAATATTGTTCCCATGACATTAAACATTGTGTGCGACAATGCAAGCCTTTTTGCTGAAGTATTGGCACCAATTGCTGCAAGTATAGCTGTTATTGTTGTTCCTATATTATCTCCGTAAAAGTACAGGCAATGCAGCTTTTTAATGTTATAAGATGTTCTTGATAGACATTTTGTAAAAATACTGATTGTAGCACTTGAAGCTTGAACAAGCATTGTAATCATTGTTCCGATGAATACTCCCAAAAACTGGGACTATGACTAAGCTTTTACTGTCAATTCTGTAAATGCTGGCAAATGTTTAAGCGGTTCCATTGCTTTTAGACATCAAAGTCAATGCAAAGAATATTCCTCCAAAAACCAAATAAAAATTCTTCCTAAATTATTTATAAAATTGTTTTTTTACAAAAAAACAGGCATGCCGCTCCTAAAAAAATAATATTGGCAATGCATATTCGGTAATGTTGAAATCCAATAATAAACGTTGTAATTGTCGTACCAATATTGGCACCCATAATAATTCCGATAGCTTGCCGTAAATTTAAAAGTCCCGCTCCGACCAGTCCAATCGTAATAACTGATGTACCTGAACTCGACTGAATTAATGCTGTCACAAGTATTCCGACTAAAACTCCCTAAAAAAACGGTGAAGTTGTATATTTGTCCAAAAATATATCTAAGCCTATCTCCAGCTGCCATTTGCAGCCCATCTCCCATATATTTCATACAGAACAGAAACATTCCCAATCCACCTAAGAATCCAAATATCATCTGCTGATAATTAATCGCATTCATCAAATCAATCCTCTCTTTATTTTTATTTTATTTTAGTTTTAAAAATTCTATCACGTTGTATTTATACCATATTTTTTTCAATTTTTCTACTTTTTTTACTAGAATTTCAAATAAAAAAATAGTATGTAATTCAAAAATTTATAAAAATTTATTTGGTAAATTTCTATTAAATAACTTGATACTTTTTCTACATACTTTTAATTTATGATTTATCCAATATTCCAGCTGATTTTTGAGCCTGATTTATTTTGAATTCAACATTATATTTTGCCATTTCAACAAACAAGGAATTATCTTTTTGATAAATTGACATATAATGTTTTCCTTTTTTTATCTGCAACTTCAATTTTTTTCATTTTCTATTGAAAAAAAGTATACTGAATACTGTTATAATCACGATTTGGACTCCATACAAGATTTTCTATCATTATTTATTTTTTTATAAAATGCTGAATTTGTCGGAATAAATGCTAAATTCAGCCAATTTAATCCTTTACTGTCAATCCCGCCAGAAATTCCTTTTGTTTCCGTAAGCAGTTATTTTATATTCGCCTGCACCGACATTTTTTTACGCCTGCAAATACCATTCCCATTGATTTCATTTCAGACTTTTTTTCAGAATCTGTATTTTTCTGTATAATTAGAAAAAAATCATTTGGCGAATATTTTATAATTTTTGACTCATTCGTTGTTTTTTTCCCTTTTTTTATTTATTTTTTTATAATTTTAAAATCTTTTTTTCAAAGTATCGGATAAAAAAATTCATAAACATTGATTGCTGCATATCTTGAAGGCATAAAAAGCCAGATAATTTCCAACATTCAGCTGAACAGGATATTTATTTCCGTTTCCTGAAATTATCGCATAACTGATATAATCTGGATTATTTGACATTCTGGCTGAAAAACTTTTCAAAATTATTAAAATTCTCCTTATTTCCAGCATTTAAAGCAAAAACTAAATAAAAAGCCCCATTAATATTATAAATTTTTGATAATATGTTTTTTTCTCATAAAAACCTCCTGAATAGAAATTTATTTTATACTAAACCCCATTTAAAAAAATAGAAGCCATATTTCATTATTTGCTAATAAGGAATTATGCAACTAGTTTTCTGTTTGAATGGCAAAATAGCATAAATTCATTATTTAAAGAAAATAAATTAAGTAAAAAAATATAATTAGAAGCAGAAAAAAAGGAGCTAATTCAAAACTCAATTTGAAAAAAACTCCTAAAAAAATTTTTCAATTATTTTTTTGATTTGCAATTATAGCAATTTCAACTCTTCTGTTTTGAGCTCTTCCTGCTTCTGTTGCATTGCTTGCAATTGGCTGTTTGCTTCCGTAACCACGTGAAGTTATTCTTGAAGTTGAAATTCCTTGTGATTCAAGGTAAGATGCTACTGAACTTGCACGATTTACAGAAAGTGGATTGTTGATTGCATCAGTTCCTGTCGTATCTGTATGTCCTGAAACTACAATTGTTGAATCAGGATAAGTATTTAATACAGTTGCTACCGAATCCAATGTCTTTCTAAATTGTGGTTTAACCACATAGCTGTTTGTATCAAAAGTAATATTTTCAGGTGCTGTCAATTTGATTTCACCTTCACCTGTTCTTTTTACATCTACACCAGTTCCTTGTAATTTATCTTTTAACTCTTTTTCCTGTCTATCAAAAAAATGTTTCCAATAGCCGCACCAACTGCAGCTCCTCCAGCTGTACCAATCAATGTACCTTTGGTATCTTTCCCAATAACTTGCCCAATAGCCGCTCCTGCAGCCGCACCAATTCCGGCACCAATTCCAGTTTTACTAATTTTCTTAGTTCCATCAGCAGCAGTAGTACAAGAAACCAATGCCAATGCTGATAACATAGTAATTGCCAATACTTTTTTTCATTTTGACTCCTCCTTAAAAATTTACTCTTTTTTTAACTTTTCAGTTGGATTATACAATATTTTTTTATATTATTTTAATTTTTTTGGCTTTGAAAAATGTTTTTGTTGTAAAGAAATAAATATTTTTTTCATTTTGAATATTTTCCTTCTTGATAATTTATTGCTTTTTCTTAGGATATTATAAATTTTTTTCTATTTAAAATAAAAACTAAATCGTCCTAGTCTTCCTCATCATATTCATAATAGTAATAATAATCTCCATCATCATCGTTGTCATCTTCATCATAATAGTCATTATCATTATCTTCCTCTTCATCATAGTAATAATAGTCATCATCTTCATCTTCATCGTCATAACTGTCATAGTAAGCATTAGCATAATTATTGTTGCTGTCGTAAATATTTTGAGAACTGATTCCTTTTTATTTCATCTGAAATTTTATTATTGTATTTTTGCTTCTCCAGCATTCGCACTTATTGATATTAATACTAATATTCCCAACATAAAAAAATTTTTATTTTTTTCATTTTATTATTTTTTTCCTTCTTAAAAAAATTATTAATCCATATTATCATACATTCTTGTAAATTCAAATAATCTGTCTTTTGTAATTTCTTGATAAGTCATTATTTTCCACATTTCCAGTTGCTTTTTCCGCCCATCATAGGATTTTCATCTTCATCATTGTTTGAATACTTTGGATTTGAAAGTTTTGAATTATATTAAAAAAATATTTTTATTTCTATAAGTATACTATAATTTTTTTGAAAGTCAATAATCAATATTATAAAAATCCAAAAAAATGCTTTTAAAGATAAAAATTAAAAAAATTAATTTGATTTTTTTGAGGAAATTGAATATATAATAAAAGCGGATAAATAATTGTAAAAGCAAAAAAATTAATTGGATTTTACATGCTTTTTACAAATGGCTAAAAGAAAGAATAAAGTTAGAGAAAGAATAGGATCTGGGAGAAATTTATGAAAATATATGCTGCTCCGATGGCGGGCGTTACTGATTATTCTTTTTAGGAAAATACTTGAAAAAGTTTGATCCTGATTTTTTGTTTACTGAAATGGTAAATGCTAATTTATTGAATCGTGAAGATGAAATTACTGTAAATGAACTTTTGAAATGTGATGATAAAGAAAAAACAGGGACTCAAATTTTTGGTGGGGATAAAAAATGAGCTGGTTTCTGGAATTTTTGAAATTGAAGGATTTTTGGATTTAGAAAAAAATTAATATAAATATGGGGTGTCCGCAGCCTAAGATTATAAAAAAATGGGGCAGGGATCGGCACTTTTAGAGAATCTTGAGCTGGTTGAGCAGGTGCTTTTGGAAACTAAGGGCATCGAGGCTGATATTTCTTTAAAAATTCGTGTTGGATATAAGGATTTTCAAAATCCTGAGATTTTTTTGGAACTGGCAAATAAATATGATCTTGATTTTATCTGTGTTCACGGGCGGACTCAAGAACAGATGTATTCTGGAACTGCAAATTGGGAAATTGTTGAAAGATTAAGCAAAGATGCCAAGAAATATAGAATTTTTTTGGAAATGGGGACTTATTTGAGCCTATTGAAATAAAGCAGAAAATATCTTCATGCAATCTTGATGGCATAATACTTTCACGTGGAATAATTGGAAATCCTTGGCTTATTTCACAAACAAGGGAGTTTTTAAAATTTGGAAAAATAAATACGATTCAAACTTTTGATGGAACAAAATTGCTTGTTTTAGAACATTTGGAAAATATTTGGGAAAAATAAAGGGAAAAAATAAAAAGCCGTGCTTGAAATAAATAAGTTTTTTTGCGACCATATTTTTAAAAAGATTTTGGGAGAAAAAAATTTGAACAAAAAAATAGTAAAAATTGTTACGGTTGAGGATTTTTATGATGAAAAATTTGAAAGGCAAAATTGATAAAAATTATTTTTGGAAAAAGAGATTTTAGAAAAAAATAAAAAAATGATAAGACAGCTGTAATTTTAAAAGATACTGGATTAAATTAGATGTGTTCAATAATTACATAAACTTAAAATTTAATAAGATAAATATTTCTGAAGTAAGGAATCTAGACTCCTTAAAGATAAAAAAATTTAGATTATTGAACATATCTTTTGAATTTTATCGACTTTTTACAAATATGCTTTGAAATCTGTTCAAATTAGCTATTAAGAATCATATAATTAGGGTTTTAGTAAAACATAGCCACAACTTTTTGAATTCAATTTTAAATCAGTTTTGCTATAATTAAAAAAATAAACTGGAGAAAGGGATAAAAAAATGACAAGAAATAATGAAAAAAATTTTCGTTACTGATAGAAAAAAATTGAAATCTATAAATGAGAATATTTTTTTGATTTGTTAGTCGATAATTTTAATAATGAGCTGTTGGAAAAAGAAATTTGGTAAACCGTTTAATGAGAATTTGATTTTTTTTGAGAGAGAAATTGATATTATTGGGAAAAATTGATGAGTCAAATAAAGATTTTTTTGAGAAAAAAATTATAGAAACAAATAATTCTTATGTTGAAAAAGAAATGTTTGAATTTTTGTGAAAGAAGACTATTTGAGGGAATTTCAGAGGGATAAAAATTTTTAAGGGTAAACGGAAGAGGATTGAATCCAGAGCAAATGATAATGTATGTTTTAAGTACGAAATAAACTGGTTGAATTTTTTTGGAGTTTTCAAGGAAGAATATTTTAAATATATTGAGAAATTGGAAGAGAATAAAGCAGGAAATATTGAGGGAAAGAGACATTTTTGAAAGAAGCTATGGAAGAACTGGAAAATGAGGATTTTGAGAAGGAATTTCAAGAGAGTATAAGTGCAAAATATAAAATGTTAAGAAGAGAAATTTGGAAAAAAATTATCACAAAAAAATATGGTTTGGAATTTGATGAAGAAAATAGAAAATTTAATGTTTCAGCAGAATTTATCAGTTTTTTTGATGAAAAAAATGAAGGAATATTTTTTTGATGAGAAAAAAATTTTTAAGAGAGGATTTGAGTTTTTTTAATATAAATTCGTATAAGGTTAGTGAAAAAGAAAGGGATTTGGAAGAGATAATTACTGATATTGAGGGAATTGAGCAGGAAAAATAAATTTTTTTAAATTCTATTTGTGATAAACTTGAAGAAGAAAAATAAAAAAAGTTGAAGGAAGATTTGAGAAAACACAGGAATAAAGAGGCTGAGAAAACTATTGAAAAAAACAGAAAAAAAGAAATTGAAAAAAATTGAATATTCGGATAAAAAGTCTTGAAAAAAAGAAATTGAAAAATATGGAACAGGATGAGAATATTGAAGTAGTTGAAAATGTGAATATAAAAGAGTTGTCAGAAGAAAAGACGATAGACTTGACGAATCAGAATGTAAAAAGTAGTTGGTGGGAGATGGAGTCAAAAAGTTATTGAAAAAAAGCTGAAAAAAATATGCGAAGGAAAAAAAGGATTTAAGATAGAATTTATTCATGCTACAGCTGTTTTTAGAAACTCAGATAAATTAAAAAAATTCAGATATCGTAATTTTTGATACATCTTACAACTCTCATTCAGCATATTACAAGCTAAAAAAAGCTGTGGATTGAAAAATATACAGGATTTCAACTTCAAATTTGGATAGAATTAAAAAAATCTTTCTAAATAATTTTTTTGTAATTTTATGTTTTACAGGAAAAATAGTGCTATATTTATTGGAATTTTTTTAAATTTTTTTACAAATACTTGTTCGATAATCATAAAAATTTAGAATTTAATAAAATAAATATCTTAAAAGCAAGGGGTCTTGAACCCTTGTAAAGATAAAAAAAGTCTTAGGTTATTGAAAAATATCTAATGACTAAAAAAATGAAGAAAAAGGAGAAAAATAAAATGATTTTTACAAATATAAATGACAAATTGCAAAACAGCAGCCTGGCAAAGGATATTCAATTTTGTATTGATTATGCTGGAAAAAAATAGGGAGAAAGATCTTGTCGCTGGAAAATGGAAGCTATGATGTTGATTATAATGGAATTAAGATGAATGTAGGGAAATATTTTACAAAGAAGGAGAATGATAAATTTTGGGAAAGCCATAAGAGATATTTGGATGTGCAAATTATGATTGATGGAAGTGAAAGGGTTGCATTTAACGATATTCGTAATATGAAGGAAAAAAGTTTTGACCCTGAAAGAGATTTGGTTATTTTAGAAGGGAATAAATTGTTTGATATTGTTATTGAAAATGGAGATGTGCTTGTGTTTTTTCCAAATGATGTGCATAAACCTGAACTTGATATTCTGGATTCTGAAAATGAAGAAGAATGTGAAAATAAAAAGAAAATTATTACAAAAGTTGTCTTTTAAAATTGAAATATAATTTTAGGAAATTGTAAAAAGTAAAAAAAGGAGTGTGAAGATGAATTTTCCAGAACCATTAAAACGAGGAGATAAAGTATTTTTAGTCTGTACTTCTTCGCCTATTCTAGGGGAAGATATTGAGAAATGTAAGGAAGTTGTAAAAAAGTTGGGATTTGAGCCTGTGCTGGGGGAGAGCCTTTTTGAAGATATTGGTGGATATATGGCGGGAACACCTGAAATTAGAGTAAAGGATTTGCATAGAGCTTTTTCTGATGATGAGATTAAGGGGATTTTTTGCGTGAAAGGTGGGTTTAGTGCTTCACAGCTTTTGGATAAGCTGGATTATGAATTGATAAAAAATAATCCGAAGGTTTTTGTAGGATATAGTGATGTTACTAATTTGAATATTGTTTTTAATCAGAAGTGTAATTTGGGAACTTTTCATGGACCGATGGTAAAATCGAATATGTTTGATGATTTCAGTGATTTTACGAAAAAATCTTTTTTGGATGTATTAGATAAGAAAAAAAGGAGAAAAAAATGGAAATTTGAAAAATCCGATAGATGAAGAAAGTGGAATGGAAAAAGAAAATTTTACTCTTAAATAAGAAAAGATTTTGAAAATAAAAAAATAAGCGGTGAAATAGTTGGAGGGAATTTATCAATAATTGTTACAACTTTGGGAACTGATTATGAAATTGATACAAAGGGGAAAAATACTTTTTTTATTGAGGAAATTGAGGAGGAAATAAGCAGAATTGATAGAATGATGACTCATTTGAAATATGCTGGGAAATTTGATGATTGTAATGGAGTTTTATTTGGAAATTTTGCAGGATGTGAGAATACTTATGGGGAAAAATTATGAGCTGATGGATCTTTTTGAAGAATTTTTTTAAAGATTATGAAAAAAACCTGTAATTTATGGGCTTGAAAGCGGACATGAAAAAGCCTGATCTAGTTACGGTTCCGCTTGGGGCTAAATGCAGCGTAGAAATTGGGGAAGATGAGAATGAGATTTATTTTTAAAAAAATAGTTTTCTAACTAAATGATCACTATTGTAAAAAAATGGTGATTATTTTTTTAGTGAAAAAAAGACACAATTTTGTCAAAAAAATAAATGGTAAAATAAGACAAAAAAATGTTATAATCTTTTTAACTTAAATTTGAGAAAAGATAAGTAACTAAAAAGGAAAGGAGAGTAAATGGTAAAAAAATAAATAGAAAGTTTCAAAGTTTTATTTGTTTCATTTATTTTAGGACTGAGGAGTTTTTGCAGTCAGTGTAGATGATTTAATTGCAGAATATGAAAAAAATTCATATACTACAAAAAAATAAATGAGGAAAAAAATATGAAAAAGTATGATATTAAAGAAAAAAAGCTTTTGAAAAATGGTGATTGGAATGAAGTCAGTGTAAATTCAGATGAGAATTATTCTTTGCATGGTCAGGCTAATGGATTGACGATGGATAATAATGTAAGTATGGAAATTTTTTTATTATAAAAAAATAGTTATAATTTTAGGACTAAGGAACTTACAGAAAAATAAAATTGGAATTTCTAAAACTTTGAATGATTATTTTGGATATAGTGATAATAGTTATAATAAAAAGACTAAATCAAATTTCTCGTGATATTCAAAAAAATTACAAATGAAACTACTAAAAAAATGGAGAGATCCGTGATTTGATTGATTTGTATAAAAAAATTATAAAAAAATAAAGCAGAAGGAGATTGAGCAGGAAGCACTTACGGTGGATGATACAAAAAAAGATTATGCGATTCAAACTAAGAAAATATGAGGTTGGAACGGCATCTCAATATGACTATGAGTTGGCAAAAGACAGAGTATGAAAAATTCACAGTTGAAGTATGATAATCTTGGGTAGAGAATTGAAGATTTTTGGGAGAGCAGTTTATGATTTACAATGTTAAATTGCCTGAAAAAAAGAAAAAAATTGGATGATTTAAAGAAGGGAGGAATTGAAAAAAAGAAGACTTTTATGAGCTTAGATTATCTGAAGCAGAAGCAATAGAATTAAATACGAAACTTAATGAAGAGCAAATTAAAAAAAGAGAATATTGATTATAAATATCCAAAAATTAACAGGAGATTTGGGGTTATTCATTAAAGGATCATTCGGTTGTTGCGGGACTTTCTGTTTCTAAAAACTTTTAAAAAGATATAATGATACGATTGAAGATTTGAAAAAATGAAAAAGAAAAAAATTAGAATTACAGTATGAACAGAAGAAAAAAATGAATTGGTATCAAATGTTGGACAGCAGATGATAACTTATACAACTTATCAGACGAATGAATTAACTGCAGAAAATACGATGAATATTAAGAAGAAAGAGTATGAAATTTATGCGAAAAAGATATGAATTGGGAGTTGATACTTATTCAAATTATGTAGAAAAAAACGAAATAATTATAAAAAAAGGCTGTAATTGATTATGAAACGGCTAAAAAAATGAATTGGCGGCATTTACGAAAAAAATAAAAATATTATAAGTAAAAATTGGAATATAAAAAAATTTAAGAAATAAGAAAGTGGTGATGTTGTGAAAAATGAATACACAAATTTCTGGAATAGCCAAGATGATTGAAAACGAGGAAAGAAAAAAAATTTCTAGAGAAAAAAATAATTTTTTTATAAAAAATTTTTGATAATGTTGACTATGATGATTATGATGGTGTCTTGTGGAAAAGAAAGATAATGAATCTGAATATGAAGTTACAACTGTGCAATCTGGAGATATTTCATTATCGGTATCAAAAAAACAGGGCAAGTTGTGTCAGACAATGTAATGTCTGTTTATACGACGGCAAGTCAAAGAGTTAGTAAAGTATTTTTTTTAAAGAATGGGGATAATGTCAAAAAGGGAGATGTTGTTGTAACGTTTTATCCAGTTGATAAGAATGAAACTTTGAGAAGAATACAAATGAAAAATTTAGAGATACAAAAATATGAACGAAATCTAGCTGATGCTCAAAGTGCACTCAGAAGAAAAAAAGAATCCCTAAAAGTTTAGCAAATTCAGCAAAAAAATCAAGGGATTTGCATAATGCTGAAGAACTGTATAAGGTTGGTGGAGAAACTAGAGTTAATGTGGATGATGCGAGAAAGGCTCTGAGAAATTCTAGATTGGATTTAGATAATGTTGACAGTGAGCAAAGAGCTAATATTGAGGATGCGAGAACATCTCTAAAAACTGCGAAATTAGAATTAGCAACATTGAAAGAAGATTTGGCATTAATAAAAAATGAGATAACAAGTCCAGTAGATGGTGTTATTACAGAAATGACAGCTGATGAAAACTATAAAGTAAATACAGAGACAACTTTATTTAAGGTATCAGATTCGCAAAATATGAGAGTGGAAGTGAGTTTGTCAGATACAGAAGTAAAAAATGTAGAAGTAGGTCAAAGAGTAGAGATTACATCGGATGTTTTACCTGATGGAGAAAAATTAGAGGGATACGTGTCACAAATTTCTGGAGTAGCTAAAAAAAATTCATCACTTTGATGAAAGTGATACAGTTGTGAAAAATCAAAAATGAATGAAACTAAAGGATTTGAAGACCAGGTGTTACGATAAAAGCAACGATTTTTTTATAAAGAGAGTAAAAAAATGTGACAAAAATTGCCATATAGTTCTGTTATTAATGAAAATGGTAAAATATTATGTATTTTTGTTGTAGGGAAAAGGTAATAAAAGTTTTCGAAAAAGAGAAGTAAAAAGTAGGATTAAATGATGATTCGTATTATGAAATAACTTTCTGGAGTATCGTTAGGGAGAAAAGAGTAATTACTGTTGTCGGATGAGGCACTTAAAAGATGGTCAAAAGATAAAAAAATTGCTGATCCGAAAAAAACATAAAAAGATAAAAAAATCAAAAAAATGAAAAAAAAGATAATAAACTCAAGACAAGGAGGAGGACCTGGAGGACCACCAAGATAGTTTTTTTAAAAATTATTTTGAATTTAGGAAGATTTATATGATAAAAGTAAAGCGATATTGTAAAAAATATAAAAATGGGAATATAGAATTAAAGGTTTTAAAAAGGATTGAATCTAGAGGTTAAGGAAGGAGAATATGTGGCTTTTATGGGGCCTACTGGAAGTGGTAAAATCAACGCTTATGAATATTTTAGGATGCCTTGATAGTCTTACATCTGGAACTTTATATTTTAGATGGTCAAGATGTTTCAACGATAAAAAGGCGATGCACTTGCTGAAAGTAAGAAATAAAAAAAGATAGGTTTTGTGTTTCAAACTTTTTAATTTATTACCAAAAAAATGACAGCAGTTGAAAAATGTGGCTCTTCCAGCACTTTATGCAGGAGTGAAAAAAAGGCTGAAACGTATAAAAAAAGAGCAACAGAAGCACTAGAAAGTGTGGGGCTTGGGAGAAAGAATTCATCATAAGCCAAACGAAATGTCTGGAGGTCAAAGGCAAAGAGTTGCGATTGCAAGAGCGATAATTAATAATCCAAAAATTCTTTTTGGCAGATGAGCCAACTGGAAATTTAGATTCAAAATCTGGAGAAGAAAGTTTTTGGAAATCTTTTAAGAAAACTTAATGATAGTGGAACAACAATTGTAATGGTTACGCACGAGGAAGATGTGGCAGAACATTGTAAAGAGAATTATTAGATTAAAAAGATGGTGTTATAGAAGAAGATGAGATTGTTCAGCATAGGAGAGGATGTAGTAGAAATGGATTTTATGGAATTATTAAAATTATCAGTATCAAATTTATTTAGCTATAAAGTGCGTTCCTTTTTGACGATGCTAGGAATAATAATTGGGATATCTTCTGTTGTAATGATGTCATCGCTTGGGAGCAGGAGTTAAAGCAAAAATATCACTGGAGATTTGAAATAAACTGGGAGTATCAAACTTTGAAATATCAATTGATACTTCACTAGATCAAACTTATAAAACTGCAGGATTTATTGACACAAAAAAAGGATATTGCAGAATATGAAGAATATGGAAGAAGTCGAAGCTGTAACGTCTACATCTAGCACTTTTGCAAGATTATCTGCAAACTGATGGTACTGATAAAATGTTTACAGGAACTGGAGTGACAGAAGATTACTTTTTAAAGATATCAAATTTATACTATAGTGAAAAGGGAAGAAAATTTCTTTACCCAAAGTGAATATAGAAAAAGACGGAAGATACGTTATAATAATCGATAGTTCTACAGCAGAACAGATTATATCCAGATGAAAAACCCGATAGGGAAAGAAAGTAACTCTAAATTTTAAAAAGAATAGATATGAGTTAGTTATTGTCAGGGGTGTATAAAAGATCCATATTCTAGCTTTAAATTTTGGAGGTGGAGGAGGTGCCCCGTCGAGCGGGCCTTTATACCAAATCAGTTTATTTAGTATTTATTAATGGAGATGAGCAGAGATAAAGTTTGAAGAGCATTTTGCAAGTAAAGGCAACTGCAAATTCATTAAATATTGCAATGAGCGGAAGTTGAAAGATTGTAAATGTCAAGAAATGAGAAGCTCGTAGTGACAACGATACTTATACGTGAGATTCAGAAAGAGTTCTAGGATTAGATCAATTTAATAATATTCTTTGAATATGGTAACTTTATTTATCAGTGGAGTTGCTGCATTTCATTATTTGTTGGTGGAATTGGGAGTGATGAATATAATGCTTGTCAGTGTTACAGAAAGAATTAGAGAAGTTGGTCTAAGGAAAAGCAGTTGGGAGCTAGAACAAACGATTCATATTCTTATGCAGTTCTTTGATTGAAGCTGTAATTTTAACATTTTTTTGGAGGAATAGTTGGAGTAATTATTGGATATTTACTAGCTTTTACTAATAGGAATTTTTTTATAAAAAAACAACACCGATATTAAGCCCTGTAATAGTATTTGTATGCATATTCGTTTCAACAATGATAGGTTTAGTATTTGGAGTTTATCCAGCTAAAAAAAGCTGCTGCATTGGAAACCGATGGAAGCGTTGAGAACTGATTAATTAAATAAAATAATAATAAAAAAATTCGATATGCATAAGTTACTGAAAGCTAAAAATTAATTTAATTTTTCTAGTAAAAAAATGTTTATCGAATTTTTTTATTTTTGGAATGTACCTAAAAACCGATGAATTTAAAATGTTAATTTTAGAATTGCTGGAAGAAGGAAGAACAAAAAAATCATTAGAAAATGGGTAAGTGATATAACATATATTTGGACAAAAAAAGGACGGATGGTGCTATTTATCAAGTATAATGGATTTGCACAGCAGAAGAATAATATCACATAAGGTTGGAAAAATTTATGGATATAAAATTAGTGATGGACACCTTAAAAAAATGGCGATATATAAAAGAGGAGATACAATTAATCTAATAATACATACAGATAGAGGAAGCCAGTATATGAGTAAAGAATATCGTAAATTTTGTGCAGAAAAAAAGGCATAAGCATATCTTATAGTAGAAAAAGGGAATCCTTATGATAATGCCTGTATAGAATCATTCCATGCCATGCAACATTGAAAAAAAGAATATGTATATAATGAAAAAAATTTGAAAATTTAGAAAGTTTAAGAACTAGAATGTACAAGTATATAGAAATATGGTATAATAATAGCAGAATACACAGTAAAAATAGGATTTATAAGTCCAAATGAATACGAAGAAAGCTATAAAGAAAGGAAACAAAGAAATTGCTTAAAAATAGTCTAAATTTTTGAGGACACTCCAAACTGAAAAACGATCTTAGAAAAAGAACATGGTTTACCTTAACGAGGACCTTATAACGAGATTTTTAGGAGGAATAGAATGAAACTTTTTATATTAATATTGTATTTATTATTATTAGAAAAATTTGTTTAGTTGGGAAATAAAAATTAGAAAAATCCTAAAGACAATAAGATTAAAAATAACAAAAATAAAAAGGAAGTATTACAACATTTGGATTTTTTTCCCTGATTATCTTAAAAAAATTCAAATATAAATGTTAAAAATACCAAATAGAAAAATTAGAAACTCTTTTAGAAGAATTTGAAATTTCAGAAAGAGAGATTAATCACAATTTATATACTGTAAATGATAAATTGTATAAAAAAATTTTTTTAGTGAGTGAAACTTTTAAAAATTGAAAACAAAGAAATTTTAAATAATACAAATAATATAAGAAAAATTTTTGATGATATTAAGAAATTTAAATGAGACTTTTGAATGGAATGAAGAATTACCTGTTTTTTTAAAAATAAAAAAATTCTGATTATGTAATAATACAAAGCAAATATGGTTCGTATTTGTTAGATTTAGATAATTTAAAGGAAAACAGAGAAATTTCTGAATACGAATATAAAGTAATAAATGATTCTATTCAGAATTTAAAAAAATATTAATGATTATTATAAATTAAATTCAAAAAAATTTTTAGATAATTTTTTTACAATAAAAATTTTTTTAATTTTTATAAAAAAATTTTTGGTAAGTGTTCTATTAAAAAGAGTGCCTATAATTCTATACGAGAGTGTACAGAATTTTGTGTAAATTCAAAAATATAATATATGGTAAAAACAACTATATAATATTTGGAGGTTTTTGTTATGGCTAAAAAAATTTTTTTCTGTTAAAATATAGTTATAGAAATATTTAATAGTCTGAACAGAAAAAGTGGAATCTGCTTTATAAATAGAGGTTTAAAGCAAGGTGGAAATAATTATCAAAAAAACCGTAAATCCAGATTATTATGTTAAACCAAGAAGAGTTGAATTATTACCTGAAATAAAAAAATTTATGGAAAAAGTGGTAAATAAAAATGACAAAGGATGATAAAAATGGCATTAAAAGTGTAGTTTGCCTATTTATTTTATATAATATTTCAGAAATTTTTCGAGTAGATTATCTCGTTACTAAAAAAATAAAAAAATTATTTAATTTTATCTATTTTTTTCTTACTATTAATTGAAATATATTTTATAAGAAAAATTATTTATTATTTAAGAAAAAAACGATTAAAAAAATCGGATGGAGTTATTATTATATTATTGTTGTTTTAATAATAACTACAATTATATTTTATAGATTATTTTTTTCATTTTTTTAATGATCCTATAAAAATACTTAAATGGAGTTGTAGAAAATCCGAATAAAAATGTTAGGAATATTAGCTAAAGCTGTGGTTGAAAAAAAGATTTGATAAAAAATCTTATAAAAAAATTTGAAGAGTATGGGAAAATATCTGATTTAAGTTTAAGAAACCCTAAGAAATATCATGCACAAAAAAATTAAAAAAATTGAAACAGATATTTTAAAAAAATAAATAAAAATACTGAGTATACCCAAAATCTTGGACAAATAAATTGAAAACTAGTTTTCTATTTGTTAAAAATATAGTTATAGAAATATTTAATAGTCTGAACATAAAAAGTGGAATCTGTTTATAAATAGAGGTTTAAAGCAAGGTGTGGAAATGAGATAGCAGATACCTTCAAGGATGCCTATAAGGATTTAGGATATGACATAAACATCATATTTTCAGATCCTAAAAATTCTCCACAATTATTAGATGAGAAAGGAAAGCCAAAAACAGGAACAGCATATGTTGATGATTATGGAGTTAAAACAATAATAATCAATGCACAAGATTCAAAAAATATGACAAAGGCTGGACTTATCGGAACAATAGTTGAAGAAGGAAGCCATGTAATAGGAAAAGTTGAAGGCAGACAGAGAAAGACAGGAACAGATGAAAAAAAGCTTGAAAGTACAGGAAGGGCTTCAAATGAATATTTTGCTGAGAAATACAAGGATGATAACGAAACTATTAGTATTCAATCAGATGGGAAGGATTATTCCAATGTTGATTTTGGGGAGAATGTGGGTAATATTGCAGTTGCAGATGATGCACTTATTATAGTAGCAGGAGTAACAATTGTATATATAGCTGGAGTATATATAGTACAACAAAATGGAAAGACTATAGGATCATATCCTGATTTAAAAACTGCACAAAAAAATGCACAATATTTATTAAATAAGGCTGGTGATGGATTAAAATGGATTTGGAATGGTGGAGCTTGGATAGTTAAAAAATTAGTAATGTATATAAGGCGGAACATACAAAAAAATTTCAGAATAGTTTTTTTGTTATGATGGAGAAGAAACTGCAACTATTGTAAATGTTATAAAAAAATAGATCTGATCTTATGCGAAAAATTTAATGAAAATTTATTTAGAGAAAAAAAGAGGAATGAATAGAAGAATATCACATGATGCGGAGATAAAAAAATGAGAAGAGTTATTTTATTAATAATATTATCAATAAATATTATGTATTGTAAAGAAATAAAAAATATTTGGCAGAATACCTGATTATTCTTATGATAAAACAATAATCAATCAGATTTTTTTGTAGTCCAGATAATGAAGATTGTTTAAAAAAATCTAACAACAGGTAATGTACCATTATATTATGATGGAAAAAAACAAATACTTTTTATTCATAATGTATATGATCATTATACTACGTATTATTCGTATGATTTCGTTTTTAAAAATCTAAAAAATTATGTTGAAAAAAAGCTCAGATATATTTTAGGAAAAAGTGATTATCCAGAAATTCATTGTTTAAATAATTTAGATGAAGAGTCAAAAATCAAAAAGTATTAAATTTTTCATTAGACATAGAAAAAAATATTATATGAATTTATATCCAACTTGTATAATAGATAAAGATAAAGAAAGTAATATTTTGTTTGGAAAATGGGAAATTGAAGATAATAAAATATCTTTTGAATTACATTATAATAATTTTGAAATAAGAAAAAAATATCCAAAAAATAATGAAATATTTAAAATTATAGAAAAAAATTGATTCAATAAAGCAAGAAGAAGGTTATTATTGGGTTCCAGATTATAATTTTTGAATATACAATATTTACTCCTAATAAAAATATTGCATAAAAAAAGATAGCAGCCTTTCTGAAGATGAAGAAAAAAATTGATTAAGACTTTAAAAAAATATTATTTGAAAATGAATTTCCAAAAAGAATATTGGTGTAAATCAAGAATTTTTAATAGTTGTACTAAAAAAATAAGCAGGTAAAAAAAGTTCTGTTGTAGGATAGGCTAATAATCAAGGAAATAGTTAAGGTCAAAGATTATAGTAAAGTTGATTTTGGGGAAAATGTAGGATATGATATTGGATTATTTCATGGTGGAGGACCAGGAACTTTTTATGTAAATAATAAGAAATTTTTCTGAAAAATTTTGCTTCTCAAGATGAAATAATGAAAATAAAAAAACGAGAATAGGACTAGGACAAATATTTACTGATGCTCGTGGGTTAAACATAACTTTTTAGAGGAGCAACTATAGTAGGACATATTAAAATTGTAGTTTCTAAACCAAATAACAAAGGAGAGCAATTTGTAATGATAACTAGATACACGAGAATAGCAGATAATTTTTTTCAAAACCTTATGATTTAATAGATGGATTTCCATTTTCCATTTAAAGCTGGAGGAAATGAATATGGTTTAATGAGTGACTATGAAAAGCATAACCTATTTCCTGAAAAAAATTAAGATATTTAGTAAAAGGAAATCTCCAACAAAAAAATAAAAAAATGAAATAAAAAAATTCCATGAAGAAAAAGAGGTAAAAAAATGATAAAAAACAGTAAATATCTTTTTTTGTTTATTTTAGTGTTTGGTATTCTTTACACTTATATTATAATAGGAGAAGAATATATTCGAAATACTTATATGTACATAAACAAATATTATATATTAAGTAATTTTTGGATGGGGCAATAACTCAAGTTCAATTTTTTTAAAAAAATAGTAAATAAAAGAAAAATTACAATAACTGTATTGTTGTAAAAAAATTTCTGATTATGAAGATAAATATCTCATAGGAGAAGTTGGAACAGATAAATATGCTTATCTTGATTGTAAAAAAAGAATTAAAATATAAAGGTTATTTTTTTATAAACTATGATAATGAAAAACGAAGCTAAATTTAACTTAACAAAGGAAGAAATTAAAAAAATAAATTTCCTGGAAAAAAATAAAATATTTAAAAAGCACAAAAAAATTTTTTTAAACCTTTTATGGAGAAGGAGATATAGGACAACCAAAAAGAGGTAGCAATCGTGGGAATATTTCTTTGGACAATAATAATAATATTTTTAATAATAATTATAAAAATCAATATTAAAAATATATCTAAAATTTTTGGGTGTGTAAAAATTTTACAAAGATATTTACACACCCTGTAAATCCATATGTATCTATTACTGGACATACAAATTTGTATGTATACCCTGGAACTAAGAATTCTCGAAATAATGGAGGTAAATAATGATTTTTTTCATACTCTTTTATATTTATATTTTCAATTTTAATACAGTTAGTTAGTTTAGAGAAATAATAGATTTATTTTTATTTAGTTTTTGATTTATATGTTTTAGCTACTATTGTAAATACTTTTATAAATATGTATAAATGTTAAGTTATATTTCTTAGTACAATTATTGTTGTTCTCTCTAGTATGTTATATTATAAAAATACCTATTAAATCATTGTTTAATTTAAATTTAATAATGTGGGCGTGTTTGATAGGTTTTATTTCAAAAATCTATTGATAAAAAGGGAAAAATAAAATGATAATAAGTGAAAGGATTATTTGTTCAATTATAGTATGTTTTTATATTTTTTTTAGATTTATAAATTGAATACCAAAGAAGAAAAAGCCCAAGGAGAATATGTACTAGAAAGTTTAGGAAAAACCAACGAATGATTATTTTAGAGAGCAGTATAAAGAAAAAGAAGGAGATAGAGAGTTTATAGGAACTGGGAGGTGATTCTAATACAGACAAGTAAAATTAAATTTTGGACTATTATTTTAGTAAGTTTTTTTATTGTATTTTCTTTCAGAATTTTAATATCAATATTGAATAAAGAATATATACAAAATATATATTATAAAAATTTCAGAATCCTATATATTAGATAGATATGATGAAAGATTTGAACAAGTTGATCTAGATATACTGGATATAAATTTTACGAAAAAAATTTGGGATTCACAAGATGTCCAAATATAATTAAAATTCAGCAGATAAAAAAATTATATAGTAGGTTATTCATTAGGTGAAGAGAATATTACTTCTTTTTGAAGAACAAAAAGTATAAGACTAAAAAAATTTTTGTAAAGGTTATTTTTTTATAAATTCTTTTTATGAAAAAGATTTCTCAATTTCATTTAACAAAAATTAGAGATAGAAAAAAATTTGGAAATATCGAATATCTAAAAAAACAAATGATTTTTTTAAAATAAATATGGATATGGATCAAATAATCAAGAAAAATATAACTGATATAATAATATATAATTTTTTTATTAAGTATATTTTTGGATACTATTAGTTTTTATCTTTCATTATAAATTTAAAAAAATTCAAAAAAATGGGGAAATCATATAAGAAAAATTTTTATGAAGATAGATTAAAAAAAGGCAGGGATAATAAAATGATAAATTTTGATTTAGAAAATATATTAATAATTATTATTTTTGTTGAGCTTTTTTTATCTCTACTTTTTTTCGAGTTATGTTAAGAACAAAAACATATTAAAAATTCACAATTATTTTTATCTTTATGTTTATTTTTTTGTATTATTTTTGTATTAGAGATAAAGGAGAGAGTCGTTATGAGTTGACAGGCACTGGTACAACTTATGAAATTAATGCAAATAATAAGATTAGTAGTATTGGTATTTATTATGATGCTAATTTAAAAAAATATCACTTGCTAAAACTTTAAGATCTTTATATTCTTTAAAGAATATAAAAAAATAATATATCAAAAATAAAGAAATAGGAACAATAGAAATAAATAAAAAAATATAGATGAATTAGATTGCGATAACGAAACTAACAGCTGTAAATATTCTATTAAAGAACCTTTAGAAGATATATTAAAAAAAGAAAAATTTGCAATCAAAAATTAACTTCAGATACATTTATATATGGAATAAATTATTTTTAAATTTAAGGTATCTATTGAAAGTCAGAAAAATCAAAAAAACAGAATTTATAATAGATCAAGTTGGTATACGTTATATAAAAATCAGGATTAGAGTTGAATTGGATTTCAATGTAATAGAATGTCCGCAATTTTGTATAAACTAACAGATAAATCCAGTAAATTCAGTACTTTATTGTTCTATTTACATAAAAAAATTTTTTACATACCCATATACTCAAAAAAATTCGATATGCATAAGTTACTAAAAAGCTAAAATTAATTTAATTTTCCAGTAAAAAATGTTTATCGAATTTTTTTATTTTTTTATCTAACACAAATTTAAAGTTATAAGTAAAAACTTTATACTAACTTTTGTACCACATTCTGGACAGAATTTTGCACCATTTGTTTTTCGTTCCACAGTTTGGACAAAAATTTAGGTACATTTTCATTTCATTTGAGGTATTTGAATTTGATTGTTGAGCTCCTCCCATTTGGTTAACCATTTGTTGTCCCATCATCATTCCCATCTGCATTTGAGCCATATCACTTGCGACACCACTAGTATTTCCATTAGTCATTGAATCAGCCATTGCCATTTGAGTATATCTGTTTACATCGCCAACCATGCTTTGTGCAGCTGCTTTTTCTTGCATTTTTCTTAATTTCTTCTGGATAATTAAAGCTAGAAACAGCAAAAATTAGTAACAGAAAGACCAATTTTTCTCATTTCTAAATCTAAATCTGATTGAATACCAGAACTAATTTCATGAGCATTTGCTTGAAGATTGAACATATCTTTACCTTCACGAACAATCCATTTCATAAGCAACTGATCAAGCATAGACATTACTCTTTCTTTAATATCTTCGATATTATATTGTCTTTGAACTCCTGAAATTTTTTCAATCAATATTTGATAATCGTCAACTTTGCAAGACATAGTTCCAAAAGCTCTAATTGGCATTCCACCTGGAAGACCAACCGCTGGAATATTTATTGCATTTTTTGTTCCCCATTTTAAAGTTAACTCTTTAGTGTTTATGAAAATTACTTCAGCTCTTAATCCAGAATTGAATCCAAATTTAAATCCTTTTAAAGTAGATAAAAAAATGGTATGATGTCTGATTGAATATCATATTCTCCATCATCTTCAAAGACACCTTCAATTTTTTTCCGTTATAAAAAAATATAGCGTCTTGACCAGGTTTAAGTATTAGTTTCGATCCTTTTTTTATCTCGTTGTTAGACCATTTCCAAAAAAAGTGTATCTTCATTATACTCAGACCATTCAATAACATTTGCTAATTGATTTCCAAATAATCCCATTTTATTTTCCTTTCTTTACAATTATTGAAATTTTAAATTACAATCCCAATTCTTTTCTTCATTTTTTTTCCAATTCTTCATCTACAGCAGAAGAATTTTTAGTTTCATCGCTACTTTCATCATATTTTTTTCATTAAATCTTCAACTTCGTCTTTTTTTAGGTGTACTTAATTCAGCTCTAGCATTGGCTTCATCAAGCATTCTATTTGCTTTTTCTTCCATTCTTTCAAATGCAGAAATATTTCCATTCAATCCTGATGTAGAAGTCATAGAATTAATTTTTTTCAGTTGTTTGAGCCATTTTTTTAATTTAGCTTTTTATATCCGATCTTTTTTTCTGATAATTTTTGAATGTCACTTGCTAATTTATCATGCATTTCCTTCATTTTTTTCTGCATTAACTACAGCAGTTTCACGTTCTTTTTTTCAAGATCAGCTAATTTTTGAATTCAATGTTTCTTTTTTTGTAAAAAAACATTCTCGCATCACTTTCATTTCCAGCTTGTAAAGCCTTTTTTTAGCATACGATTCCATCTTAGCAATTTCACCTTTACATTCTTCAACTTTTCTTTCAGCAGAATTTTTTTACAGCAATAACAGCTGCTGCCTCAGATTTTATAGTTGCTAAATCTTTTCTCCATGTTTCTCAAATATTGATCAATCATTTTTTTCTGGATCTTCCGCCTTATCCAATAACGAATTAATATTCGCTGCCATTATATCTTTGAATCTTGTTAAAATATTTGCCATTGTTTTTTTTCCTCCATTTTTTTATTTTAAAAATTAATGTTGTTTTTAAATAATAATAAATTATTAATAAAACTAAAAATACCTGCCAAAAATAGCAAGAGTTATTTTTTTACTGCTGATTTTGGATATTCACCAGTTATCGCTCCATTTTCTCCATTAATTATAACTTGATATGTCTGATTGTTATACAAATAGGATGTTGAATAAACTGGTAACATCAAAAGTCTATAATATTCATTAAACCAGTCGATATCCATACTAATATTACGAACGTGATCATATCTACTTAAAACTTCACTACTGACCATTCCTTCAAGAGTATTTCGTCATCATTCTTTTTTTGCTACTGTATAACCTTCATACATCGGTATTTTTAAAAAAATTTCAGAGCTATATCCTGCTAAGTATCCCGAATCAAATTTAATAGTATTATCTAAATAAAAACCCTCCTAAATTTTGTAATAATCGTCTTTCTAAACTCCTTGAACCCGTAGTAATAACATCTTTAAAATCATTTCCAATATGTCCGTGAACAGGATACCAATCAGTTTCAGTTCTTGTATATGTCTTACCGTCTTCTTCATATTCTTCAGTATGATCGATACCACCTTCCGCCCAATATTCACAAGAAGCTGAATTATCGAATGACCAATAGGGTAAATAAATTCCCATAACTTTTCCTGTTTGATAAAGATTTTTCAATGCATTTGGTGCAAACCATCGTCCTTTTATCCATTTAGAAAAAATAGTTCCAACTTCTTTTTTTTCAACCAAAAAAGGTTTTAAACCATCTGGTTCTAAAGTCGACATAATTTTTTCAGCCACAACAACGTTTGAACCACAATAAGGACAAGTTCCAGAAGCTTTTTCATTACTTAATTCTATTGTTGCTCCACACGAAGAGCATTCTATAACGGTTGTTTTTTTCTTCTGGTAATTGTTTTTAATCGACGTTCATAATCTTCTAGAACGTGTCTATTTAATGATAATATTTTTTTGGTAGTGCTACTTCATTCCCACAATTTTTCGCATTTTAAATTTTGTGATTTTTGGGTTATAATTCATAATTCCACCACAATTTTTTTACAGCTGAAATTCTCATTTTTTTCATAAATTCTCCATTCCTTTACTAAAAAAATTTCTGAAGCACTTATAATAATATAAGATTTCTAACAATAAAAAAATTATAACATATTTTTAGTTTTTAAACTGAATTTTCTTTCGTCAGTAGTACCAAAGATAGTAAAAAAAATCATGAATATCATTGAAAATATTCTGTATAAAGTTAACAAAAAAATATAATATTAAAATTTTATAAAAAAATTTTTCTAATGAGGTATTGACAATAATAAAAAAATAGTGGTATACTTTATAGGCAAACAACCAAAATCAAAGAAAAATAAAAAAATATAATTAATGGAGGATTTTATTATGAGAAAAAGATTGCTATTAGCAATAACAGCATTTTTTTACTAGCATGTACATTAGTGAATGCAGAAACACTTGAAGAAAGAGTGGATAGACTTGAAAAAGAATTAAGAGAAACTAAAGAAGAATTACAAAAACAAATTGCTGAAAAACAAGTTCCTGCCCCAGTAGTAGCGGCAGCTCCAGCATTGGATATATCAAAATTAACTGATGGATTTGAATTTCATGGTTATGGAAGAGCAGGTGTACTTATAAATCAAGATGGAGACAAAGGAAATGCATTTAAAGTTCAAGATGAAGGATTTGCTCAAAAAAATATAGATTAGGGTAATGAAGATGATACTTATGCTGAATTAGAATTGGTTAAAAAATTTGATGTAAATGGAGCAAAAGGTTCAGTTCATTACATGTTTTCAACAAAATCAGGTTCAGGAGACGAATATAAAACATGGACTTCAGGAAGTTCAACAAAACCAGGTTCTGAAAACGATTCATTTAAAACTAGACAATTTTATGTTGATATAACTCCAAATGACGGAGCTACTTATTGGGCAGGTAAAAGATATTATGCAAGAGAAGATATTCATATAAATGACTATTATATTAGAAATTATTCAGGAACAGGTGCAGGAATTCAAAATATTAAACTTGGTTCTGGAGCAGCTGATGTTGCATTAATTGCAAACGATCCTAGCGATCATCCTGAATACACACTTCATTCAAGATATTCAGTAGGTCCATGGGCTTTTGAACTAGCAGGACACACAATGAAATCAGATTCTACAGATAAAGATATAACTGAATGGGGAACACAAGGTTCTGTAAGTTATAGTTTACCTGGTTTTTACGGATTGAAAGATAAAGGATCTTCTAAAGTAGTATTACAAGGTGGTGTTGGACTTGGTTCAGGAAGTGGACTTGGAAGTGCTACTGCTTGGGGAGATACTAGAAAAGATGCTTATTCTATAAACTTAGTGACATACGGTCAAGCAAATCTTTCAGACAGATGGCAAATTATGCCTGAATTAGGTTATAGATACGACAAAAACTTTGGTGGAGTTAAAAATCAAAAACAACAATGGTTAACAGCAGGAATGAGACTTGTAAATCCTATTACACAACACTTTGCTATGCAATATGAAACAGGAGTAGACTATGTAAAAGTTAATAAAGGAAATTCAAATTATGACAGTGGATTGTTCAAATTAACAGTAGCTCCAACTTTAAAAACTTGATGCAGAAAAATTTCTGGGGAAGACCTGAAATTAGAGCTTTCGTAACTTACGGACAAGGATTTGGAGACAAAAAAAGATATAAGAATTGATTCAGATGGAAAAATTACATAACAAAGGCGTGCAATTTGGAGTACAAACAGAAGTTTGGTTCTAATTCATAAAATTATTCTAAATACTCAAAAATAAAAAAATTCAGAAGGTTTTAAAATGAACTTTCTGAATTTTTTTAATTATTTATTTTTTTGAATGTTTTCGATATACAAAAAAGAGTTTTTTTCTAAAAAAATTTTAGATAACTCTTTAGTTACATGATAACTTTTAACAAAGAAAAAAATTTCAATTTGTAAATTTTTCTCTTTAATTTGACAGTCACCACGATAATTTAAAAATTTAGAAATATTTTTTTGGAAAAAAATTAGGGTTTATTTAAAAATATTTCTAAATTTATGTTTACATATATTATATCTTTTTTTCTACAAATAGTCTAGTCTTTATTTTTGAAAAAAACGACATATTACGGTAAAACTAACTTAAATATTTTTATTATTCAATAAATTAAAAAGACTATTTCAAAAAAATGACATAGCCTTTTATTTACGATATGATTTATTATAATATATGATTTAGAAAATTTATCATTAATTATAAATTAGAGTCTGAAATTATAGCTGAATAACCTTTACATGAGTCTGAGTTATTGAGTGAGTAGAGCATACACAAACTATTAGCAAAGATTATACAACTATGATTTACTTATTAGTTTGATAAATTTCAAATTCATACGAGTTATTGTATCAAAAAAATTCTTAATTTTACAAACATTATTTTAAATTTTTCAATATTTTTTTAACATAATCTTGTATTTCCGCTTTATCAATTACTGTTGAGAATCTAATTTCAGATTTTTCTAACTTCATCTAATTTTGCAGGGAATGCAACTCCAGTCATTTCAGAAACTTTATCTAAGATGCTATAAGGTTCTGAATTTTTCATCTAATCCTAAAGCTTTTTGCGATAGGAGCAGGGAAATTTAAATGGATGTGCAGTTGACATAATTACTGTGTGAACATCTTTATCCAATTTGTCATTTCCTAATTTTTTTCATAAACTGAATAAGCTACTGAAGTATGAGGATCCATTAAGTAATGATATTTTTTTCATAAATTTCTTTTTATTGATGTAACAGTTTCTTCTTCGTTTGCAAATTCACCATAAAAATTCTTTTTGAATATTAGCTAATTCTTCATCAGAAATTTTTAACACACCAGTTGTTAATAAATTATTGATTAATTCAGCAACTCTTTCTGAATTTTCTCCAGTCGCATAATACAAGTATCTTTCAAAGTTAGAAGATAATAAAATATCCATTGATGGAGAATTAGTCGCATAGAAATCTCTATTTTTTTATTGTATGTTCCTGTTTGGAAGAAATCAGCCAATACTTTATTTTTTTATTTGAAGCTGAAATGAATTTTTTTTAATAGGAATACCTAATTTTTTTAGCAATATATCCAGCTAAGATATTTCCAAAGTTTCCAGTTGGAACAACAACATTAAATTCTTCATTTTTCTTTTTATTGTACCAGAATTTACTAAATTAACGTAAGTAGAAATATAGTAAATTACTTGAGGGAATAATCTACCAATATTGATAGAGTTTGCACTTGAAAAACATAACATTATGATCATTTGCATATTTTTTTAAATTCTTCACTTCCAAAAATTACTTTTTATAGCACTTTGAGCATCATCAAAGTTACCATTAATTGCAACGATATCAACATTATTTCCCAATTGTTTTCTCATTTGTTCTTCTTGCATTGGGACTAACACCATTTTTTTGGATAGAATACAACAATATTAATTCCATCAACGTCTTTAAATCCTTCTAAAGCAGCTTTTTCCTGTATCTCCCGAAGTTGCAGCTAAAATCAAGATTTTTTTATCTTCTTTTTGTTTTTCTTTACTTAAAAAGCAATAAATAAGGGAAAAAGCGATAAAAGCTAAATCCTTAAAAAGCTAAAGTTCTCCCATGAAATAATTCACCAAAACTAACTTTATCATTTAATTTATAAACTGGGAACAATACTTTCATCAGTAAAAGTTTCACTATTGTAGGCATTATTTACAGCTTTTTTTATTTCTTCATCAGTAAATTCTGTAAAAAAATAATTTGATAATTTTTTTCTGACAATTCTTGATAAGATAAATCTTTTCAATTCATTATAAGTCAATTTTATATTAGGCAAATTTTTCAGGTATATAAAGACCACCATCTTTAGCAAGTCCATGTAATGCAGCAAATGTCGATGATTGTGGCTCTCCACCTCGAGTACTTCTGTAATTCATAAATGTTTACACCTCTTTCAATTTATTAAATTTTTCACATCTTATAGTAACATATTTGCTATAATTTTACAATACAAAACAAGACTTTACTTTTTGAATTTTTTTGTGATTTTAAAAGTGGGGTATACCCAAAATTTTTGGACAAATAATTTGAAAACTAGTTTTCTATTTGTAAAAAAATATAGTTGAAGAGAGAATTTGATTATGAAAAAGGCATAAGCATATCTTACAATAGAAATGAAAAATCCTTATGATAATGCCTGTATAGAATCATTCCATGCAACATTGAAAAAGAATATGCACATAATGAAAAATTTGAAAAATTTAGAAAGTTTAAGAACTGGAATGTACGAATATATAGAAATATGGTATAATAACAGCGGAATATACAATAAAAATAGAGTTTTACAAGTCCAAATGACCAAGTGAATACGAAGAAAAGAATAAAGAAAGGAAACAAAGAAATTGCTAAAAAAATAGTCTAAATTTTTGAGGGACACTCCATTTTTAGAGCAACAATTACAAAAAGGGAAAAACTTTTCTTTCTCATGATTCTTTAAAAGCAACAGGATATTTTAAAAATGAAGTGAACTTCTTAAAAGAAAATGGCTTTAAATTTATAAAAAGAAGGGAAATATTGGAAAGTGGTGAAATAATTTATGATTAAAAAAATAATTATAAAAAAGCAAAAAGAAATATTTTTACAGTATAATGGAAGTTATTTTCATATGCAAAGAGAAATGAAACTTAATGAATATTTAAAATTTAAAAATTCCAAAGTACAAAGAAAGAAGATGGTTAAAAAGAAAAAAATAAATAATTTATTTATAGAAATAGAAAATACGAATAAAATAAACTTAAAATATTCTAAATATTGGGAGATTTTTTTATACTAATCCAAATTATGAAAAATAAAGTTTTGCTATTTGAAGCAATAAAAAAATTTGAAAAAAGACTTAAAAAAATTTAGATATTTATTCGATTGTATCAATAATAGAAATTATTTATGATGATCAAAAAAATTTGGAAAAATTGTAAAAAGTATAAAAAAAGCCATACAAAAATGCTAATATAGATAAAAATGAAATTATATCAAAAGAGCATAATAAACTAAATGGAACCCAATTTTTAACAGAAGAAGAAGTAATAATTTGGTATAGAAAAAAATTCTAAGTAAATTAGATATATAGAAATGTGAGAACCAGTAGAGTGTCTAGAATTTTGTGTAAACCTCTAAATAATATATACTAAAAGTAACTATACAATAGATACTGTAAAATTTTTGGAGAAAAGGCATCCTTTTTCAGAACAAAAGAATTTTCTATTCTAATGGAATAAAAAAATACGGAAATAAAAGGTGCTTATCAATATAAGGATAATCAAATTATTAAATATATAGAAAATCCTAATTATAAACAAAAATAATTAGAATTAATATTTTGAAAGGTGATTATAATGGAAAAATTTTTGGAAAAAAAGAAGAAAACAATATAGAAATACAAAAATATTGAAATTTTTAAACAATGGGAAAAGTAGAAAAAGTAAACTATTTTTATTAGAAATTTGAAGATGAAATTAATTTGAAAATAGAAATTGAAAATATGGTATATTTTTTTTCAAAAAAGTGATAATATATTTGATTCTGTTGTAGAATTACGAAAAAAATTAGAATTAAAAAAACATTTATTTACTTTGTAATGCTTCAGTTATTAATGTTTATCCTTCTGGAATGCAAAAAGAATTTGGAGGGACAAAAGGCGTATAAATTACAAATGGGAAAACAAGCAACTTTATCTGATGTAGTAGATATTTTTTTGATTACGATAGTGAATTAAAAAAATTGGCAGTGTTAAGGAACAAGAAGAATTTTTTTGAAAGTTGGATAGAAAGTTTTAATGAGAAATTGTTATTTTTGCGTTAAGACATATTACCAAATATGAACAAAAAAATAATGATAAAGTAATTAAATAACTATAAAGATAAAAAGTAATGGTTTAGAGATATTTAATCAACGGATTAAACAGATAAATGTTAAACAAGGAGATATTCATCATGGAAAAAAATAAATGATTTCAATGAAGCTAAAAAAATTTGCTAGAAAAAAATATTTAGATAAAAAAATATCAATAAATAAATTGAAAAAAATATTTTATTGATGATATAAAATTTATAAAAGAAGAATTAGAAAAAGCCTATTTATTTAAAAGATAAAAACAAAAATTAGATATTTTTATTTTGGTTAATATTTACATTTGATTTGTATTCTGAGGAATTCATAAATATCTTATGTAAGATTTCAAAAAGAAGAATGGCATTGGAGACATGAGGATATTGCTATTTACTTTATGGAAATGAAGTTACCGTCTACGCTAGAATGTCTTTATGAATTAGCAATTTCAGATTTTGAAAAAAATATCGTCATGATGAATACTGTCAATTAGTTGAAAAAAATGTTGTTATGCATTGGGAGCAATAGGGACGGAAGAGGCAAAAGAAAAACTTAAATTGTTGGCTAAAAAGTGACAAAGATATTATACGAGAACATGTTGAAGATACATTTGAAATGTATAAATTATCTTAATTAGGAAAGAGAAATTGCACTCAAGATAATGTTGTTAAAGATAAATATCCTAATATGCCAATGCCTGAAAAAGTTCTGGCTGGGGATATAAATTTGTGCGTTTTAAAGAAGAAAAAAATAAAAATAACAGGAGAAAAAAACAAATAAATATTCAACTTGGAAAAGAAAAAAAGGGTTAGAAATATTTAATCAAAATATTAAGGAAATCAATTTTTAGAAAGGAAATAATAAAAATGGAAAAAATAGTCTTGAAAAAAACTGAAAAATTTAATGTTGAAAAAATATAGAAAAGAAATAAGTTTTTCGACAGTTACAAAAAGGAGTTTTTAAAAAATGATAATGAAAGAATAGAATATAAAAAAACAGAGTTGGAGAAAGCATATAATGAAAAAAATGGAAAAAGTATAAACACTTTGATTTTTAGCAATATATATGTTTGAATTACATAGTGAAAAAATTTTGTTGATATTTTATGCAAATTAACAAAAGAAGAATGGCATGGAAAAACACGAAGACATAGTGTTTTATCTCCAGCAACTAGAATTACCTTCTACGATAGATGTGCATCTATGAACTAGCAACTTTCAAATTTTGAAAAAAATATCAATGGGATGATAATTTTGCACTGGTCAGAAAAATGTTGCTTTTGCTTTGGGAGACATAAACACTCCTAAGGCAAAAGAAAAACTGGAATTATTATTACAAAGTGATGAAGAAATGATAAGAGAAACATGCAATGGAGCAGTTGAAGAGATGTGATTTTACAAATAAGGATGTCGAATGAAAAGGATTAATTATGAAAAAAAGAAGAAGAAAAGAAATATTTATGCTGTATTTCGATGATAAAAACAATAAGAGTTTATCAGGCATATAACAATGAAATAGCAGACGAGGCTTTAAAATTAGGAAAGTTTGGAAGTAAATTCAGTTTAAATAGGATGACTTGGATAA
>BNJV01000064.1_pt1 | contig 77230 bp, 97 predicted proteins | sample 8540591 | NCBI WGS metagenome assembly BNJV01 (sample SAMD00202457, study PRJDB9452) | human saliva metagenome | host: Homo sapiens | reverse complement strand
AAGGAATGGGGCATTGCCCTTCCCGGAGCCACCTGACCATGGGAGCGATTTTCGAGAGAGCACTGGTCTTCTTTGAAAATACTCCATTGAGCAAAAATTCCATGGATAGTCAAAAGCATTTTTCCCCTCTGTAACAGCTCTAGGATATTTCTGGAAGAGGAAGGGCTACAATCAGAAAATTTCCTCTTAGGCTCTGTAGGCTATTTTTGGCGGAAGAAAGCTTTTTCATGGAGGACCATGGAAACGTGGTCATGGAGGACTTTTTCTTATTGGAAGAGAAAAGGGCAGTTTCCCAGAAACTACTGGGTGAACTGGGGCTTTGAGGATGAGAAGCTTTTTCCTCTATGCGAAGGAAGAATTGGAGAAATCTGGACAAGGCAGGAACAGCCTTTAACCTGACCTTGCTTACGGTGGATACCCATTTTCCGGACGGCTATGTGTGCAGGCTTTGCAGAGAGAGCATCCCGAAAATCAGTATGCGGATGTGTACCAATGCACATCCCAGGCAGGTATCCGACTTTGTTCACTGGGTACAGCAGCAGCCCTTTCTATGAGAAATACAACCATAGTCATTTCCGGGGATCATCCCACCATGGACCACGATTTTCTGTAATGATGTGGAGAAAAAGCTATCAAAGAAAGGTTTTCACCACCTATCTCAATGCCGTTCCCACCGTGGAAGAGAAAGAAATATCGGGAATACAGTACCTTTGACGACTTCCCACCACTTTGGCAGCCATGGGGTAGAAATTCGGGAGATAAGCTGGGACTGGGCAGAAATTTATTTTCCAAAACCCCAACCCTTATAGAAGAATACGGATTAAAAGCATGTAAAAAGAACTGGAAAAAACGCTCCGACTTTATGATTTCTCTGGGACAGATAGATAAAGAATCCGCCTTTTATTCAGAAAGAAGAAAAAAGAAGGAAAAAGAGGAGAAGAAAAAGAAGGAGGTGGAGGAGCAAAGTAAAAAATAAAAAGAAACGCAGAAGAAGTGATGAAAGAGATAGATTCGTTGCAGCAGTATAGCTTGTAGCAGGGGCACGCTCGCTAACTCGTCCTCGCAGCGGGTTCTAAGCTGTAAAAACAGTTCCTTTGTTTTTCCAAGAACCCGGCGGGCTCAGATTGCCCCTATTACAAGCTATACTGCGCGAAAGCTAATGGATACTCGCCTCTACTGTCACTTCTTTCGTGTTTCTTTTTAAAGTTTATGCTTAGCGTGTAGGGTGAGAGCTAAGAGCGTAGCCTCTTATCATAAGCTATACTCGCTCGAAAGCTGATGGATACTAGTCTGCTATCATCACTTCTTCATCGTTTTCTTTTTAAAGTTTATGCTTAGCGTGCAGGGGAGAGCTAAGAGCGTGCCCTCTTGTTTGCAAGTCTATACTGCACGAAAGCTGATGGATGCTCGCCTTGTTACATCATTTCTTTCTGCGTTTCGTTATAGTTTAGAATGTAGTCTACTGCCTGGGGCAGAGCCGCCTCCAGAATAGGTGAGGTGATGTAGTTTGCTACTGCTTTTTACACTCTTCTTTGGCGTTGCCCATGGCGATACCCATACCCTACATGGGAGAGCATTTCCACATCATTCCAGCCGTCTCCGATGGCAGCACATTCTTCTTTTTGTATGCCCAAAAGCCTTTTGCAAAATAGCTTCGATACCGGAAACCCTTGGAAATATCTCTTTTGGTCACGTCAAAGGACAGACCGTCGGACCAGCGAACCAAGTGGCAGTCCGGAATTCTTCTTTTCCAGCTCTTCGACTTGGGACTTCTTGAAGTACCGGAATCAGCATATAAAGAGGATTCTTCTAGCTTCCGACAGGGGAAGGATAGGGAGGAAGACCGGACTTTGATTTCTGAAAGGCAACGTAGCAAAGCATCATTTACGAAGTTTGGCATAGAGCCTCGCTCTTCCAAAAACAGAATGGGAAAGGGTCCTCTTCCGCCATAGTAAGGACATTTATCCACCATTTCTCGGGGCAATGGACTCTCTAAAAAGTAGCTCTCCGTTTTTAGGATCAGTAAGGGCAGGGGCAGGCCCTGCCTCATCAATTAGGAAGTGGTAGTCCTGCGGCTTTTTGGCGCCCTGCTTTTTGGAAAAACAGGTCTTGCCTTATCAGGGTGCAGGATATAGTCATAGCCTCCGTCTAAGGTGACAAAGGCATCGAAATACATATCCTCCACCAAGCCTTCATTATAAATCTCTACCCAGTGCCTGCCGGTGGCAATGGCGCAAAGCACACCGGCATCTTGGGCTTTCTGAATGGCAGCCTTACTGTCCTCCGGAATCACTCCGGTTTCAAAGGGTCGAAGGGTGCCATCAATATCAAAGAAGATAATTTTTATCATACTTCCTCATTTCCGATTTTCTACCGGATTCTGCAGAAGGGGAAACAAGACTTTCTTTTAAACCGTTTAACAAACCTGCCATGTTCTGAATGTCGGAAGGAATAATAATCTTGGTAGCCTTTCCTTCAGATACCTTGGCAAAAGGTCTTTGTCTGACGAATGCGAAGTACCGCATCATCCGCACCGGCTTCCTTTTCAGAAGACGAATACCTTCCGCCTCCGCTCTTTGCACATCCAAAATCGCCTGGGCACGACCCTCCGCCTCACGGATTTCTTTTCCTTCTGAGCTTCTGCGGCAAGGATGAGTTTTTCTGCTTGTCCGCCTCCGCATTTAAGATAGCGGCTGCTTTGTTACCTTCTGCGGTAAGCACAGCGGACTCGTCTTAGCCTCTGCAAGAGTGATGGACTCTCTCTTCTCACGCTCCGCCTTCATCTGCTTCTCCATGGCCTCACGGATAGCATCAGGAGGTAGAATGTTCTTTAACTCTACACGGTTCACCTTGATTCCCTCAAGGATCGGTAGCCACATCCAAAAGAGAACGCATCTGGGTGTTGATTTCATCACGGGAAGTTAAAGTGGTATCCAAGTCCATGGAACCGATAATATTACGAAGAGTAGTAGCGGTTAAGTTTTTCAATGGCTGCGATGGGGTTCTCCACACCGTAGGGCATAAAAGCTTTAGGATCGGTGATGACGAAGAAGACAACGGAGTCGATTCGCATGGTAACATTATCCTTGGTAATAACCGGCTGAGGCGGGAAAGTCCGCTACCTGCTCCTTTAGGTTGATTCTCTTGGCAGATACGATCCGCAAAGGAATCAGTAGTGAATACCCGGGACGCCATACGGTATGAAAAGCGTCCAAGACGCTTCTACAACCATGGCACTAAGCCTCCGGTACGATACGAATCGTGGTGCTGACTCAACAGAACGATAACGATTAAAAAACTAATAAATGGCATATTCTTTATCCTTTCTTCTTATTGTAGGAAAATGTCGGTTTCGGCGGGATTTGTTTTCTTCATAACCGTATCCACCATTTTTAGACTGACTGGGATTGTGCTGCTTGCTTTTAGATTTACTTTGGGAGAAATCACCGAGGAGCCTTTGTGATCCACTTTGTTTAGTAAGGTGGCTTTTTCGTCATTTCCATGATACTCACAGAAATCATCCGGAAGAGAATGGGAGCGATGATAAAACACCCGGTCATCCAAAACCCAAGGGATTCTTCACAATCTTTTTGCAAATAGGGCAAACGCGATTCACTAAGGTAGAATCACAAATCAGGACAAATCAGCATAAACCCTCCTTTTCTAGAGTCTTAAAAATTTAATAAATGCAATCACTTTTAAATATAGCACAATGTATAAGAAAAATGAGTAGGGATAAGGGGAAAAGGAAGATTACAAAATAGACTGCAGTTTTCAGTACAGGTTACAGGGGTGATCTGACTCTCAGTACTTACTGAGAGAGAGCAAGGCGATGACTTGAGGTTATACTGCTAGGAGTCGAGTAGCAAGAAAGTCCCCCGACTAGACCCGTACAAAAAATCTATACAGCTTTCTTCTGAAAAATTATAAAAATTGTAAAGAGATAAGTTGCTCTTTCTATGTACCTACATGGGGAAAGCATGATATTATGATGAGTATTGAAAATCCTGATAGGAGGCTTTTCGTGAAAGCCGATATGTAGAGCAAAAGGGAGAAGGATGGAAAGAAGAGAGTGGAAGGGAAGCCAGCAACGGGCTTGGGAAAATTTATAATGTGCTGTGGCAGGAGGAAAGTCTTGAAAAAGAAGGCCATTCTCTTTTGTTTCTCCACGGGATGCAGGGCATATCTGGAAAATATCGTTATCTTTTTGAGTACATGGCGAAAGCAGGGCTATGTGGTTTGCGGAATGGATATTCAGGGACATGGAAAGAGTGCCAACATTCCCGGCTACTTTGGAGACAATTCCGGCTGGGAAAGCATTTATTCATGATATCTCAGACAGCTTCTGCAGGTGAAAAATGGTTCTCGAAATCTGCTGATTTTTCTCTTTCGGCCATTCCATGGGGTTCCTTCCTGGCAAGAGACTATGCGGCACACTATGGGAAGAGCTTCAAGGCTTACTGCTATCCGGCACGGCAGGGGGAAGTCCCTCTACTGCTTCCGGTGCAGGGCTACATTGCTGTCCAAAAAGAAGCTTAGGGGAGCCAAGGGATGATGCGCTGAAAGGAAAGCATCCTCCTGGCGAAGTATTTTCAACAGACATATTCCGAAATCCCAAGAGCCTATCGGCTTGGTTTGTACTAAGGAAGAAGTGAGTCAGGCAAAATGCCAGGGATCCTTTGGCAGTAGCTTTACCCTGAGGGGCTTATGCCGACCTACGTGGCTGCCTTGGAAAGGGTCAATGAATTTCGGAAATCAAAAAGCTGAAGGATATTCCCTGCTTCTTTTTCTCCGGCGGATGCAGATCCTGTGGGAGAATACGGAAAAGGGCCGGCAAGTCTCTATGCTCATGTTAAAAGCAATGCGAAATCCCAGCTTAAGCTTCAGATTTTTCCCTAAATTACGGCATGAAGTCTTAGAATGAAGAGGTACGTCCGATTCTTTTTACAGGAAATGACGGCGTTTATGGAAGAAACAGCTAAAGACAAGAACAGTAACTAGGATAGAAGACAAAAAGTTCCATAAGACGAGAAAAAGATATAAGAGGTAAGACAAGAGCTGAGTTAAGATGTATAGGCAGGATGTGCAGCTAAGAAAACTGAAAATGCGAATAAATACCGGGAAGGAGAGAAAATGGAGAAAAATACTCTATATCCATCGGAAAAGATGTCGATAAAGTAAATAAGGTCCGTGGGGTGTGGCCATCATCGAAAGATTCGTTGCTGTCTGCACCGGAAGAGGAAAGTACTAAAGTCTGCCGGAGGACGCGGAGCTCTTGAAAGTTTATCGGATTTTCCCCCAAGGAGGTGGGAGAATTTTTGACGGATTTGAAGAAGCTGGGCATCCGGGTGGATTTAAAAATGCATGGAAACGGAGCATAATAAGGATTGGAGTCTTTTTGCAGCTAGTATAAGGAGCTGGAGGAAGAGCATCAGTATATGAGCGCAAAGAAGACAAGAGCAACAGAACGAGGCGAAGAATCCTTCTATAAAGATTTGATTACGAGATGTTTTCAAATAAAGAAAGAAAGCTTCTTAAATACATAGAGAACTATTCCTGAATAAGAAAAAGGAGAGAAGCTATGCAGGAAGAGCAGGATAAGAAAAGAGCAGTCAGAAGAAGCCCCAAAGCTTTTTGGGAGAGCTTTTTGAGTGGGTGAAAGATTCTTCTGGTGGCGGGAATTGCCGCATTTTACTGAACAACTATGTGATTGCCAATTCCACCATTCCCACAGGGTCTATGGAAAATCACCATTATGGCGGGAAGCCGTGCTTCGGTTCCCGGCTTCATTACCGTTTCGGACAGGTGGAAAGAGGAGATGTGGCTCATCTTTTGTATGGCTACCACTGCCGAAACGACCATCAGATTTTACCGAAAATGATAAGGAGTCTGCCCCATGACGGCCGGGAGATAAAAGAAACCAGGTCATTTACTATGTAAAGAGAGTCATCGGCATGCCCTGGGAGACCATGTGGAGGTAGAAGAAGACCGGAGAGGTGGATGCGCATGATTAAGAAAGCTTGCGGTGCAGTCTTCCTCCGGAAAGTTCCCGGTGGGTACCGTCTACATCAATGGAAAAGCCATTACAGGAAAGCTATTTGCCGGAGCCCATGATTGTGGACGGCAATCAGTTTCGAGGTGGATGTGACATGTGCCGGAGGGTCCTACTTTATGATGGGGAGACAACCGAAAACAATTCTGCGGATGCCCGTTTCTGGGGAGAAAACCAGTTTGTAAAGCGGGAGAAAATGTTAGTAAGGTATACATTTGCTATTGGCCTTCAAACCAGAGGATTACATCCACTAGAGTCGAGAACAGACAGTAGAAGTAAAAAAGAAAGGGTGAAACTCCGCTCACATTTTCAACACAGGAACACAGTAGAATCTTACGCTATGAAGGAGGTGTCTTTATGGGAAAGACAGAGGGACAGAAGTTAGAAGAGAAGTTGTGTTTAAGCCTCAGCATATCGCAAAGGAGAGACCGGAGGATTTGCAGAAGGCCATGGACTTTTTGCGGAGGGCTACAAGACCTTCTTGGACCATTCCAAGATTGAAAGAGAATGCGTAAAGTACAGCGAGGAGCTCATGAAGAAGGCAGGCTACAAGGAGTTTGCAAGAGGCGTGAAGTATAAAGACCGAGATAAGCTGTACTTTATCAACAGAGGCAAGAACATTTTCCTGGTAACCATGGGAAAGAAGCCCCTTGGATCAGGGAATTCATTTCAATATTGCCCACATTGATTCTCCGAGAATCGACTTAAAGCCCAATCCTCTTTATGAGCAGGAGGAGCTTTCCTATTTTAAGACCCACTACTATGGAGGAATTAAGAAGTACCAGTGGAGTACCATTCCTCTGGCTCTTCACGGAAGAGTAATGTTCAGGGATGGTAAATATGTGGATTTTAGACCTTGGAGAGAAGGAAGGAGATCCCTATCCTGAGTGATTACCGACCTGCTTCCCCACCTTTCCAAGAAGCAGGACGACCGTAAGTTAAGTGACGGTATCCGGGGAGAGAGTTAAACATCCTTTTGGGCTCTACCCCCGATTGATGACAAGGAAGTAAAGGAAGCTTTTAAGCTGGAGATTCTTTCCATTCTTCATGAGCAGTACGGCATGGTGGAGCAGGACTTTATGCAGGCTGAGCTGACCTTGTTCCTGCACAGAAGGCTTGCGATGTGGGACCGGATCGTTCCATGGTAGGGCGCTTACGGACAGGATGATAAGGTTCTGTGCCTATACCGCTTTGATGGCGGAGCTGGAGTGCAAGACTCCGGAATTTACTTCTCTTACTGCATTGGTGGATATGAAGAAATCGGCTCCACCGGAAATACCGGAATGCAGTCCGATGCTCTTCTCCACTTTGTAGAGGATTTGGCGGAGGTGAGGGAGAGAGCATGGGATATCCTGAGAAATTCCATTTGTCTTTCCTCCGATGTAAATGCAGCCTGATGACCCGACCTGGGCGGATGTTTATGAGAAGCAGAACTCCTGTTTCTTTTTAACCATGGTCCGGTTCTCACCAAGTACACTCGGTTCCAGAGGAAAGGGATATTCAATGATGCTTCCGCAGAAACCATGCAGAAGGTTATCGGATACATGGAAGATGCCAATGTTTGCTGGCAGGTGGGGAGAGCTTGGTAGGTGGACGAAGGCGGCGGAGGAACCATTGCCATGTATATGGGTAATATGAATGTGGATACCGTAGACTTAGGAGTAGCAGTTCTTTCCATGCATGCGCCATTTGAATTGACAGCAAAGCTGGATGTTTATTATGCTTTTACAAGGCATTTTTAGCTTTCAACAGAGAGTAAAAGCTCTTTGGCGAAGCAAAATATCGAAAACAGAAGAAAGAATTCTTCGAAGAAAAACTCAAAGGAGTATTTATGAGAAAAACGAAAATATTTTGCATCGTCAGCTAGTTCTGGCTATGCGATTATGGCAGCAGCCTGCGGGAAAAGAAGGCGGAGACTAAAGGAGTCTGAGAAGGCTTCCGCAGTGAAGTAGAGTTCCTCCACCTTAACAGAGGACAGTCCTGAGATTAAAGAGCTGGAGGCTTTGAAAGGTTCCTGCAGAGCCTAAGCTTTCCGAGATGGGAAGCATCACCCTTCCCGGATTTCAGAAAGAGCATCACGGTTACGGTAGCAGCCTGCGAGAATGTAACCCAGGAAGAAGTGGACAATGCTATCCAGCAGACTCTTTGATCGCGAATCCTACAGTGGTAGATGATGCGGCCAGGAAGGGAGATACCGTAAATATCGACTACAGCGGCTCCATTGACGGAGAGAAGTTTGACGGCGGTACAGCGGAGAAGCAGGATCTGAAGCTTGGCTCTGGACAGTTTATCCCTCGGATTTGAGGATCAGCTGATTGGCAAGAAGGCCGGAGAAGACGTTACCGTAAAGGTTACCTTCCCTGGAGGGTTATGGCAATGAAGAGCTGGCCGGTAAGGCTGCGAGAGTTTGCGGTAAAGATTCATGAGTAAAGCGTCCGCTACCTTAACGGATGAATGGGTAAAGAATCATGACGGCACTCACTGCAGAAACCGTAGAGAGCTACCGTGATCGAGGTTCGTGAGCAAGCCTCAGGCCAGAAAAGATTTTAACTACCATTCCAACATTCAGGATCAGGCAATTCAGGCGATTAGTGAAAAAGCTACCGTTAAGCCCTCCGAGAAGCTATGGAATGACTGCAAAGGCTTACCTCTTTAGATGCAACTCTTAAACAGATGAAGAGCTACGGCTTGTCCGTTGCGGATATCATCAACCATGTCCGGAAAGACCGTGAAAGAGTATAAAGAGGATGCCTATGCCAAAGCGGAGGATTATGCAAAGCAGCTTTTCTTAATGCGAAAGCTGGCAGACGATCGGGGGCATTAAGGTAACGGATGCTTTATTAGATGAGCTGGCTGAGGCGGAGTCTTCCTTAACCGGGAGAAAAGACCAATCGTGTGAAGCTGATTGAGCAGTACGGTAAGGAGCTGGTAGAAGAAGCAGCTATCCGTAATAAAGTGATGGAATACGTTGAGTCTCAGGTTACCGTAAAAGAATGAAGAGCCTTCCGTAATCATGGAGCAGGATAGCGATAAAGGTAAGGAGAGCAAGGCAAGCGAAGCCGAGACAGAGGCTGCAAGAGGAGCAGGAGTCTTCTGCAAGCAAAGAATCCTCCAGGCTAAGGACGATTCCAAGAAGAAGGAAGAGACTATCGCTTCCTACAGAGGAAAGTTCTGTAATGGCTACCATCGAAACCAAGGCAAAGAGTATATGTGCCCTATAGTGGATATTTGATTTTGCTTTCTTTGAAAAAGGTCTGAAAAGGGGTTTTCCCGATTTCGAGGCCTTTTAGCTGTCAAGAAAAATTCTCGACAAAAATAGTTTAGCATAGTAACGTAGTTTAGCATGCTAATGAAAAGAGAAGCGAAGGCACAAGAAAAAGGGCAACAGAAAGAAAAGGCAACAGCGAAAGAAAAACAGGGAAGATGAAAGGGAAAAGATGAAAGAAAGCTTGGAAGAAATATTTTATGGATGGCAACTGCAGGAGTTTTGGCATTGGGGAATGATGGCTTGCGGAGGAAAAAGTACAAGCGGTAGTGAAGCGGAACAAAGGAAGGCGGAAGCACGCAGGCAGGCAGTGAGCAGGCCGGCTACAGAGAAGGCGGAGGCAAAGCTTGAGGGGAGTAAGGAAGCTTTACCGTAGGCTTTGACCAGGAATTCCCTCCCATGGGCTTTGTGGAGAGGACGGAAACTACACCGGCTACGACCTGGAGCTGGCGGAGGAAGTGGCAAAGAGATTGGATTTGACCTTTGTGCCCCAAGCCTATTAACTGGGATGCCAAGGATTTGGAATTAAATTCCGGAAATATTGATTGTATCTGGAACGGCTTCGGTATGGAAGGTCGTGAGGACAGCTATATCTTTGTGGGACCTTACTTAGCCAATAAAGCAGGTCTTTGTGGTAAGAGAAGACAGTGACATCAGCAGTCTTTCCGATTTAAAGGAAAAGGCAGTAGAGTGCAGAAGGATTCCACCGGACTTACCGCATTAAACCGGGAGGAAAATAAGAGCTTAAAGGATAGCTTCGGCAGCCTCACTGAGGTGGGAGACTACCAGAATGCCATGATGGATTTGGAATCTGGTGCCTGTGATGCCATTTGCATGGATTCCGTAGTGGCGGAATATCAGATTAAGACCTTTAAAAAGAAGGCCAAAGGTTCTTTCCGAAAGTCTGACAGAGGAGCAGTACGGTATCGGCTTCAAGAAGGAAATACTGAGCTTGCGGATAAAGTGAAGAAAACCCTTTTTGAAATGAAGGAAGAAGGCGTGATTGATAAAAATCAATGAAAAAAATGGTTTGGCACAACGGAAGGTTTTTATCTTACAATAGGAAAGACAAAATTTTGAAACGGTAAATAAAGGCGTTTTGCAGAGAGTAGTATGGGAACATTCACAAACACAATAGAGTGAATGGATCAAGAGAGAAAGACGAAATCAAGAGAGAAAGACGAAATCAATAGAACAAGATGAAATCAATAGAGCAGACTAAATCAATAGAATAAGACTAAATCAATAGAGTAGTAGAAAAACTAATAAAAACGAAAAGGGGAGAAAAATGGAGTGGACTGTGGTGCTGTGGAAGCTGGGAGAAGGATTGCTGGTGAGTCTGGGAATCTTCGCCATAACCCTCCTTTTCTTTTGCCCTTAGGATCTTTTTGGTGGCCTTTGGCAGGATGCATAAGAACCCCTGATTTCGGGAATCATCAAGATCCACATTTCCTTTTATGCGAGGAACACCCTAATGCTCCAGCTTTTATGGTGTAATACGGCCCCTATTACATTTTCAAAGTCAGTCTCCATCCGGGTTACCGCATGACGGCGGTATATATCGGCTTTATCCTGAATTATGCGGCTTTATTTTGTGGAAATCTATCGTTCCGAATTCAATCCATGGACCAGGGGGCAGTATGAGGCGGCGGAAATTCTCGCTACAGCAAAATGCAATGTTTCTTCCGCATTATCCTTCCCCAGGTTTGGAAGAAGATTCTTCCATCCATTACCAACGAGGTGATTTCTCTGGTAAAGGATACTTCTTTAGCCTTTTCCATTTCCGTTATGGAAATGTTTACCCAGGCAAAGGCGCTGTCCTCTTCTCAAAGCTCCATGTTCCCCTTGATTATGGCAGGGGTGCTTTACTACATTTTCAATTTTGTGGTAGCCTTTATTATGGAACAGATGGAAAAGAAGATGGCCTATTATCAATAAAGATCGGGACGGAATAGAAGGTAGGGCATTATCAATAAGAGCGGACGGAAAGAAGAGAAGCTATTATCAATAAGAGCAATCTATAGGAGAGCGGCATGGCGATTTTAGAAATGAAAAATATACGAAAGGCATTTTCCGGGGAGGAAATCCTGAAAGGGATTTCTCTGTCCTGTAAGGAGGGAGAGGTGCTCAGTATTATCGGCCCCTCCGGCTCCGGAAAGTCCGCATTGCTTTCGCATTGCCACGCTCCTGGAGAAGGCGGAGGGAGGAGAGCTTTTCTATGACGGAAAAAGCGATTTTTCTTTTCGACGTGAAGGGCAAAAGAAGCAGGCTACAAAGGAAGATAAAGAAGAGGCCAAGAAGCTTTTTCGGCTCGGTATTTCAGAACTCAATCTTTTTCCCATTGGACGGTTTTGAAAAATGTGATGGATCCCTGATTCACGTGCAGAGGAAAAGCAGGGAAGAAGCGGAGGAAAAAGCCAAATCGAGTGCTTTCCCAAATGGGGCTTTTTGGAAAAAGGCGGAGCAGTATCCCTATTCCCTTTCCGGCGGACAAAAAGCAAAGAGTGGCCATTGCCAGAGCCCTTGCCTTAGAGCCGAAGATTTTGTTTTTGATGAACCAACCTCTGCCCTGGATCCGGAGCTAACGGGAGAAGTAGCTTTCCGTGATTCGATCCCTAAAGGGACAGAAGATGGCGATGAGTGATTATTACTCATGAAATGACCTTTGCCAGAGATATTTCGGACCGATTCTTTTTATGGCGGATGGAGAAGTTATCTCTGAAGGGAAGTCCGGAGGAGGTCTTTTCTTCGGAGCAGGAAAGAATGAAAAAGCTTCCTGGGAAATTATCAGAATCTTCTTTCTAAAGACTGCTCTTAAAAAGAAATGGAATGGGGAAAGTAAGAATATCGTAAACTTTTCGCTATTTTTGAATTTATCGAAAGCAGGCAGAAAAATAGCTTGGCAATGTGAAAAGTGAATTTTGTGGATAAGTCCTCTTAAAATCCTAATTTTGGGGATGTACAAAGGGACTTATCCACATTTTGTCTGAAATGGATGAAATGCTGTTTTGAAAGCGAAAGGAATGAAAACTGCTTTAATCTTCTATTCCTATTCCTTTGAGCGGAAAAATGGAGCCAAGGGAAGAATGGGGAATCCGGATTAGGCGGTTGGAGGAAGCTTTTTCCAAGACAAAAGAACTGAGGCTACAATATGGGAGCAGAAAGTTTTGGGAAAAGAGCGAGAAGAGGGATTTTACTGGGAATGGGGAAGAAAAAGGAGAAAAAGCCGGAAGGGAAGAAGCATTTGTTAAGAAAGAAAAACTTAGCAAAAAAGCTGGAAAAAGAAGGCGGAGAAAAAGCAGCAAAGGGCAGGAAAGAGAGCAGGCTCTGGAGGCAAGGATTGTGGCTTTAGAAATGGCTTTACAGGAAGAAGAGAGAACAAGAGAAACGAACTTTGAGGACAGAGTGTAAAAGAAGCTGGGAGAAACACTGTTGGAAGCTTGGAAGAATATAGGGGAACAAGAGCAGGAAGCTTCGGAAGAATATGAGAACAAGAACAGGAAGCTTTAGAAAGGAGAACCAGGTAATGCAAAAGAGAAAGCCTTGGAAGAGGAGAATTTGAATGCTTCGGAAGAGGAAAAATCGAGTTCATTCAGAAGATCGGAGACCGTTGTTATTGAAGAGAGCTTCCCGAAAGAAGAGATTCCGGTCTTTAGTGAGGCTCGCTCTCCTCTTTTTTCTCCCGCACTTCCTTCCTCCGGAGCAATCAAGGGGCTTTTCCAGGCACCGAAGATTCTGACAGGGAGAAATCCGGGAATATCTGGCGGATCCGGAAGAGGCCATGTTGAAGGAAAAGGAAAGAGACAGGGCATAAAAGCACTGCTCTGATTTTTTACCATCAGCTTGCTTCTGATGTTCTTTATCGGCTTATATCTTTCCAACGGAAATCCGGCAGCTCCCTCTTCAATTTTCCCTGCTCTATGCCTTAAGTTTTTCTGCTTACCCTTCTTCCTGGTTCTGTCAGAGGGAAGAAGCTTTTCCTCCTTGTTTTATCTCTTTACCAGGGGAAGATTGGCGCTTCTACCTTTTAGCAAGTCTATCCTTCTTTTCCTGCTTTTTGGGCTTTCCTATTTTTCTTTGTTTCTGTTTTCTTTTTGGGCATACCCTTGGGCATTGTGTTGGATTATACAGCTCTGAAAATAGAGTACGGTCAAAGTGGAAAAGTGCTGAAAATCTGCTTTTTATACAGTATTTTTCGCCCCTAAGCCTCTTCCTCTTTTTCGGCTTCTGTTTTGTGGGCTTCCAGTCTGCTAAATTATATTCTGGGGCGGTTATGGAGGGAAATCTGAACCCGAAAGGATTTTTAGAGTTTTTACTTTCTCATTTTCCGGAATAAAAATCCGATATTTCTTTGCAGGAGAAAGGGATTGATTTTTCATTATTAAATTCATTCTTTTTAAGTGTAAATTCCGGCAGGAATCTTTTTGCGTACGGGGAAGATGAAATAAAGCAAGGAACTGACTTGTCACCGTATTCTTTTCTTCCCTATAATGGGAGAGTACATGTGACAAGTCTTTATTATTTACCAAAGGGCTTGGAGGCGAAACGGATAGAAGAGACTTCATCTAGGAGGACGAGAAATGAAGAAAGAATCTTTGCGGCATTCCTGGCATGGACCATGGCATTAAAGCTTAGCGGCTTGCGGTGCTTCCGGCGGAGAAGAAGGAAAGTGCCAAGGATGAGCAGAGCAGGGTTCGGAGAAGGGCACGGAGGCCGGTTCCGAGAAGGCAGAGAGAGTACAGGCGAGAAAGAAGGATGCATCTTCAGGAAAGGGCCTGAAGGTTGGTATTGTTACCGACGTAGGAGGAGTAAATGACAGTTTCCTTTCAACCAGTCTGCTTGGGAAGGCTTACAGAGAGCACAGAAGGAGCTTTTGGTATCGAGGCAAAGTATCTGGAGTCCAAGACCGATGCGGATTATAAGCCAAATATCGAGACCTTTGTGGATGAGGATTATGACTCGATTATTTGTATCGGTTATGCTTTGGCGGATGCTTTGAAGGCAGAGTCCGCTTCCAACCCGGATGTGAAGTTTGCCATCGTGGATGATGCTTCTTTTAGTGATGTTTCCCAATGTTACTTCTCTTATGTTTGAGCATGGCACAGGTTTCTTACCTTGCAGGATATGTAGCAGGAAAGACCACCAAGAAGAATACCGTAGGTATCGTTTTGAGCATGGCTACCGACATGATGAACCAGTTCGGATACGGCTACACTGCCGGTGTTTTGGATGCCAGTGCAAATGCACAAGGTTTTACAGTCACAATGCCAACTCCTTTTGCAGAGTACTGCAGCAGGAAAGACCGAAACAACAACATGGTAAACCAATGGGGCTGACGTTATTTTTCCAGGTAGCCGGCGGAACCGGACTCAGCGTAATCGATGCTTGTAAGGAAGCTGCACGGGCTATCGGTGTAGACAGTGACCGAGAGCTCCATCGCTCCCGAGACCATTTTTGACCTCCGCTAGAAGAGATGGACAATGCGGTATTTGATGTAAGCAAGGGAACTGGTGGAAAGGCAACATCAAGGGCGGCGTAAAGACTACACACTGGCTGATGAAGGTGTAGACCTTGCTCCTGGCACAGAGAATATTGATCCTGCAGTGGTTAAAAGAAGTAGAAGAAATAAAGAAGAAGATTGTTTCCGGTGAGCTAGAAGGTGCCAAACAATAAGGCAGACTTTGAGCAGCATCGGAGATGTTTACAGAGTTAGATAACTAATTTGCTGAATTAGGACAGAGAAAAAATATAAAGAATCTAACACAAAATTAATACAAAAAGCTAATACAGAGAAAGAAAATACAGGGATGTGAATTTTCTGAAGGAGTAAGACAGAGGGAATAGAAAGGACAGAAAATGAAAGAAATATCCAGTGGAAAAAGTTGAAGCTGGCTCGGCAGGCTATGCTGAAACAGTAAAAGTCGAAGAGCCTGACCCACGAACAGAAGGTAGCCACGATGGCGAAATCATGCGGACTCCTCTCTCTGTTCTGCATCTTCCCGAAGGACTTTTGAAGTTTTACGTTGTGAGCCGGAGAAGCAGTGCATTTGCGACCTTTTTCGAAGGAAATGCCCTATGCGTCCCGCTATATCATCGGGATTATGAGAAATTCTTTCAGGGAGGCTCGCTTTCTTACAGGTAGAGCCTCCCAAGGATTTGTATGAACCATTAACGCTGCAAATCTTTTTATACATGTTCCTTCCGTAACCAATTATCCGGTTTATATGGGACAGCTGGACACTCTGCTGGATCCTTTGTGCAGGATATGGACGAAGAGCTTGCCTTTAAGATGATTAAGCTTTTCTGTATTCAGATGGACAGAACGATTCTGATTCCTTTGCCCATGCCAACATTGGCCCCAAGGCTACAAAGGCAGGAAGACTTCTGCTTTCGGGCCATGGCGGAAACCAAGGATGCGGTACCGAACCTTACCTTGAAATATGACGAGGATCTTACCGAGGATGACTTTGCTCAGTGAAGCCATTCAGCTGTGCCATGGCCAGTGCCAAGCCCAGCTTTTGCAACCACAAGATGTATACCAGGAGTTTTTCCGGAAACTATGTGATTGCCTCCTGCTACAACGGCTTGGCATACGGAGGGGAGCCATACCGTCCGCCTCGATCTTAAGCAATATTGCCAAGAGAGCCAAGGATGGAAAGGATTTTTCTGGAAAGAGCTCCCTACATTATGGATCTCTGTGTGCGCGCTATATGGATGAGCGTATTCGTTTTATCGTGGAAGAGTCAGGATTTTTCGAAAATAACTTCCCAGCGAAAGAAGGCTTTATCCATAGGACCGCTTTTTCCGCCATGTTCAGCTTGGTTGGCCTGGCTGAGGCGGTTAACATTCTTCTGGAAAAGGAAGGAAAGGGAGATTGCCGCTTCGGTCACAGCAAGGAGGCAACGGAGCTTGGGGTGGGAGATTATGGACTGCATCTCCGCCTTTTAACGAAGCCCACAAGAATCCTTATTGTGAGGTCAGCAACGGACATTTCCTCCTCCATGCCCAGGTGGGAATTTCCACAGATGTGGAAATCAGCCCGGGAACCAGAATCCCCATCGGAGAGGAACCGGAGAATCTGGCAGACCAGATGGAAGTTCTGTCTCATTTCCACCATTACTTCCCTCCGGAACCAGGGAGACCTTTTTCCCGATTGACAGAGACCGATTCACCAAAACCCAGAGTATGTTTTGGATATCATGGAAAGGGGGCATTCCAAAGAACCTTCGCTACCTTTCCTTCTATTCCAACGATTCCAGAGCGTAATTCGTATTACCGGATATCTGGTGAAGAAATCCGAGATGGATAAGCTGGAAGCAGGGGAAAGAGTGTTTTGCAGGACACCGTGGCTTTAGGCCTGGGAGCGGCCGAAAACGGAAAGATTCTGGAGCGTAAGGTTCGCTAATAGTATTCAAGGATTGTATTATGTTTTTACGAAAGAGGAGGCGTGTTCAAGCTTCCTCTTTTTCGTTATACTGGGAGAAGATATTTTCGGCTTTGCCGGAGAGTAGGATTCAGGGCATTACATCCCCAGAGGGAAGTGGAATGAAGGAGATTGTACCTCGCAGAGGATAGTAGAATTGAGGAATTTCGTACCATGCAAGAATTAGCAGTAAAGAAAGAGAAGCAAGAAAATATAGAAAAGCCGGAAAGTAGAGTCGAGGGGGACAGGCAGAAATCAAAGTCCCGGTAAACAAGATTATCCCTTCAGCTCTGTGGATGGTCCGGGAAATCGAACCGCAATATTTTTACAGGCTCGCAATCTGGACTGCTAGGTATTGCCATAATCCGGAAACCAGAGCCCTGTGTATTCATTGCGGAGACTGCATTCCGGGCTGTCCCACCAGGGCCATTTATTGGGAAGAAGGAAGGTAGCCTTTTTCTCCGGAAAAATGTATCGGCTGTGACCAATGTATTCATGCTTGCACACACAATGCCAGCCCCAGAATCCGCCGGATGAGTGCGAAGGAGGTGTTCAGGAGGCTTCCAAGAACCTTCCTTTATCCGGGAATCACCGTGTCTGGGGAGAGTGTACCTTTATCCGGAATTCTACGAGAATTGGGAATGCTCTGTAAAAGAGGGCATGGGATTTTCTGGATTCAACGGCTATTATGATTTTTCCAAGGACGAAAAAGATTGTGCCTTTTACATTGACAGGGGTGATGTTGGATATTAAGGCCTATAATGGGGAAGAGCATAAAAGGGTTACCGGGTTTTCCAATGAGGAAATTCTAAAAAATATGCGAATTTTTAGCAGAATACGATAAACTCTTTGAGGTAAGGACGGTAGTGGTGCCGGGACTTTTTCCGGAAAGGATACGGTGGAGAAGGTATCCAGGACTTGTCTCCTTATGTAAGGAAGGGACAGAAAATCCGCTGCAAAATCATTGCCTACCGGGAGTTTGGGGTACGGGAGCAATATAGGCAGTTTGAGGTCCCGGTGAGGAAGAACTGAAGGCTTTGAAGGAGCTGGCCGAACAGGAAGGGATGCAGGACATACTCTTTGATTTAATTAGGAACTTAAGGGAAATCGAGGAAGGAGAGCATTTGGAAGATGGGAAGAGATGAAGGGCAGGAACCGGTTATTGAAATGCGGGACATTGTGAAGCGCTTTGGAGATTTCGTGGCCAATGACCATGTGCAGCTAAAGCTTCATAAGGGAGAAGTTCTTGCGATTTTTAGGAGAAAACGGTGCGGGAAAGTCCACCTGATGAATATCCTCTACGGTATGCTTCGCCCAAGCTCCGGAGAAATTCTGGTGCGTGGACAAAAGGTGGAGATGGACAGTCCGGAAAAGGCCATTTCTCTGGGAATCGGTATGGTGCATCAGCACTTTATGCTGATTCCTCCCTTTACCGTTGCGGAAAATATTATTCTGGGAGCGGAGCCCATGCAGGGGCTTACCGTGGACTTAAACGGAGCGAAGAAAAGGATTCGGGAGCTTTCCGAACAGTATCATTTGATGGTGGATGTGGATGCCAAGGTGGAAGACATCAGTGTGGGCATGCAGCAAAGAGTGGAGATTCTGAAGGTTTTGTACCGGGGTGCGGACATTTTGATTCTGGACGAGCCACCGCCTCCTGACTCCCCAGGAAATTGATGAGTTAATGGAGATTATTTCCCATTTGACCAAGGCCGGAAAAGTCCATCCTGATTATTACCCACAAGTTAAAAGAAATCAAAACCATTGCCCATCGCTGTATGATTATCCGGCAGGGAAACACATTGATACTGCGGATGTATGCTCCTGCTCGGAGGACGACCTGGCAGCTATGATGGTGGGAAGAAAAGTGAATCGAGTGGTGGAGAAGAAGGCTCAGGAGCCGGGAGAAGTGGTACTTTCCGTGAAAAATCTCCTGCCAAGGACTATAGAGGGGTGGAAATCCTAAAGGGCTTAAATCTGGAGGTTCGGGCAGGTGAAATTCTGGGACCTGCCGGCATTGACGGAAACGGGCCAGTCTGAGCTGGTAGAAATCTTAACCGGTTTAGCCCATGCTACGGAGGGAGAAATTCAGCTTTTAGGAAAGGACATTTCCTGCAAAAGCCCAAGAGAAATCTTTGATGCAGGCCTTTCCAGTATTCCGGAGGATCGGCAGAAGCACGGTTTGGTATTGACTTCTCCGTAGCGGAGAACCTGATTTTTACAAAATTACGGAGAAGCGCCCTACTCCAAGGAGGAATCTTACAGAAAAAGGCCATCGAAGAGCATGCCTCCAAGATGATTGAGAAATTTGACATTCGTCCAAGGGCTGCGAAAGCCGTGCAGCAGGACAGCTTTCGGCGGAAACCAGCAGAAGGTAATCATTGCCAGAGAGGTGGATGACAAGTCTCTCCTGATCGCCTCTAACCCCACCAGAGGTTTGGACGTGGAGCCATTGAATTTGTACATAAATATCTGGTGGAGCAAAGAAATAGGGACGGGGAATTCTTCTGATTTCCTTTGAGTTGGAAGAGGTTATGGGCTCTGTCCGATCGCATCGGCGTTATTTTCTCCGGAAATATTCAGAAGAGCTTCGCCGGAAATGAGGCGGATGAGTATACCTTGGGATTGTATATGGCAGGAGGAAAGGAGTAAGTATGAAAGAGAAAATATTGAAAAAGTTCCTTTGCTGTACACCCTTCTTTCCATCGCCATCGGCTTTTTGGTAGGTTGTTTTTATTGCAGGCCATCGGGGTTTCTGTAGGCCTATGGAAAATTGTATCAGGGTGTTTTCGGAAAACCGAAGTTTATGTTTTACAGCATCATTTTACGGAGCACCCCTGATTTTTACAGGTCTGTCCGTTGCCTTTTCCTTCCGTACCGGAATTTTTAATATCGGTGCAGAGGGACAGCTTGTGATGGGCAGATCTGGCGGCGGTTGTAGTGGGCATTTTATTTCCTTTGCCTGCGCCTCTCCATGTGCTTCTCTGTCTTGTGGTAGCGGCTCTGCCGGCGCTTTGTGGGGCTTTCTGGTAGGCCTTCTCAAGGTAAAAAGGGAATCAATGAGGTGCTGTCTTATATTATGTTTAACTGGATTGCCTTCTACTTTTTCCAATTATGTGGTGATAAAGACAATCCATACCGACCAGGGAGCGGAGGCCAGTGAATATTTTAGCTTCCGCCCATGAAGATTCCCAGTCTTCGATCCCTTTTGCAGGAGGAGCAGAGCTTCATGCCGGTGTGCCTCTTGGCTTTGCTTTTTGCCTTCCTGATTTGGTTTATTCTGGCAAAACCACCTTTGGCTATCAGCTTCAGGGCGGTGGGCTATTCCCGCAGTGCGCGGCGGAGTATGGAGGAATCAATTCCAAGAGAGTTTTCCTTCTGTCCATGTCCTTATCCGGTGTTCTGGCAGGTCTCGGCGGAGCAGTGCAAATCCTGGGTATGTCTGAGCGTGTCTCCATCGTTTGCCGCCCAGGAGGGCTATGGCTTCCAGGCATTACGGTGGCGCTGATTGAGTGAACCCACCCTCTTGGTTGCATTTTCTCCGGTCTTTTTCTATGGCGCCATGAAGTATGGCGAAAACAAATTAACAACGGTGGATGTTCCTGCGGAAGTAGTCAGCATCATCATGGGAACCATCATCATTTTCATCGCCATCACACCGGTGTGATTAAAAATCTGGTACAGAGAGGATTCCAAAAGAAGGAGAAAGCCATGCTAAATAATCTGGGATTACTGTTAAATGCGGTATTGATTTCTACGCCACCCTCCTTTGGCAGGGCTTGGCTCTTGTTGCCCGAGCGTTCCGGTGTGGTAAAATATCGGAATCGAAGGAATGATGACTCTGGGTGCCTTTGTGGGTGCCTGTGTGGCCTATTTTACCGGAAACGGCTGGCTGGGATTTTTCTGCGGGAGGCTGTGCCGGAGCCCTTCTGGCTTGATTCATGCGGTGGTTTGCTGTCCCTTCATGCGATCAAACCATTGCGGGAACGGCCATTAACTTGTCGGACCGGGCTTTGCAGTTTTCCTTTTGCAAGGCGATTTTTGACAATTCTTCGGACACACCGGCTTTTGGATTTATCCGCAAAGCTTCCGAAGATGTTTGAAGGGAAGTTTGCTTTCCAGGTTCCTTCCTGTACAATGTGGTAAAGCACCTATTCCGTGGCTTATCTTAGCTTTCTTTTGGTGCTTTTACTTTGGTTTGTTTTCTTTTAAAAACCTGTTACGGTATGCGACTTCGGGCGGCGGGAGAACACCCTGGGCCTGTGAAACCTTGGGAATCAATGTCTATAAGGTCTCGCTACATTGCAGTGATTCTTTTCCGGCTTTTTGTCCGGTCTGGGAGGAGCCTTTTGACCTCTGGCTACTGTATCCCAGAGTTCCGCCCTCCGTTATTGTGGGACAGGGCTTTATGCCGCCATTGCTGGGCGGTGATTTTTCGAAAGTTTACTCCCCAGGGAACCTTCCTGGGCTGTTCTGATTTTCGGACTTTGCACCGGACTACGTGCCCTCTTTGGCTCCGGGTACATGGTGTCTCCGCACCTGCTTTCCCATGATTCCCTATGTGGTAACGATTCTGACACTGGTATTCTTTTGTAGGAGCAGGACACGTACCACAAAGGCAAACGGTAGAATTTTTGTTCGGACAAGATAAGGAAACAGAATAGTCGGAATAAAGCCGGTGGTTCAAGTAAAACTTCTGCTTAGAGGAAAAGGCAGTTAAAGTGCAATCATAGCAGATAAAGTAAAAGCGCAGTTCAAGTAAAAAGTAGCTGACAAAGCGCGGTTAAAGCAAAAATAGTAGAAGAGTAGGGAGAAGGAAGTATAGAAATGAATTGGAAAGATTTATGGAATATACCTGATGATTTCAGTATATGTATTGCTGACGGCCCTCCTGTATCATCTGGGAAGCCGTTTGCAGCATCATCTGGAAAGGATTCCCTCATTATGGACAAGGCACTTTTTCCTGGATGTCCCAAGTGACTTCTCCTTTGCTCTTGGATTTGCTTTGGCGTATTTTGCTGAGTCCTCTCTGTACCATACTGGAGAGGGACCTTTTAGGGAAAAATTCCTCTTTTTCAGAAGAAAGAGAAACTACGGAAAAATCTGGGCATTCTGCTTTTGCTATCTCTTGATATTACTTTTTCTGTACTGCTTTGCCTCTCTTTTGTATCCGTCCTGACCAAAAATATTCAGCTGATTCAGGGAGAAGATTTTGCTATGGATTGAGAGCGTACTGCTTCTTTTTAAAAGTTTTTATGAGGACTTGAACCAAAGAGTTTCAGAGATTCCTATTGCGGGAAATGATTTGCAGGAGGGAATACGAACTTTTTAGCAAAGCTTTTTAAGCTTTGTACAAAACCTGGGCAGTAATTTCATATCCTCCGTGGGAAATATGGGAAGCCTGATAGGGCACTCTGCTCTTTTTGGTATTATTTTTCTATTTATTTTCTGGCAGATGGGGTAGAAAGATTGCGCTAGTATTGGGAAAGAATTTTTCGCCTAATCTTGGAAAAGAGAGTTTTAGCCTTTCGCGGATTTCTAAAGGATGCGGATAGAGCCTTTTTCCGGTTATATCCGTGGACAGATGATTGACGGCATCATTATGGCTATTTTGGCTCAGTGTCAGCCTAAGTATTTAGGGTACGTCTATGCTGTAGCCATAGGAATTCTTACCGGAATCGGAAATCTAATCACCTATGTGGGTCCCTTTGTGGCCTATGGAACAACCATTTTAGTGTGTACTCTTTACGGGGATTTTCTAAATTATTACCGGCTGTCTTTAGCCCTGTTTGCGATTCAGACCGTTGATGGAAACGTGATTAACCCCAGACTGCTTTCCAACAGTATAGACATTCATCCTTTGCTGTGATTATTTCTTTGATTATCGGAGGAGCAGTGGGGAGTTTTGGGGAATTTTCCTGGCAGCCCCCATTGCAAGCCTGATTAAGCCACAGGTGCGATCGGATGATAGAAAGAGGGAAGCAAAGAAAAAGACTTCGCATTATTAGCAAAAGAGGGGTGTAAAGAAAAGAGTTAGAACTAAGCTTTCCTATCAGGCTCCGGAACAGGGATATCAAATATCAAAATAATAAAGCAATTTTCGCAATATAGGTCTGAATGAGGGTAGTCTGAGCCCGTCGGTACTTACTGAAAGCGAGTAAAGCGAAGCTTGAAGTTGAGTACTCACAGTGGCGGCAGGCTAGCGAGAGCGTGCCCCAATTTCAGACCTATATTGCTTAGAAAATTAGTTCATTCTATAGCCCTGTTCCGGAGCCCTGATGATGAAAACATATCTATCTTTGCGCCCTCTTTATACAATGCATTCCGGGTGTTGAACCCTTTTCTTCAGTTGTGCGGCTTTCTGCGCCTTCCAGTCTTCTCCACCAGTGCCAAAGCGAAGTCTCAAAGCGACGCCCATTCCTCTCCGGTGATGATCTGTTTTCCGACTTCCACGGCTTTTCCGCTCCATTTTGCACCGTCTACGTCGGAGATGCCTTCTTCAAAGCCCGGATAGCAGGTGAAGTGTTGCCCTTTCAAAAATCCCAGACGTCCGAAAATGCCGAGCGGCAGCAGATTGTGCCAGATCCTTTCCTGCTTGGAACTGCTTTTTAAAGCTTCCAGCAGGCTTTATTTTCCTCTAGTGGGGAGCGCCCGGGATTCCACCGGCGTAAGAAAAGTAAATCTGCGGCGGAAAAATCATTTTCCGTAAGCTCGGAAATATTCTTATCACAGAGGATGGTAATCTGGTGGGAGCCCTTCACGAGCTTATCCGGAGCAACTGCAATAAGCTCCACCGAAACACCGGCTCTTCGTAAAATATCCACCACCATTAAACATTCAATTTCTTCCGTGCCTTCCGCAAAAAGTGCCAGTACCTTTTTCACGAAAACTCGTTTCAATGCTTTTGTATTTCATTACAGTCATTACTTTTCATTACAGCCATGCATTACTTATTACAGCAATTATAGCCATTACTTACATTACATCCATTACTTTTATTGCTGCCGTGGTGCTTATCTTTACACTACGATACATATCTTACTCCATTTTTGAAAAGAAATAGAGTGAGAAGAATTGTGAGCAGAAGAGCAGGAAAAATGTTTGAAAAAGCTTTGGGAAAATTTTATCTTGCAAAAAGCTTTTTGAATAAAATATTAAAAGTAGTATAAAATGTAATAATTTCACTAATCATATCAGTAAAATACGTTCTTTTGGTGAAATGTCGTAAAAAGTGGAGTGAGGGGTGATTGGTTGAAAGAAGGGAGAGTCTATGGGAGAGAGCAAAAGAGACAGTGGAGAGCAGCGGGACTATGCCGCAGAGTAGAGCAGACTTAGGGAGAGAAGGCGGCTCGAAAGCAGAACCCGCAGGGAGGGCTTGGAGCCTATCAGGAACCGCTGCTCTCCTGCTTTTTGTAAACAATAGGCGCTGTTTTGGGATTGGTATTTCGGGAAAAGGTAGCCTTTTTGAAGCCGGTGACAGATAAATCTTTATTTACCCCTGCTGGTGCCTTTTTGATTTTTCCATTTCCGGCTCCATTGCCGATGTATCGGATACCAATAAGGTAGGAAAATTGCTTTTTATCTGATTCTGATTTTTGTCAGTACGGCGGCGATAGCGGCGGTTTTGATGTTTACCGTGGTGCACTCCTTTGTGAGGCTGGATACCCGGTTGAACTTAGTGTCGGAAGCCGTAGAGGAGTAAAGAAAACGGATGTGGCCAGCCGCATCGTAGATATGCGTTTACAGTCTCGACTTTCCCCTGGTCATCAGCCGTGCCCATATTCTGCCTTTGATTATCCATCTTTACCGGAATGGCGGTATCCCTAATGGGAAAAGAGGAGAGTATGTAGCCAATTTTCTGAACCAGTGGTCCAAGGTCTTTTTATAAGATGGTTTCTCTTTTAATGAAGCTGGCTCTACTGGAATCGGAGCGTATTTTGCGGATTTAACCGGAACCTATGGCATTGACTTGATTAAAACCCTATGGAAGAGCCTTACTTACCTTTTTATCCCACGGTTATCGTATATTTCTTCCTTTTCCTTGGCTTTTTATTCGTTTTTGCAGCAGGTCCCTGGGGAGTGAAAATTTCTTCCGGGTAATTTTCCTTCCGGCATTAACCGCATTGGGAACCAGAAGCTCGCAGCAGCCATTCCTTTGCAGCTGGAATCCTGCGATGATTTGGGGGTACCCAGAGAAATTTCCTCTGTAGTCATTCCTACCGGAGCCACCTGCCATATGGATGGCGCATGTCTTGCGACAGTGTATGGATTTTATTGGTTTCCGCTCTTTTCGGTCATTCCTTCCACGGCATAGGAGATTACCTCTATGCGATAGTGGTGTCTGTAGTGGCCAGCGTGGCGGTTTCCTCCGTCCCCGGCGGTGGAGCGGCTATGGAAACCATGATTCTTGCCGCCTTCGGTTTTCCTCCACAGGCCCTGCCTATGATGCTGATGCTGACTCAGCTTTTTGACGCCGGATGTACCCTGTTGAACTCCTGCGGCGATACGGTAGCTTCCATGCTGATTAGTAGAATCATGTTGGGGAAAAAGGATTGCTATAAGAAGAAGGAAAAACGGAAAGCTTTCCCCGAAAATGCCTAAAAGCAGGTAAAAGCTGGCTAATTCTCCTTCTGAAAATGCCTAAGGGCAGATGAAAAACCGGCCAGCGGCTTCTGAAATGAGCCGGCTAAGCAACGAAAAATATACCCTTTTAAGCGAAAAAGGACGGTATATTTCATTTATATCTATGCATAAAACCGATTTATGCAAAAGCTCAAATCTGATAATTATTTTAATGAAGAAAACAGGATAAAATGCCCAAAAAGGATTGAAAAGAATTGACAAGCCAGGAGAAATAGGGTAGGAATTGCCTTTACTCGAATCGATAAGGATTCGACCTAAAATTGGCGAACAGGTTTTAATCGACCCTACTACTCTATATCAGCAGAGAACCCGACGGAAACGCCGGGGTTTTTGCTGTCTATGGGGAAATATAAGGATTTTCCTAAAAAGGAGTCAGAAAGAAAAGAAAAAGGTCTTATGCATAAGAAAAAGAAAGTTTAGTACAATATATCTTTGAAAAGCTTAATTATAGTAAAAATGCATAGAACAGAGAGTTTTATAAGAATTCAAAATTAGACTTTAACCATTCCCTTAGATAAAAATAGATGCGGTCGGAGAAGAATACTCATCATTGTCTTTCCTCAAAATCACTTTTCCGAGAAACAGAAGTGAGCGTAAAAACATTTTCCTTTCATAGACCGGAAAGAGCCTATCAGAAGGGGGAATTTTTTTTATCCCGATAAGCGAAAGAAATTTCGTCAGGGGGATTCTGTTTATTACATTCAATGTTGGAAAGACGTCATAAAAGGAGAAAAACATGGAGTCTATTGTTACTTATCATGCAACTGAAGGTAAGCCCTCAGGAAGTACAGAGAAAGCAGAGGAGCAGTATGCTGGCGGATATTTCTGCTGTGAGGCGGTAATGTCCGTGAATCCGTGACGCTTTCCAGGCTGATGTTCCGGAGTCCGTTATTGCCATGTCTTCCGGTATGTCTATCGGAGCAGGTCGTTCCGGTTGTATGTGCGGAGCTTTAAACGGCGGAATCCTTGCCCTTGGAATGTTCTTCGGTAGAAGCAACACCGGACGGTCCTGAGGATCCAAAGGTAAATGCTTTAATGGCATTTGTCCAAGGAATTACACGATTGGTTCAGAGACTCCAACGCTAGCATGCCCGCTTGCTGCCGTGTTCTTACCAGAGGCTTTGATATGGCAGGCGGAGAGCATAAGAAGCAGTGTATTGCTTTCACAGGACTTTGCGCCGGAAAGGTTGCAGAGATTCTTTTGCAGAGAGTTAGGAGTTGAAAAATGTTGATTCCGGAGCCTATTAAGGTCTGAAGCACCTTACCTTCCACCTGTAAAAGAAGTGGTATAAGGAGGAAGTATGGAAAAATCAAAAAGAGTGCCCTTGGCTATTTCCGGTGTGATTTTGGGAATGGCGGCTTTGGGAAATTTATTACAGTCCTACGGTGAGGGATCTCGCCTGATTTTTGAGGAGTAGCCTTTTGTACTGCTCCTTCTTCTTCGTGTAAGGCGATTTTCTTTCCACAAGTACTCAAAGAAGAATTCAGCAATCCCATTGGCGCCGGTGTTACCGCCACCTTCCCCATGGCTTTAATGTTGTTTTCCGTGTATGCAAAACCCTTTGTTCCGCATTGCCTTTCCTTATGGTGTGAGCCATTCTGCTACAGATCTCTTTACTCCTCTATTTCACCAAGACCTACGTTTTACACTTTGAGGAGAAAAATGTCCATACAGTATGGTACATCGTTTTATGGGAATCGTAGTGGCATCCCCTTACTTCCCTGCTTATAAAATGCAGGCTTTGGGACAGGGAATCTTTTACTTCGGCTTTATCGCCCTGCTGATTCTTTTCTGGTGGTGGTTTCGAAACGTTATCTGAAAATGCCGGTACCGGAACCCGTACAAAGCCTTTAATGACGATCATGCAGCACCTATGGCTCTTTGCACAGCCGGCTATAATCAGGCACTTTTGCGGAGAAGAATCAGGGATTTGTACTCTTCTTACTGGCAGCAACCTCAGTGATTTACCTTTTTGCCCTGCTAAAAGAGTATTTCCTTCCTGAAGCTCCCTTCTACCCAAGCTATGCAGCCTTCACCTTCCCCTTCGTTATTTCCGCTATTGCTACAAAGCAAAGCGTGATGGTTTTAGGGAAAATGGGAATGAGCCTTGCCTTCATGCAGCTGGTGGTTTTACTGAAACCATCATTGCTGCAGGCTACCATCATCTATGCCTGCCTGAGATTTTTGGAGCATATCTTCCTAAAGAAGGCTTAACGAAAAAGAAAAGTCTCAAAGGGACTAAGAAAAATAGAATGAAACAGCGCATCGAATCAATAGGTCCGAAGCAGAGGGTAATCTGAGCCCATGGGTTCTTAGCTTTTTGTTATTTGAAAGCTTTAGAACCCCATGAGGCGAAGTTACGAGAGCGTGCCCCGCTTCGGACCTATTGATTTGATACGCATATAGTATTGGTGATAGTCCCTTTGATACCCCCTAGTTAGTTCTCCTATTTGTTTCTAAAATTTCTCTTTATTCTTTGGGAATTCCTTTGTCATTGAAGTTTTTCTCTGTTATCCTAAGGAAACACTTGCGGAGATGGACAGACAGAATAGTTGAAGGACAACGGAAAAGGGGAAGCAATGAGCGATTTTTCATTTAATCATTTTAATTTTTAATGTACTGGATCTGCAGAGAAGTTTGCGCTTTTATGAGGAAGCGCTGGACTTACATGAATTAAGCAGAAATGAGCAGGATGATTTTATCATCGTGTATCTGGGAGATGATTCTACGGATTTTCGTTTGGAGTTAACCTATCTGAAGAATAGAACAGAAGCCTATGACTTGGGAGAGCAGGAGTTCCATTTGGCTCTTAGGGACGGTGGATATCGGTGCGGCCCATGACCGGCATGAAAAGATGGGATGCATTTGTTTTGAGAATCACGGCATGGGAATTTATTTTTATCGAAGATCCGGATGGATACTGGATTGAGATAATTCGGATAGAACCAAGCCCATTACTTGGCGATAAGGTAAGAATAAAAGAAAGCGATTTCTAAGGGATTTTCCCAAAGGAAGTCGCTTTTTGCATTTTTATTCTTAACGAGTATCGCTCGCGTAGTGTGCGATATCTCGTTTTCGAAAAACCTTCCGCCAGAGCTACGAAAGCGGCACTTCCTTTCCAAAGAACATCCTCATCGACGGTAAACTTGGCGTGGTGGTGAGGGTAATCGAGCGCCCTTTTCCGGATTGGAGGAGCTTAAAAACAAAAAGCATCCGGAACTCTCTGCTGGTATAGGGGCAAAGTCCTCTCCAATCATACTGGGCTTGTCTATGTGGGTCAGGAGCTTATCCTGAAAAGACTTCTTTGAGGGACAGCCCTGCGCAAATGCTAGTCACATCCGAATCATTGGTAACAGGCGGTGCACCAAAGTCCATAGTGAAGCTTTACTGCTTCCGCCGAAAGGCCTTGGCAGTATTTTCTGAAACTTCCTTGATGCGCTTTAGCCAGTCTTTTGCCTGCACATCTTCCTGAAATGCTCGAGTGGTGCCTTCAATCCGTACAGTGGAAGGGAATCGCATTGTAGAGCTCTCCACCCTGAATCAGACCGATGGTGAGAATGGCAGGCTCCGTTCCGGCAATTTCTCTGGAGGAATCGCCTGCAAAGCCAATACAATATGGGCGGCAATGTTGATGGGGTCAATGCCTTTCTCCGGGAGTAGAAGCGTGACAACCCACCCTGCACCTCCAGGATAAAACGATCATAGGATGCCATTACCGGACCGGGGACACAGACCATAGTACCCACTGGGAATATCCTTGCCTAAGATGCTTCCGATATGCATGCCGAAAATGGCATCTACCCCTTCTAAAGCGCTCTTTTCCAGTAAAACAGCAGCCCCTTTGCCTGCTCTTCAGCGGTTTGAAAAGAAAACGAATTTCTCCCCTCAGTTTCCTCTCGATGGGGGATTGAGAACCCGAATAGCGCCCAACAGCATAGCGGTGTGGGCATCATGACCACAGGCGTGCATACAACCCTCATGCTCCGAGACAGAAAGGGGTAGCTCGGTATCTTCTGTTATGGGCAGGGGCATCCATATCCGCCCGAATAGCCAGAATTTTTCGGGCTGCTTTCCCTTTAAAGTGGCGATAATGCTGCTGTCCTTTTTCAGAAAGCCGATAAGGAATGCCGATTTCATCTAGTTGCTGAGTGACATAATCTCGAGTTTTTGGCAGATGAAAAGCCAAGCTCCGGTATTTCTATGCAAGTCCCTTCGCATGGCAATAATCTTTGCTTCGATACTTTTGCATTCTTCCCACCACATAGATTTTCCTTCCCTTCTTATAAAAAAATATCGCCATATAGAGGGGCATAGATAGAACGCCTCCTTCTTCGCCAATGTTTCCGTCATGAAATTTATAAGCTCTGGAAACATGCTTCTGATTTATCAGCCAGTTTAAAAGAATTTGCTCTACTCTGTCCGCTTTTTGACCTCGATAGCCCAAATTTCTCCATCTTTTTGTGTCAAAAAGTCAATTTCTTTTTACTACTTTCGTTTTTGTAAAAAAATAAAGGGGGAGTTCTTTTTGATGAGCATATCCGCTATTAGGCATTCATATAAGCCTCCTTTTGTATTGGCGAGGAGGGTATTTTCGATAATATGCTGCTTTCAAACCGAAATCTTTCATGGCAATCAGCAAAGATAAATCGGTAGTGTAGGCTCTAAAAAAATCCTCTCTGGCATAGTCGGAGAGATCGTACTGCACGTCTGTCACCAATTTAGAAAGGGAGACCATATCTGCCGAAGAGAGCCAGTCAATACTGGAATAAAATTTCTGTGCTCTTCCCTCCTTTTTCCACTTCCTTGTACTGAAACTTTATGATTTTCTTTGTCCAGAAGCTGCCTTTCCTAAAGATAAAAAAAGCAGTTTTTCCGCTTTGACTTTTTCATCGGACTTTGCGTAGTGGGCAATATCATAACGATAGCCCATCAAAAGCTCTTTCTGTATTTGATCTGCAATTCGAAAATCCTGATGTTCCATATAGTTTGCAAGGACTTCGGGCATTCCTCCCAGGGCAAGATATTCTCGTAAATAGGACATCATGGTATTATGAATAGCTTCGAAACCGGTGTCTTCTTTACAAAGAGAGTTTTTAAAGTCAGAAAGCAGATCCTCCTGAATACCCTTTGCCCATAAAAACTCTTCAAAGTCTAAGCCGAACATTCGCAGATATTCTACATACCCTACCGGATAGGAAGAGGCTCTTTGATAGTCTATTCCGAGAAGGGAACCGGAGGCGATAATATCGAACTGCCCATCCAAGGTCCAGAATTTTAAAGAAGTGATAGCTTCCGGACACTCCTGAGTTTCGTCTAAGAAAATGAGGATTTCTCCCGGGAATAAAGTGTAGGTTGGGGATAGCGAAAGCGCATGGCGGTAATCATGGAAGCAACAGTTAAATCTCCGGTGAAAATAGAGCGATCGGAGCCGCTTTCCTTGAAATTAATATACAGCATCTCTTTATATGCGGATTTCCCAAATGCTTGAACGGCATAGGGTCTTTCCCACCTGCCTTGCCCCAAGAACCATTAAAGATTTTTCTTTTTCCCGTTTTTCCAATTCCACAATTGACTCATCACTTTTCTCTTTAACATTCTTTGCTCCTCTTTTGCAAATATAGCCACATTTTGGAATGAAATTTCGTGAGGAAAATTGATGGCTTTTCCATAAAGAGCTTTGGAAATCTTCCCCAAATATTGTCGGATAGATATACTTTTATTCTAAAAATGTTGATAGACGGATATTTTTGCTTTCTAAAATGTTGATGAGATGGACATTTTTGCCTTTCTAAAAATGTTGATATATGGATATTTTAGCCTTCCAAAAATGTTGATGTCAAATCAAAAATAGGACTTTAGGGGCGACTTTAGGGCGATTTTATGGACGAAGCTTTCGATGAAGGGGAGATTAACTATACAAGGACACCCAATCCGCAACAAATCAGCTTAGGAAGATAAGCTTGTGGAAGCAAGGGGGCAAGCTACAATAAAGTGAAAAGAAGTACAATACCATAGCAGTATAGTAATCAATCACTTTGCTTCATAAAAAGCAGTTTATTTCAACAGTGTGCATTTCAACAGTAATGCATCTCAATAAGAAAGGATAAGCATGGATATCTTTAGCTACCGAGGCAGAGAAAAATAAAGAAGATGGCTCCCCTAGCAGCCAGAATGCGGCCAAGAAGCTTGGAGGAAGTGGTGGGGCAGGAGCATATTTTGGGAAAAGATAAGCTTTTATCCCGTCTGATTCGTTCAGACCAGCTTCATTCTCTTCTTTTCTTCGGACCCCCGGGAACGGGGAAAACCTCTCTTGCCAAGGTAATTGCCAACAGTAGCAAGGCGGATTTTATTCCCATCAATGCCACTACCGCCGGGAAAGAAGGACATGGAAGAGGCGGTGGCAAGAGCCAAGGAAAACATGGGGGGCTACGGCAGAAAAACTATCTTGTTTGTAGACGAGATTCATCGCTTTAACAAGGCCCAGCAGGATTATCTCCTGCCTCATGTGGAGGAGGGCACCATCATTTTGATCGGGGCGACCACGGAGAATCCCTACTTTGAGGGTGAATACCGCCCTGCTTTCCCGCTCCCAGCTTTTCGAATTGCATTCTTTAAAGAAGGAAGATATTGTAAAGCTATTGCAAACGGCGACTACAGGATAAGACTCGAGGTATGGGAAATTATAATGCGGTGCTGGAGGAAGAGGCCTGTGAGCTTTTTGGCAGAGCATGCCTTCGGAGATGCCAGAGTTGCTTTAAATGCTTTGGAGCTTGCCATTCTCAGTACCAATCCTTCCGAAAGCGGAGAAATCCGTATCACCAAGGAAGTAGTGGCGGAGTGTATGCAGGAGAAGATTCTTCGTTATGACGGAGAATCGGAGCATTACGACACCATTTCCGCCTTTATCAAATCCATGCGGGGATCGGATCCTCAGGCGGCGGTGTATTATCTTTCGAAAATGCTGCAATCCGGAGAGGATATTCGTTTTATCGCCAGACGAATCATGATTTGTGCGGCGGAGGATGTGGGAAATGCGGATCCTCAGGCCTTGGTTTTGGCTACCAGCGCCAGCCTTGCGGTGGAGAGAATCGGTATGCCGGAGGCCCAAATCATTTTGTCCCAAGCCTGTACCTATGTGGCTTCCGCCAAGAAGTCCAATGCCTGTGTAAAGGCCATTATGGCCGCTAACGAAGTGGTTCGGGAAAAGGGGAATTTGCCTATTCCTTCTTATCTGAGAGATGCCCATTACGCAGGACATGAGCAGCTGGGACGGGGCATAGGATATAAATATCCCCACGACTATCCGGGACATTATGTGGAACAACAGTATTTGCCTACAGAAATTAAGGATATGATTTTCTACGATAGGGAGGAATAGTCTTACGCATAAGGAAGAAATCTGCATAAAGAAGAAATCAGCATAAGGAGTGAATCCGGAACAGATCTTCCTCCGTTAAGGAGAAGCGGATAGCCCTGACATCAGAAAGATAAGGGATAAGCGGGATGGCTCTATACGTCAGAAAGAGGGGATAAGCTTTAGAAAAATCATGAAAAATGATGAGGAATTCCTGTATTTTCTTCGTATTCTTTAAGAAATAAGACAGAAAAAGGCAATACTATATTCCCATCTATCTGTTAGTATGAAAAATGTTCCTTGAATCGGAGCAGGAGACATTTCTGCATTTGACCGTAAAGAAGCGGAAATACAGTAGGAGGACAACTATGAAAAAAGCGATTTTGATTACCATGGCAGGACTTATGATTTTTGCAGCAGGCTGTGGAAAGAAGGCAAGCCAGGAATCAAAAGGCTGCAACAGAGGAGCCCAGCTCTGAAGCATTGTCGGAGAATAGTCTTAGTGCCAAGGTACAGAAGATTGAAGATGGAAAGTTAACGGTAGAAACCGGAGAAGGAAAGGTTTACACCTTTGACAGCAAGGGCGCTAAGCTGGATTCTACCTGGGATCTTATGGCAGGAGACGAGGTGGAGATCGGCTATGAGGGCACAGAGCCTCAGGACGGTATGACGATTAAAACGGTAAGCGTATCCGTTCCTTACGAGTTTACCACAGAGGATTTCAATGACGAGGTCAATCTCTACGGTGAAATCACCGCGGTGGACGACAAAAGCATTACCGTAAAGGAAATTCCCGACTTCCGTGAGGCGGCTACTCAGGGAGAGGATACAGAAGGCAAGAAGTACGGCGACACCTTCGTTTTCCAAAGACCGGCATTTGAGCTGGATCTGACCAAGGAAGGGCTGGGCGTTGGCAAGGAAATCAGCATTTACTACCTGGGAGATGTGAAGAACAATCCGTTGGCTTTCTACACCATTACCGAAGATGCGCTGGAAGAGGAAGAGGCCAACAATCTTCAGATTAAAGGGAACCATCGAGAAGGTAGACGGGGACATCGTTAGCTTAAAGTGCGATGACAGCCACAGCTTCCGTTTCACCACAGACGGTAACGCGGAGGTGAATAAGACCGCTACGGAAAATGTTGGAAAGCCTGTAGTGGTGACCTACAGCACCTCTCTTCGTGCCAGAGTTTCTGTAGCAGAGGAATCAAGGCAGCAGAGTAAGGATTGGGGCTTTGCTGAATGAGGAGTCCCTTGGTAGAAACAAGGACTTTTCGAAAAGAAACACAGAGTCGAAAAAGCAAAAGAAAAAAGAACTAAAAGAACGATTCCGTGATGAGGAATCGTCCGAATGAAAAAAAGGCAGCCGGAGGAAGCAGAATTCTCTCCGGCTGCTTTTTGCTTATTCAAATACATCCTCATAGCTTTGAAATTCCGATTTACCTTCAGCCACCAGCTGTGCTTCATGAAGCATAGCTTTTATGCCATTGGAATTTCATTTTTTTAATGGCATAAAATCGTTTCTCAAGTTCTTCTCCTGTGAAACCTTGTCGAAAGCAAGTCGTCAAGAATTTCTTTGGAGAAATCCCAATTATCCTCTTTTTGCAAAGTAATCATAAAGGAACTCCTTTTCGGCTATTAAGCCTCACTATCATACATAATGGTAAAGGGACCGTCGTTGATTAAAGCGACCTGCATATCCGCGCCGAACTGTCCATGGGCAAGAGGCATTCCCTGTTCCTCCGCCTTTTTACAAAAATACTCATATAAGGCATTGGCATGGTCAGGTGCTCCCGCATTGATAAAGCTTGGACGGTTTCCCCGACGGGTATCCGCATAGAGGGTGAACTGGCTCACCACCAAAAGGGATCCGGAAACATCCCGAATGGAAAGATTGGTTTTTCCATTTTCATCCTCAAAAAGACGGGCATCCAAAACCTTTTTCAGCATCTTATCCGCCACTTCCTCCGTATCGGTCTGGCTTACCCCAAGAAGAATCAGATAGCCCTTCTCAATGGCTCCGATGACATTTCCCGAAAACGGAAACACTGGCTTCTTTTCACTCTTTGTACTAAACAACGCATAAAACCTCCTTAGGCTATCTTAACGAAACTGCTTCTGACTTTCTTGATATTCAAAAGCCTGCCGCCTGTAATTTTTGGCAAAGCTCATCTTTATTCAGCTGTAAATCCAAGCATAAATCTTCTAAACTATCGTACTCATCCCTTAATTTCAGATTGATGAAAACTAAGCAAGATAAAAAGGATCGCTGGGGATATCCATGACTGCTCCTTTCTTTTTGGGAGGAAAAATGCTTCCCTGATAAACGAAGACTATCATAGCATAAAAAGAGAGGGAAGGGATAAAGATTTATTATATTAATTATAAAATTAAAAACTAATATGATGCTGAATATAACATTAAATTAGACATGTAATATATTGTTTGATTCAATAATTAATATTATACTATATATGAATATAAAGCAAAAAGGAGAAGGATTATGCCAAATATAAAGCTGATTTCTGATTTAAGGAACTATGCTTCTGTATTAGAGACTGTTGAAGTTGGGAAAACCATTGTATTTAATTCAAAAATGGACGGGGCATGTATACCGTTATGGATATGAAAAGAGCAGGAAGAACAGCAGCTGAGCTTTATGATCAGAATGCAAACGAAATTAGAGCTAATGCATGCGCTAATGGAAGGAAAAATATCCGGAGAAAGAGAAGGTTGGGTTTCTGCTGAAGAAGCAAAGGAGATGCTGAGGAGAGGTAGAGATGCAAAGGATTCTTCTGCTATAGTAAAAAGGCAATCAAAGATATACAGGCAATAGGGGATTATATTGAGTTTGAATTGTGCAATCCAAGTGCAGCAGCAGATTGTTCAGGGAATAACGAAGAAAATAGACAACTTATTACTGTTTCCGGAAATTGGAAGTAAGGTGGATTTTTGGATATGAGATGGAATATATTTTTCGCTATGTAAAATATAACAACTATATGGCATTTTTATCATTTGGAAAAGGAGATTATATATATTGATAGAGTAATGTATGCAAAAAGGGAGTATATTCCGATACTGTCTAAGTATAATTCTACGTAGAAAGCAAATAAACTATCGAAATTCGTCATACCTAATTCTACAAAAATCCATCTATGCTTTCCTCATAAGCAAAGTTAACTGATACGAGAAAAATGAGGAAAGACCATGGGCATAGAGCAAGGGAAATGAGAACATTCCTTGGATTTATAGAGGCATAGATTTTTCAGACTTTGGGAAAACAAATCAAAAAAATATCGTGTGTTAAGAGGGGCTTCGACAAAGCGATTTGGCGGAGCTCATTTTTAGTACGACAAATACCATTTCCAGGATAGAAATAGGCGGAATCGGATGCAGTCTGGAGAATCTCTTACGCATTGCTGATGCCCTGCAGGTCAGTCCGGACGCCCTGCTTTTTGGGAAATTTTAATCCCATGTACAGCCGCTTTTTATCCCTATTTTTTTGGGATATGAAGGAAGAGATTTTTGCGGAAAAATGGAGGAGAACCTTTTCAGAGATTTTTCAAGGAAATATCTTCAAAGGAACAACTGACTTTTATGGAAAGAGATTTTTCAGAAATGGCTGAAAATGACGAAGCAGAGCGGGGAGGAAATGGAGGCGCAGGCGAAGGAGCAGTCGGGAGAAGAGCTTCGCTATTCGGTAGAGGATTATTTATTTTCTGCTACTAAAGCTAGCGGATCCGGAAGAAAAAAAGTGGTGGAAGAGAATCCGGAGGAGGAGAAAAGACCAAAGCTCAGCTTCGAAAAGAAGAAAAGAGCAAGACAGACGGGAAAGTGCAAGAAAGGAAAAAGCAGCTTGCCCAGGAAGAACAAAAGGCAGAGAGTGCGGAAAGAAGCGGGGCGGAAAAAGAAGTAGTATAGGAAATCCATAGAGTTGGAAATGCGAAATTATCGACTTGTTACATGGTGTTGAACTGGAAGTTCAAAATCTCTCGAGTTGAAAAAGTGAAATCTATCGAACTGGAAATTAAAAATCCATCGAATTGTAAATCCAAAAATCTGTCGAATTAGAAACTAAAATCCATCGAGTTGTAAAAATGTAAAAATCTATCGAATTGAAATTTTACAAATCTCTCGAATTGAACTATAATCACAGGAAATATTGTGGAGGGTAGGCATGAGAAGAGACTTATATCAGACAAGAATTATTGATGATTCTGTAGAGACTTATCTAAAGACCTTTGGTGCAGTTTGCATTGAAGGTCCAAAATGGATGCGGAAAAACCTGGACTTCGCCTACCATAGTCGAAGTGAGTTTTACTTGGCGGATCCTCAGGAAATTTTCAAAACAGAAAGCTGGCGGAATTGGATCTAGTCTCTTGTTTTAGAGGGAGAAGCTCCTCGTCTGTTGGACGAGATGGCAGGAGGTTCCTCCTTTGGGATGCGGTTCGTTTTGCAGTGGATTTATCAAAGTGAAAAGGGAAGATTTATTCTAACCGGTTCTGCAACCCCGAATCAAAAGGGTATCCTGCACAGTGGGGCAGGACAGATTCGCACGCCTTAGAATGCGGCGATGTCTTTATTTGAAAGTGGAAAATCCAGTGGAAAGAGTCTCCTTAAAGGGCATTTGCTCCGAAGTTTGGAATCTCAACTTACAGGAGAGGTGCAGCTTAGTGATTTGATTGACTATATTATTCGTGGCGGTTGGCCGAATAACCAGGATTTGCCCTTGGAGCAAGCCGCATTACTACCGAAGGAGTATATCTCTGCCATTTAAATGATGATATAGAGCGTATAGACGGTGTAAAAAGAGACCGACACAGATGGATCTACTCCTTCGTTCTCTTGCCAGAAATGAAGCCACTACGGTGAGCAACAAAAAGCTGAAGGATGATATCAAAGACATTGACCATGAAGACATTGTGGTAGAGACTGTTGCAACCTATTTGGACATTTTAAACAGGCTCTTTCTGATTGATAATCAAAAAGCCTTACGGTCAGAATTACGTTCCACAATACGGGTAAAGCAGGCGGAAAAACGGCATTTGGCCGACCCTTCTTTAGCATGCGCCTTACTCAATGCAAGTCCGGAAATGTTGAAAAATGATTTAAATACCTTGGGATTTTTGTTTGAGGCACTGTGTGAGAGAGACTTGAAGATTTATGCCGAGTCCTTTGGCGCATCTCTATATCATTATCAGGATTATCGAAATCGGGAAATGGATGCGGTTATTGTTACACCTGAGGAGAATGGTGTGGAATCGAAATCAAGCTGGGAGCGAGATCAAATCGATGAAGCAGCCCAAAATCTCTTGAAGATTAAAGAGGAAATTTTGGCGGAAAATAAGGGAAAAAGAGCCTAAAAAGTCTCTGTGTGTTTGCGGCCTTAGCAATGCCGCTTATCAAAGAGAAGATGGCGTATTTGTGGTGCCCTTAACAGCGCTGGGAGTTTGATTTTAGGTTTTTTCAAAAATTTGTTGACAAGAAGCCAACCATGTTGTAATATACCATTCGTGCCTTGAAAATTTTAAAGGATATATGCGGGTGTAGTTCAATGGTAGAATGTCAGCCTTCCAAGCTGAACACGTGGGTTCGATTCCCATCACCCGCTTTTTTTGCCCAGATAGCTCAGTCGGTAGAGCAGAGGACTGAAAATCCTCGTGTCACTGGTTCGATTCCGGTTCTGGGCATTTGCCACACATGCGCGAGTGGTAGAGTGGGTACTATGTCTCCTTGCCAAGGAGAAGGTCGCGGGGTTCGATTCCCGTCTCGCGTTTCTCTAAGAGAAAAAGAAGCCTGATTTACAGGCTTCTTTTCTTTAAAGGATTCACTTTTCTATACAGCTTTCAGAGTATGAAACATTAAAAGAAAAAGAAGCAGAAAACACTCCATGAACACTTTTTACAAAGAAAGCCTTGAAACGCCTAGTGTAGACAGGAAATATTTAATGTATAGGAAGAAAGAGGACAAAATGCCTACGATAGTCAATGTTTTTACGGAATCATGTATAAGAATGTATAGGGAAATTGGCGGACAACACAAAACGCCACATATCCATGCAGAATATCAAGGCAGAGGTAGTTGTTGAGCCTTGAGGGGATGTTATAGGAAGCATCCCAAAGAAAAAGCAAAGCCTTGTTATTGCGTGGGTGAATATTCATTATGATGACCTTTTTGCTAATTGGGATTTATTGGAGAAGGGCGACTTTTACTATTGAGCCTTTAAAATAAGGGGGATATGTTACAGCCTGAATTATTGAGCGTTTCTCCTAGGAGGACCAGTAAGCTATTGCTCAAATACGAAAACAGGGAGAAGAAAATCTTTGATGTTTCACCATACATAAGCGGGGCGTGGCACGGAATTAAAAGACCTTGAAACATTTAAAAAGTATAAGGGTTTCAAAACCATTTCCGTAGAGTGGGAAGGTGACAGGATGATCTGCTACCGCATGAATTGTATAGACAATTCCATCAGTGTATAAAAATGTTTTTGCTTTCTATAACTGTCTGTATCGCAAACAATAAAGTTTTGAAAATTCGCCGTCTTCTAAACTTAGCTTTTTAGAAGGAGTCGGAATAGGAGTGCTATTGTTTCATAACTACCATGTCAGTAGCTGGAACATCCTCAGCCATATAAAAGAGCATCTCCTAAATCATCCCCACAAGGTGTAACAGCTTTCTAAGTCAGAAAGTTTACGGTAAATTGTCCATTTCTTCCAGGTGTAGAAACTCAGGATAAACGTATTTCATTTCAGCCTCTACCACACAGATAATATACACGCATTAAGCACTGAGTGTAAAGAATGGAACCAAATAGGAGTGCTTGCTGGCTGGAGACATAGGATTACGAAGAGCAATAAAAAGCTAGGATTCATGCTCGCATAAAACCTAGCTTTTAACGTTTCTAAAGAAATTTCGTAGGAACGGCTATAGTCTCTCATAGCAATTTGCTTTGCTTCCTGCGTATTTTTGCTTCTATTCTGAGAATAGTAACTTTTCCCGTCTGACGGTCTTTGGCTTTAACTATGAACTACTATATATAAGTCCTCCTTTCTTTTTAGTAGTATATATATATATATATATATATATATAGTCAAGGAGGAAAAACACTTAGTTTATAAATTACAGCAATTCCTTCACCATCTCCTGTAATAACGGCACATTCCTCCATAAACTCAGATTTTTCTTAATCCATCCATAGTTTAGGGGCTGGGATGACCAAGGGGAAAATTCAGAGATTTCGAAGAAGTCTCGTCCGGATGACAGAGAAATCTGTCCCATGGTCTTTTTCCCATGCTTCTCAGCAGGAATAGGCAGCAAGTCCTTCAAGAGCTTTGCCCTTCAGATCATATAGTGGAGTGGCGTATTTTCCAATTAAAATCCAAGCTTCACTTTAGCAAAGGAGCAAGGAGGCTACTCGCATCAGTATTTTCGCATAAAGGGGCAGGCAGATCCCCACCTTTCCTTTTCCCGGATAGTAAAAAGTCCATAGGGATAATGGAGATGGATTTCCCATAAAAGACTTTCCTCGAAAATGCCCATCCACCCATCAGGCGTTTTTCCGAAAGGTCGTGGAAGGGGATGCCGGATTCCTCCACCTTCCTGCTGGGAGCCTGCCCACCAGAAGAATCTTGATTCTTCATGTGAATTGGAAAAATGGGAGGGACGCCCCGCTCTGTATAGCTTTGATTTTCCGGAAGAGCCTTGATTTCCTCAATCAGCCCTTTCTTAGTGTTTTATTATTCTGTTTCATCAGCTACAACTGTCTCCATTTTTATCAAATAAGTCTAGTTATCTAACTAGTAGACTGTTTTTCTCTTCTTCAAAAATTTGAATCAAGCGTATTTTTATATACCGGGCTTTTTCTCTTTCCTAAGCTAGGCTAAGCATTTTTCCTTATGCAATCCCGCTTAAATCATAGTCCGCAAGATATTTCGCCGCGGTATCGCAGATTCCTCGAAGGCAGCTCTCCTGGAAAGGACTTTCCAAGCCGGCGTTCTTAAGGAGCTTTTGTAAAGACCACGGAACCGCCCTGCTTGGTGTACGCCATGTAGTGCTGCCAAGCTTCTTTCGATCGTCTGAATCATGTTCCAGGAACTGGAGAGCCACGGTTTTGTGCCAGGCAGTAGTCAATGTAGTAGAAGGAGGAAGAGTAGATATGGTGCTGTCTCTGCCAGCCCTCTCCCTCACTATAGAAAGGAATTTCTCCATCCAGCTTGAACCAGGGCTGATAAATCTGTACCAGCTCCTTCCATTTGGCGTGTCGCTCTGCAGGGCTGAGATTCGGGTTTTCATACACGATATGCTGAAAATGATCCACCATGGTGCCATAAGGAATAAAGCATAAGGCGTACTGCCCGAAGTGGAGTAATTGTATTTTCCGGCATCCTCCCGAAGAACTCTTCGAAAAGGCTTCCGCAAAGAATTCCATGGACATGGGAGTGGACTTCTGCAGGCCCCAAGGCTTGGCCAAATGCACTCATAGGTACCCTGATTTCGGTTCAGGTAAGCGGCAAAGGCGATGGCCTGCCTCATGGGTGATGACCCTCAATATCATGCTGGGTGCCGTTAAAGTTGGCAAAAGATGAAGGGCGTCTTGTAGTCCTGGAAGGAGGTACAATATCCCCACCCTGCTTGCCCTTTGTGTGGAAACAGATCCATTAACTCATCATCAATCATGTGATTGAAAAAATTCTGCCGTTTCCGGAGAAAAGCCAGTCATGAACTTCTTTCCGGAGGCAACAATCTCGTCCGGATTTCCTTCGAGCTGATTTCCGGAGCGGAACTCAATGGCCGCATCCAGCATGAAGCCAGGGGATAGGATTTTGCAGTCGCTCATGCCTGTCTTTCTGTAAATCTTTTGCGGCAACGGGCACCACATACTTTTCTGCACAGCCTCCGGAACTTTTCTGCACATCCTGCTTGTCGTAGCAGTTTCTTCTCATCCAGTAGTAGCCAAGCTCGGTAAAGTCGGCACAGGCCTTCTTCCCCATTCGATCCCGAAGATGCACAAGCTTATCATACAAAACGGTCGAAAAAGCTCTCCTGATTATCCTTATACCACTGTCCCTCCGCCTTCCAGGCAGCCAGTCTTCTGCATCATCCTTTGTCATTTTTAAAGGGAGACATCTGGGAAATGGTGTAGAATCTTACCTTCAAAGGGAATCTGTGCACCGGCCAGGAGCTTTTCATAGGCGGTGGTCAGCTCTATTTTCCTCCTGCATCATGGGAATGATTTCCGGGAAAAAATGTCTTCAAGTCGATTTCTGCGTTCAAGAGTGAATGTTTCCGTATTTTCTGGCAAAATCATCTTTAAAGGGAGATCTAAAAGGGCCTTAGTCCATTCCTGATTAAATTCCATGAATCTGAGGGATAGTATTGTTCCAATAGTTTTCTTCCTCATCGTAAAACTTTATCTTCCGTATTAATGGAGTGACGAACCTGGGCAAGACTGCACATGGTGAAAACATGGCCTTGCAGCTTTTCATTTTCTAAGAAAAGGGCATCCGCCTCTTCGAAATCCTTGGCTTCCTTTAGCTTTTTGAATCAGCGCCTTCATTTCCTCTTTAATGCTTTCCACGGAAATGCGTCTATAGGGCATATCTTTAAATTTCATTTTTATCCTCAATACTCAGACCGACATCATAAACACCTTGATAATAAGACGATTTTTCGGTAGGTCATCGGAAGGAATCCATCGGGGCTGAGGGAGAAGCCCGGATGGTGTGGCGGGCAGAGGGTGCATGTTTGGAAAAGCGTTTAGTCAGTGTATAGACAACGAGATATCGTCACACTTTGCGAGGGATACTCGATATAAGCAAAAAAATCACCCGGACCCGAAGGCCCAGGCGATGGAGGGATAGCATAATGAAATCTATAGTATCCTGAATTGCTTTTCTATTTAGCTCTATAGCATAGCTTTATAAGTGAAGTATGCAATTTGATTTTAGGAAAAAGCCTTATAACTTGAACTTTTGCCAAAAGCTCTTCCATGGTTTGTACCTGCTCGAAAAGCTTGGCACTGCTGGCGGCGGACTCTTCTGCAGTGGCGGAGTTATGCTGTACCACAGCGGATACCTGCTCCAGCCCTGGGCAATTTCTTCCACGGACTTGGACTGGCTCTGAGAAAGGCTGCGATTTCCGTAATCTTTTCGTGCATTTCCTGAGAACGCTTTTACAATCTAGTGCCAGGGACTTTGCGGCTTCCTCGGTCATCTGAGAACCGGTTTCGATGGAGCGGACGGTATTTTCAATGAGGGCGGTGGTGTTTTTGCCGCCTCTGCGTGGACTTTTTCCGCAAGATTTCTAACTTCATCCGCAACTACGGCGAAGCCCCGGCCGAACTCTCCGGCTCTTGCCGCCTCTACGGCTGCATTTAAGGCTAAGACATTGGTCTGGAAAGCAATGTCGTCAATGGTGTGAATGATATTGCTGATTTCCTGAGCGGTATGGTTCATCTCGCTCATGGAGTCATTAAGGCATTCATTTGTGTACCGCTGGACTCAGTTCCGTCTCTGTGGTTTTGGAAAGGAGAGCGGCATTTTCCGCATTGTCTGCGTTGTTTCGTACCTGATCGGATACGGCCTGAATGGTAGCGGAAAGCTCTTCCAAGGAGCTGGCCTGTTCAGCGGCTCCTTGAGAAAAGCACATCGCTGCCATGGGAAACTTCCTTGGCAGGCATTGACCTCTTTAGAGCATTGTCAATTTCCATGCAAGGTGCTCTTCAGCATGGACTGGATGGTCTTCAAGGAATCGCAGATGGCGGAATAATCTCCCTTGTACATCTTCGGGCAAGCGGCTTCATCCCGAAATTTCGGCAGCCATATTGCCTAAACGGCTTACGATATCCGCAATAACGGACTTTAAGTGGGCATTCATATCCTTAATGGCCTTTTTACGGTGCTTCCACCCTCGGTTTCATCTACGGGAAGAGCCAAATGGGTATTCATCCAGCTCACCCCTGAGAAAGTCCCAGCATACAATTTTTGATAGCAAGGAGAGGCTTCACTCAGCTCTGTCCGAACGAAGAACACGGTTAGGAGTACGAAAATAATGGTGTGGATCAGGAGGAAAAGGCTGAGAAATTGGGTCAGGGCCGCCATTTGTTCTGCAGCATGACTCTCCTCCCTGCGTTCTTTCCGCTACCTCATCATAAAGAGTGTCATGAGTCATCGGAAACCGCCTGCTCTTTCCTCCTGATAGTCCCTTGACTGTAGAGTAAGTCCAAGGCTCCCTTAAGATCTCCCTGTTCCACCATGGTAAAGGACTGAGCCTCTAAACCGGCAAGATAGGTAGAGGCATCGGACATTTCCTTTTAAGGCGGCCTCTTCCGACTCAGCTTAAAACCGTATTTATGCATGACCTCCACGGCATTTTCCCGGTTTTTTTATCCACGGTCAGTTCCTTGTTGTAGGCATCCAAATAAGCCTTATCGCCTGTTGCGGCATAGGCTCTGGAGGTTTTACTCAGGGTAACACTACCATCGGAATAGTCTCCGGCAGCCACGGTTAATTCAAACTGCTCCTTTATAAGCTCTGTAGCTTTTTGCTTTGCACTCTATTTACTACACCGGCAAATGCGGTAAGGAGCAAAAAGCAGAATACTCCCAATCGAGGCTAATTTAGTGGACTGGTTCCATCTCTTTTTCATAATCCCTCCTAGGGATGAGTCCAATATCTTGGTCTTCATTGTTTTTGCATACTAACAGTTTAAGATAATGGTATTTTGCTTTCACGGTTCTGTGTAAGTATTAGATTATCGGCAAGATACAAAATTAATTAAGCTCTAAAAGTAAGACAAAGAGTAAATAAGAATAAATATTATTTTTAGAACTTTGTTTAAAAATATACAAATAGATGAAAAAGGGAAAAGAATCTTTCCGTCTATAGAAAAGCCCTTAGGAATGGGGTATACTACAGAACAAATAGAGGTTAAAGGCGAGAAAGCAAATGTCACAAACCCTCAGCAGAACAAAAAGGATAAGACATAAAGGAGGCAGAAGATGGCTTGTACAACGATTTTGGTAGGAAGAGAGGCATCCTACGACAGGTCCACTATGATTGCAAGAAATGAGGATTCCGGCCTGGGATCATTTTCCCCTAAGAAGTTTATAGTGGTGGAACCCAAGGACCAGGGCGAGACTTATACCTCGGTACTGTCCCATGTGACCATTCCCTTCCTAAGAATCCCCTTCGCTATACCTGCATGCCCAATGCCGGTGGCAGGAGAAGGCATCTGGGGTGCAGCAGGGGTAAACAGTGAAAATGTTTCCATGACCTGGCAACGGGAAACCATTACCAGCAATGAGCGGGTGCTTTCCGGAGACCCTTTGGTAGTATATAAAAGGCGGAAGATGGAGAAGAGGAGCAAATCAGGGGGAATCGGAGAAGAGGATCTGGTCACTTTGGTGCTTCCTAGCATTCACTCTGCAAGAGAGGTGTGCTTCGCTTAGGGTGAATTGCTGGAGCAGTACGGAACCTATAGAGATGAACGGCTATTGCCTTTTCCGATGCAGAGGAAATCTGGTGGCTGGAAACCATTGAGGACATCACTGCATTGCCATGAAGAGTGCCGGACAATGCCTATGTGATGATGCCAAACCAGCTGGGCATCGACTACTTTGACTTTGAAGATGCCTTTGGGCAGCAGGAGAATACATCTGTTCTAAGGATTTAAAGAATTTATCAAAAAGAATCATTTGGATCTGCGCTTTGAAGACGAAATTGAAAAGACTGGGGGACTGGATTAATCCAAGAGAGTGCTTGCTCCCATTCCGATGCGGACCATGTGTATAACACCCCAAGAGCCTGGTATATGGCAAGATATTTTAACCGAAATACCTTCCGTTTCGAGGGGGAAAATGCGGAGTTCACCCCGGAATCCGATGACATTCCCTGGTGCTTATGTCCGGAATTAAAGATTACTCCGGAGGATGTAAAATATATCCTTTCCGCACATTTTCAGGGTACTCCCTACGACTGCTACGGAAAATACGGGGAGGAAAAGGAAAGAGGAAAGTACCGTCCCATCGGGATTAGTAGAAACAATTTCCTAAGCCTTACCCAGATTCGTCCGAATGTGCCTAAGGAATATGCGGTTTTGGAAATGGGTTTGCTTCGCTCCAATACCTTCAACGCCTTTGTGCCCTTCTATGCCAATATCGATAAGACTCCGGAATACTTTGCCAATACGGAAAAGCGGGTAACAACGGAAAGCTTCTACTGGGCAAATCGCATTATTGGAGCTTTGGCAGACAGCCAGTATAGCCATTGCCGCTCCATATTGAACGCTACCAAAGCAAAGTACCCACTAAGGCTTATACCATTATGAAGGGCCTTTGAAGAAGAGCTGGAAAAAGCACGGAAAGAAGAAAAAGGAATTTCCTTTTATTAGAAGAATGCAATGCAAAAGATAGCGGACATGGTAAAGAAAGAAACCGAAGACGTACTGGATAAAGTACTCTATGAAGTCAGCTGTCAGATGAAGAACGGCTACGGCATGGTCGGATGCATAACATAGGAGATAGGGGTTGTACACAAAAATGCTGTTCTAAAGATATATAAAGGCTTTTTCATGCAGTACAGGTCTGTAAGAGGGGGCAATCTGACCTGCCGATACTTGCAGAAAGTCGACAAAGTGAAGGACTGTAATACTCTAATAGGGTTAAAGCGATTGCAGACTCTTGCTGCATCAGAGCGTATCGTTACAAAGAATACAGTCCTTCACTAGCGAAGGAGCGTGCATAGCGAGGCATGCCCCTGATTACAGACCTATACTGCATAAAAACCTATTAACAAAAGAACTTTTTGGGGAAAAGCCCTACTCCCTTGCTCAGTTCTTCCGCTTTCCCTTATAATAGGTGGGAAAAAGCCATTTTGTAGAAAAGTTCCGAAAATATCGGAAGCAGAGAGGGGAAAAATGATTGCAGCAAGTAATGTAACCTATCGTAGGGAAGAAGGCCCTTTTTGAAGAGGTCAACATCAAGTTTACGGAGGGAACTGTTATGGGGTAATCGGTGCCAACGGTGCTGGTAAGTCCACCTTGTTAAAGATTTTATCCGGAGCCTTGGAGCCCACTTCCGGAGAAGTCATCATTACCCCGGACAGCGCTTTGTCCGTATTGGAACAGGATCAGTTTAAATATGATGCGTACCCGTGCTTAGTACCGTAATCATGGGAAATAAGCGCCTGTATGAAGTGATGCAGGAAAAGGATGCGCTTTTACTCAAAGCCTGATTTTTCTGACGAGGACGGTATCCGTGCAGCAGAGCTGGAAGGGAATTTGCCCAGATGGACGGCTGGAATGCGGGAGTCGGATGCGGAGACCATGTTAAACGGCCTGGGAATCGGCCCGGAGCTTCACCACAAGATGATGAACGAGTTAAAGGGTTCCGAGAAGGTGAAGGTACTTTTGGCTAAGGCGCTTTTTGGAAATCCGGATATCCTGCTTTTGGACGAGCTCGAGCCAACCACCTGGACTTGGGCTCCATCGAGTGGCTGGAGGACTTCCTCATTAACTTTGAAAATACCGTGATTGTAGTCAGCTATGACCGTTACTTTCCTGAATAAGGTTTGTACCAATATTGCGGATATCGACTACGGAAAGATTACACTCTTTGCCGGAAACTATGATTTTCTGGTTTGAGTCCTCTCAGTTGATTGTCCGTCAGCAGAAGGAAGCCAACCGGAAAGAAGGAAGAGAAGATTAAGGAATTGCAGGGAATTTATCCAGCGTTTTCTCCGCAAATGCTTCCAAGTCCAAGCAGGCGACTTCCAGAAAAAGCGTGCTTTGGAGAAGATTGAGCTGGATGACATTAAGCCATCCTCCAGACAGTATCCTTACATCCAGTTTAAGCCAAACCGTGAAATCGGAAAATGACGTTTTTGGAGGTAAACAACCTGACCAAGACCATTAATGGCGTAAAGGTTTTTGGATAATATCAGCTTTATCTTAAATCATGCACTGATAAGGTAGCTTTGGTTGGATCTAACAGAATTGGCTAAAAGACTGTACTCTATGCAGATTCTTTCCCGGGGAAATGGAGCCGGATTCTGGGAGACTATAAGTAGAGGGCTTAACCACCAGCCAGTCCTATTTCCGAAGGACAATGCCAAGGAATTTGATTCTGAGGATACCATTGTGGAATGGCTTTACCCAGTATTCTCCCGGACAAGGACACCCAGTTCGTAAGAGGGATATTTTGGGAAGAATGCTCTTTAAGGGAGATGACGGTGTAAAGAAGGTCACTGTCCTTTCCGGAGGAGAGAAGGTTCGTTATGCTTTCCCAAGATGATGATTTCCGGATCCAATGTCCTGATTTTGGATGAGCCTACAGGACCACCTGGATATGGAAGCGATTTCCGCCCTTGAACGACGGCTTTAAAGAACTTTCCCCGGTGTAATCATCTTTGCTTCCCGTGACCATCAGGTTGTGGAAAACCACCGCAAACCGTATCATGGAAATCATTGACGGAAAGCTTGTTGATAAACTCACCACCTATGATGAGTACCTGGCATCCGATGAGAAATCAAGAAGATTTTACCTTTACTCTCTCTGAGGAAGATGCGTGGGGATAACTAAAAAGAATTTGAATAGTGAGAAGCTTTGGGAGTCCAGAGCTTGAGGAGAATAGCGGTAATGGCGATAAAGAAATGCATTACCGCTATTTTTAAACTTGCATGGTATAATGAACTACATGTTTAAAATAGAATTATATTCAGGAGAAAGAGCAAAAGAGAAGGTGATTTGATGAAAGAATCGGTAGAAAACAAACTGAATAAATATTCATGAACTGGAATTTACCCTATTTTGTCATTGAAAGTTTAGCAGAAGCTTTTGCACTAAGGATGGAGCAAGTGTTTATCAGGGGCTTAGCAGTGGACTTTTGCAGAACTATATCATACTGGAATACTGAGGTTCTTCATACGCAAGGAAAAAGAATATATCCTTCAGGAGCTTTTGTATCGTGATGAAAGAATGGGGGTGAAGCTGTGAATGCCCATCCCGTTCTTTTATACGCCCGCATTATAGCAGGCTTTGCAGAGAAAGAAAAATGTCTTTAGAAATGCCTGGATATAAATCTGAGCTGTATCAACTCATTAGCCAAGGCATTTCGATATGCATTGCAGAAGTGACTTATATCTGATTGATGAGTTGGAAGAAGAATATAAGGATTCTCAAAGAAAGTAGTAACGCTATTCCTTCCACTGCAAATGATGTAACGCCCCTTCCTTACTTAAGAAAGGGAAAATCCTGCTGCGAAGGGCTTCATATAAAATGAGTGACTACAGAATTGGAAAGATTTGAGGAGCGAGCTTCCTCCAACATGGGAATATGGATACATTGCTCTCTCGTTATCTACCAGAATTTCCTCCGGAATACCGGCAGATTCCTTTCCGAAGACAATGTAATCATTGGGAGAAAAAGGAGACCTCCGTATGGGTTTTATGAGCCTTGGTGGTGGCGTACCAAACCTTGGGAAGCGCAATTTTATGCTGGAAGCATTTTTCGGAGGGGGTATTTTCAGAGGAGCTTCCGACTGCTTTTTCTTTCCCTTCTTTCTTCCTCCACACCTGCCATAAATTCCTCATGGAAATATATTCTCGAAGCTTTTAACAAAGACCAGTAATCCATGCCGGCTTTTTGATATTTTATCATTCAAAAATGAAACCGTAGGGCTTAATCAGGTGCAGGGTACTTTTTGGTTTGCCACGCAGAGTTCTGCCGATGGCTCCGGTATTAAAGGAATTTCGGTTCATGTAAAACGATATTCATAAAGTCTCTCGATTCTATCCATTATCTTTATGGTTCAGCATATAATATTCCCTTGGTAATTTTACGGTTCACAGGACTTAGGAACCCAAGCTTTGCCGCCACTTTTTGGCAATGGAATCCGCCAGGATTTTTCTTTTTCTTTGCAGTATCCTCTTCCTTTTTCGGAAGCGGAACCCACCGGGTGAGCGCGCCCTCAATAGCCAAATGTCCGATAGCCTGATATTTTTACGGTCTGGTATTCATTTTCCTTGCTTTTCCAGTTAGGGGCAATAGAACGGCTACCCTCCCTGCCACATCTTGGCAATTTCATCTTCATCAAATTCGGCCATACACTCGTAGTCTTCCTCTTTCATCAGTCAAGCCAAATTTCTGCATAATTCACATTCACATGGACTAAACCTCCAAACTTTTTCTTCACCGTTGCTTTCTTTGCAGCAGTCTTATTTTCAACTGTCTTCTTCCTTCAATCTTCTTTGCAACAGCTTTCTTTCCCTCAGTTTTGTTCTCTCAGTTTTCTCTCACACGTCTTTCTTTCCCCTACAGGCCGCCAGGTCTCCGATCCTTCTTGCTGGAAGGGCAGAGGTCCTGCAAATAACATTCGCCGCACTTGGGACTCTGGGAAGTACAAAGGGTTCTTCCCAAGGCAATGATGTGTGGGTGTTCCAACGAATCCAAAACTCCTCCGGAAGATGCTCCATCAGCTGGAATTCCACCTTGGTGGGATCCGGAGAATCCGCCAGCCCCAAACGGTTGGAAATGCGCTTTACATGGGTATCCACCACGATGGACGGGAATATGGTAAATGTTTCCTAAAATCAGGTTTCGGTTTTCCGTCCCACACCGGGAAGGCGGTTAAAGGCTCGATATTTTCGGGGAACTTCTCCTCCATATTCCTCCACCAGCGCTTTGGCGCAGGCCTTCATATTTTTGGCCTTGTTATGGTAGAAAACCGGTGGAATGGATATCCTCTTCCAGCTCCTTTTAAATCACAATCCGCAAAGGCTCGTAAGTCTTTATATTTAACAAAAGCTTTTCCGTCACCATATTTACCCGGGCATCGGTGCACTGGGCACTTAAATGGTGGCAAAAAGCAGCTGCCAGGCATTTTTCGCCTCCAAAAATCATGGGCCGGTCCCCATAATGGGCATCCAGCCTCTTCATGATTTCTCGAACTCTCATTTCTTTTTTCTTTGATTCAGAACGAATAAAACATTATTTCCTGTATTTCTTTCTATAGATAGTTTTATTTTTCAAAAGGTATCTGAAGATACCAAACTAAGAAGCTATAGTATGCTCTCTTTAAGAAGTTATAAAGTTGCCCTCTTAGGATAACGCAAGCATGACATTTTTAAAATTCAATAGTAATGCTTCTTCCGGTGGGCTGGTAGGGGTAATAGCGTACACCGGCAGCATCCAGCATGCGCTTGAGGCCTTTACCGCGGGGGTATCCGCATATTTGTCCTCCCAGTACACCAAGGTTTTGATGCCGGATTGGATAATGGCTTTCGCACACTCGTTGCAGGGGAAGAGGGTCACATAAATCCTGGCGCCCTCAGGAACCGCCCGATAATTCAAAAATCGCGTTCAATTCTGCATGGGTTACATAAAAATACTTGGCGTATAGGGATCCTGCTCTGCCTTCATTTTCGCCCAAGGAAAATGTCGTCAGAGCAACCCTTTCGGGAAGCCGTTGTAGCCCATGGAGAGAATCTTAGTGATCCGGAGATACGATGCAGGCCCCTACCTGGGTAGAGGGATCCTGAACGGTGGGCGGATAGCGTACAGATTCCCATAAAAATATTCATCCCAGGAAATCGCGTCCTGCCGCTTATCATTTTCACTCATAGAAAACCCTCCTTTTCATCAAAAACATGTATTCTTTAGGCTCTAATGATAGCAAAAAGGCAGGGGGAATGGAAAGAGAGAGAATGAGGATTATTTGTTTTTAATAAAAACTTATGATAAAAACTAAGGAAAAGCTGACTTTTCCATGTCAAACACGGAAAAGAAATATAGGATAGAAGGTAAATGTCGTGGATTCCCTTAACTAAATTCAAAAACGAATTATCAAAGGAGAATAGGATGTTTTGTAGAAAATGTGGTTTTATGATGATGATGCTGTATTCTGCAAACTTTGTGGAGCAAGATTGTCCGAAGAGGAAGTAGAACAGCTTTCGGAGGGAACCCTTTCTTTCCCTCCACGCCCCGGTGCCAAACGAATCTGTTCTAGGGAATAAGACAGTGGCTACAAAAAGAAGCTAAGGCTTTTGAAACCAAAGAAAAATTACATTTACATTTTTATTTGCCTTCTTCTGGCGTTTCTATAGGAGCAGTGGAACTTGGATATATCTACAATTCTTTAAAGAAAATTACAATTCCCTTTAGATGAATATGTGGAAGGTGAATATCCATGGACCAAGTGGCTATGCCGTAGCAGGTACAGAAATAGACTGGGATGGAATCGAAAGGGATTATGGGGGAAAATTATCCTTCACTCAGTTGGCGAAATCGAAGGGTTTGGAGGAGCTTTATCATTCTCCGATAACTTGCTTGTTTGAATCTATCAGTCCTCCCAGTCTTAAGAAAGAGAAAAACATTAAAAATGGAGATTTAATTGTTTATCAGTGGAACTTTGATGACAGAGAGATTACCCTGTTATTTAAATTGTAAATTGAAATTAGATAATAAAAAGATAAAAAGCCCATACCGATGCTTCGGTGAAAGAAGAGGATATTTTTCGGGAAAAATGGAAATTAAGGCAGTAGGAAATAATGGATATGGCAAGATAGTTCTAAGAGCTTTACCAGAAGGTCTTAAAAAGATGACTTTATAATATATTCCAATTTTTATCTAATGGCTCCAAAGTAGATATTGATTTACGATACAGCCCTGCTTTACTACTATGAGAATCTTGCGGTATTTTACCCAGTAAAAAGAACATAACTTATACTGTTTCAGGCTTGGGGAAAGTTCAGAGGAGAAAGATACTGCTATAGGCACAGAAGATTCTTCGATGCCGTTTTCTACAGCAGAGGATGATGCGAGAACTGAGGAGGCAAAAAGCACAGTATGCTGTATCGGACTATATTTTGCCCCTACAGTTCCTTCCAGGTTGATTACGAAGCAGGATATGACCGAATTGATGGCAGAGTATCCAGCGATCTCTTCCCGGGCAAAGGTCGCTTGCTCAGATGATTATAAATGAGATATATGCCAGATACGGTTATGAGTTTAGCGATCCGGAGCTCAATGATTATTTTGAGCAATTTTATTGGTACTCTTCTCTCCGGGATCGGATATCAAATGTGGATACTATTTATCGACAAATGTCAGAGATTGAAAAGAAGAATGTGGAGTTCTTAAAGACCTATCCTAAGCAGTTTTGCAGGCACTAAGCCTATTCTGAAGTATTTCATAAGATTTAGATATACCCCTTTACTGAAGAGACAGTAAAGGGGTATTATCATATTTCAGAATAAATAGCGTAGGTGAAGCCTGTGACTCCTCAAATGAGAAGGAGTGACATGGGTGCAACAAGGAAGTCTGGTGAAACTTAAGTAAGAAATGACACGAACAGGGATAGTGAGGAGGTCATAGATGAATCCATACGAAAAACAAAAAGCTTAAAGACTGAGGGCATAAAGCTACTGCTGCTCTTGCTATTTCCCCTTCTTTTTCAGTCTGCAAGCTACGCTTCTCCCATTAAAGGAGACAGGAGAACTGCCTCTAAGCTTTGGAAAAATGGAGAATATCTGGATGCGGAGCAATATGCCAAGGATAATCCGGATGTACTGGAGGCCTACGGAATGAATCCCTCAGCTTTTTGGAGTCATTACCTGCATTTCGGAATTAAGGAAGGACGGCGTGCTTATGGTCTGGATGCCTCTTCTCCCGAGGCAGTGGCAAAGTTTAAGGTCTTCACCGTGGCGGAGCAGATTTGCAATGACGCCATGAGCGACAGGGAGAAGGTGAAGGCGGTTCATGACTGGATTATTCAGCAGACCAAGTACGATATTGAGAACCAGAGAAGACGAACCATTCCGGAGGATTCTTACCATATCGAAGGCGTGATGTTGAAGGGTGTTGCAGGTGCAACGGCTATGTGGAAGCCTTTGATTATTTTTATGGAGGTTTTGGGCATTCCTCATGAGGTTGTGGTAGGAAAGTCCGTTAGCAGAGGCGGTGCAGTAGGTAGCCATGCCTGGAAACAGGGTTTGATTGACGGAAAATGGCTTTCGTGGACTGTACCTGGGATGCATCCGGTGACGGAGGATGGAGAAAAATCAGATTATCGACAAATATTTTTCTTCGAACAGAGGAGGAAATTGCTGGCAATCATATCACAGAAAAATTTTCAAAAATTATCAAAATAGAAAAAGTTAAATCCCTAAAGTATTTCTGACGAATTTAATAACATTTTTGGAGAATTATTGAGAATGTCGGAGGCTTGTGTTAAGATTTCTCTCGAAAAGAACTTTTTAAGAAATAATACAAACAAGTGAATTTCTAAGGAAGAGTACTGAGAATGTAAGTACGGAAGTAAAGGAGAAAAGATGAAAAGAATGGGAAGAAAAAGGAAGTCTTTTGGCATTGGGATTGGGAGCAGCTTTTACTGGTATCTGCATTCCTGCAGTGGCGGCACCATTAAACACAGAAGGAAGCTGGAAGCAGGAAGGGACAGTGGTCTTTTGTAAAGCCTGACGGAAGCAAGTACCAGGGCTGGATTTATACTGACGGAAGCTGGTTCTTCTTAAAGGAGGACGGAACTTTATTCTCCGGGTTGGCAGAAGAATGATGCCGGAAAAATGGTTCTTTATGAGCACTTTACACGACGGTACCTTTCGGAAAGCTTCTTCAAGGCTGGCAGTGGGTAGGGAGGATATTCCTACTATTTGCAGGAGGAAGAAGGACCTAAGTTCGAGAGCTTTTGGTTTCTCCGAGAAGGACGGCTATAAGGTAGATGCTGAGGGACATTGGGTAAATGCTGACGGCACTCCTGTATATGAGGCCGGAAAGGGATATCCTTCCGTAGAGCAGAAGCAGAGCACAGAGGAGGCGGCAAGCACCACTCCCACAAAGACCATTATCAGCTTCTCCGGCGGCGGCAGCGGTTCCGGAACAGGAGGGGCAGGAGGCGCAAGCGGCAAGAAAAATGGCGCTAAGGCCAGCAGCTCCAACCTTCCAAAAGCCCGTAGTTTCCAGTTCCAACCTGGTAGCCAGCGGTTCCAATATGGGACATTAAAAAGCTTTTTCAGAAGGAAAATTTCCCAGAATAGTAGTTTTTGGAAAGGACATGGATGTCTTTTCACGAGGAGATGGCTCTCATGCAGAAGAGCCCTTGCAAAAGGGATTTATATCATGGACGATGAGAAGCAGAGCATAAACATCTCTCGCATTAAAAAGAGGCTATATAAAATCAAAAATAGTTTTTACGCAATATAGGTCTGAAGCCGGGGCACGCTCCATAGCTTCGCCACGAAGCGGATACTAAGCGAAAAACTGCGTTTCTCTTGTTTTTCGCAAGTACCGTCGGCCCAGACTACCCCATTTTCAGACCTATATTGCTAAAAACTTTTTTTAATTTTGGTTTTTGTAGCCTCTTTTTTCGTATGGAGTTTGTTATGCTTGCTTCCGCATCGTCCTGAAAAATCGCTTTTGCAATCTCTACAAAATGATAATACTGAAGGAAATTCCGAAAACGATAGCCCACTGCATAAGGCTTGGAGGAGTCACATCGAAGAACTGATTGATTCCGGGAGTAATGATTACGCCTAAAAGCAGGAAGGCGGAAAGCAGTGCCGCACTCGTTTAAGTAAATATTGTCCAAAGGATTTCCATTGAACAGGGAGCGGAAAAACGGACTTTACGTTAAAGGAATGGAAGAGCTGTAAAAGTCCCAGGGTAGCAAAAGGCCATGGTTTCGGGAAAGGTTTTCCTCATGGAAATATTGCTCTGCCATCCAATAGATGAACAGGTCAAGCCTCCCTCTAAAACGCCCTGATAAAGAATGCTTTCCAGTACACCGTTGGAGAGGAAGCTGAGCTCTTTTTCTCTGGGATTTCTCGCATCACATCCGGCTCAGCCTTTTTCCATTCCTAAAGCGATAGCCGGGAAAAACGTCCGTTACCAAGTTAATCCAAAGGGATATGTACCGGCTGTAAGATGGTCCAGCCCAAAAAGGGTTGCCACAAAGAGGGTAATCACTTCTCAAAAGTTTGCGGAAAGCAGGTACTGTACCGCCTTTTTGAATATTGAGAATACCTTCTTCCTTCTTCAATGGCCACCACAATGGTTTCAAAGTTATCGTCCGCCAGCACCATGTCGGAAGCACCCTTTGAAACTTCCGTACCGGTGATTCCCATACCTACACCGATATCCGCCTGTTTCAGTGCGGGAGCATCATTTACCCCGTCACCGGTCATGGAAACAATCTTGCCGTTCTTCTGCCATGCTCTTACAATTCGAACCTTATGCTCAGGAGAAACTCTGGCGTAAACGGATATCTCCGGAACCTTTTTCTCCAGTTCCTCATCGGACATCATTTCCAGCTCAGCACCGGTTAAAAACATGGCAACGGTTATCCTCACCCATAGGAAGAATCCCTAAACGCTCGGCAATGGCCTGGGCGGTTTCCGCATGGTCGCCGGTAATCATTACGGTACGAACGCCGGCGCCCTTGGCTACGGCAATCGCTGCCGCCGCTTCCTTACGCTCCGGGTCAATCATGCCCACAAGACCGGCAAAAAAATCAGGTTCTGCTCCACCTCCTCGAACGGGGAGAGTCCGGCACGGCATTACAAATCTGATAAGCAGCTGCCAAGACACGAAGCGCCTCCCTTGCCATTTTGGTATTTTTCGAGAGAATGGCCTTTCTGTCCTCCTCCGTTAAGGGGCGAACTTCTCCATTTTCCACGATATGACTGCAACGCTGTAAAAAGCTGGTCCGGTGCGCCCTTGGTGCAAAGCAGGAATTCTCCGCCCATGGGGTGGAAGGTGCTCATCAGCTTTCTGCTTGAATCAAAAGGGCAGCTCCTGCACACGAGGGTAGCTTTTGCCTCATTTTCCTGAAGAGGAAAAATGTCGATCTCAAAGGCAAACTGTACCATAGCGGTTTCTGTGCGATCGCCAATCAGCTTTCCCTCTGCATCCAGCTTGGTGTCATTTGCCAAAACAAGACTGCGAAGAAGAGGATTCTCCGCGGGATTTCCACACTCGATCCCTGCAATTTTCCGTCGAAATACACTTTCTCAATGGTCATCTGGTTCAGCGTCAGGGTTCCGGTTTTATCGGAGCAAATCACCTGGGTGCCTCCCAGAGTCTCCACTGCCGGAAGAGTACGCACCAGCGCCTTTCTTTCCGCCATGGAACGGGTTCCCAGAGAGAGGATGATGGTGGAAATGGCAGGTAGCCTTCAGGAATAGCGGCTACTGCCAAGGAAATGGATACCAGAGCATATCGGTAATGGCTCTTCCCCGAAGCAGTCCCACCACAAAGGTTACTGCGGCAATGGCCAAAAATCATAATGGTTAAGCTCTTTTCCCAAACGGTCCTCGATCCCTTTGTAAAGGGTCTCTGGTCTTTTCCGCATGGGCCAGCATATTGGCGATATGTCCCACCTCGGTATCCATACCGATGGCGGTCACCACGGCTACAGCACGACCGTAGGTCACATTGGTGCCGGAGTAAACCATGTTTTTTTCGGTCGCCGATTCCCGCATCCTCCAAAGTAATGGGGGCAATGTCCTTATCCACGGGAACGGATTCTCCGGTAAGCGCCGCTTCCTCTACCTTCAGGGAGTTGGCTTCAGCAAACGCATATCCGCAGGAACAATATCTCCTGCCTCAAAAGCACGATATCCCCGGAACCAGCTCATGGGACTTGATGGTTTCACATTGCCGTTTCTGCGAACTCTGGCATCCGGAGAAGCCATTTCCTTTAAGGCATCAATAGCCTCCTCCGCCTTTTGCTTCCTGAATCACGCCCATAATAGCGTTTAAAACCACCACCAAAAGGATAATCACCGCATCATGCCATTCATGGCTGGCAAAAAGAGAAACAGCAGCAGCAGCCAAAAAGGATGATAATCATAAAATCTTTAAATTGCTCTATAAATTTTTCTAATAGAGAAGAATGCTTCTCCACTTCCAGAGCATTACTGCCGTACTCCGCCTGTCTTTTGGCTACATCGGCAGAGGAAAGTCCTGTTTCCACCGGACTTTCTACGGCTCTCAGCAGCTGGGCTATCTCCATTTGATAAGCCTTGTCCTGCCATACTTTTCTTGTGCTTTCTTGTTCCATGTTTTGATCCTTCATTTTCCTTTTACCCTTTCTCCCTAGGTTTTCATAAGAGGCAAGAATCTGATTGCTTCTAAAAATGAGATAGCCTGCTCTGCACCGGCACTCTCTATAGAATAAAAAGAGACCTATGCCACTCAGAAAAACTGGGTTGCATAAGTCTCACATTTTCAGTAGATACCAGCAGTTTCTGCATGCAATGTTGATATCCACGAGCTAGGGCTCTTGTTACTCCCTTATGAAATATATAACGGGAGTAAGTATAGCGGGAGTTTTCATAAAAAAGCAAGTGAAATTTGCTTCACAAAAAAATCACAAAAAGAATTAGCACTCATCACTTGACAGTGCTAACAATGCGTGTATAATGGAGCTATCTTAAGGAAAAATAAAGGAGGTACTCCTATGAACATTAATCGTTTTACTCAAAAATCCGTTGAAAGTATCAACAGCCAAAAAAGATTGCTATGGACCACGGCAATCAAGCCATTGAACAGCTTCATATTTTATATAGTTTGTTAGACATTGAAGATAGCCTGATTGAAAAGCTTCTGGAAAAGATGGAAATTCCGGTAGAAGACTTTAAGAGAGCGCTGGAAGAGAAGATAAACAGCCTGCCTAAGGTTTCCGGGGACAGCAGTATTTTTTTCCCAGGATGCCAATAAGGTCATGATGAATGCGGAAGACCATGCGAAAGCCATGGGAGATGAATATGTTTCCGTGGAGCATCTTTTCCTGGCCCTCTTAAAGGACGGAGACAAGAAGATTCAGGAGCTCTTCAAAGAATTTCATATTACCAAGGACGGCTTCTTACAGGCTCTGTCCTCCGTTCGAGGCAATCAGAAGGTAGTTACGGACAATCCGGAAGGCACCTATGATTCTTTGAACAAATATGGCTATGAAATGGTGGAAAGAGCCAGACAGCAGAAGTTTGACCCCATTATCGGAAGAGATGAGGAAATTCGTAATATCATCCGTATTCTTTCCAGAAAGCAGAAGAATAACCCTGCTTAATCGGAGAACCCGGGGTTGGTAAAAACCGCTGCGGTAGAGGGCTTGGCCCAAAGAATTGCCAAGGAAGATGTGCCGGATTCCTTGAAAAAGAAGAAGATTTTCGCCCTGGATATGGGTGCATTGATTGCCGGTGCTAAATATAGAGGAGAGTTTGAAGAAAGATTAAAGGCAGTTTTGGACGAGGGTGAAGAAGTCCGAGGGAGAAATCCTGCTCTTCATCGATGAGATCCACAACATTGTAGGAGCCGGAAAAACCGAAGGTTCCATGGATGCCGGAAATCTCTTAAAACCCATGCTGGCCAGAGGAGAGCTGCATTGTATCGGAGCCACCACTCTGGATGAATATAGAAAATATATTGAAAAAGATCCGGCTTTGGAAAGACGTTTTCAGCCTGTCATGGTGGACGAGCCGGACGTGGAAGACACCATTTCCATCCTTCGAGGCATTAAAGGAGCGTTATGAGGTTTACCACGGGGTAAAGATTACCGACTCCGCATTGGTTGCAGCGGCTACCCTTTCCGACCGTTATATTTCTGATAGATTCTTACCGGACAAAGCCATTGACCTGGTGGATGAAGCCTGTGCCATGATTAAAACCGAGATGGACTCTATGCCGGAGGAAATGGACGAGATGCAAAGAAGGATTTTGCAGCTCCAGATTGAGGAACTGGCTTTGAAGAAGGAAGAGGATCAGCTTTCCAAAGAAAGACTGGCCACCCTGCAGAAGGAGCTTTCTAACCTGAGGGATGAGTTTAATGTGCAGAAAGCCCAGTGGGGAAAAATGAAAAGAACGCCGTATCCAAGCTCCAGACTCTTCGTGAAAAGAAGAATCAGTTGCAAAGCAGAGATAAACATTGCGGTTCAAAAAGGAGAGTATGAGCAGGCTTCGAGTTGTAGTATCAGGATCTTCCGCAAGTAGAGAAAGAGCTTGTAGAGGGCGGAAGAGCTTGCGCAGTCTAAGGAAGCCCAGGGCTTGGTACACGACAAGGTGACAGAGGAAGAAATCGCTAAAATCATCAGCCGTTGGACCGGCATTCCGGTAACTAAAGTTAAATGAGTCCGAGCGTTCCAAGGTACTTTCATCTGGACGATGAAATCCATAAGAGACTCATCGGACAGGGAAGAGGCAGTGACCAAGGTCACAGAGGCTATTCTTCGTTCCAAGGCCGGAATCAGGGATCCCACAAAGCCCATCGGTTCCTTCTCTTCTTAGGACCCACCGGTGTAGGTAAGACGGAGCTTGCCAAGTCCCTTGCCCAGAACCTCTTCGACGATGAAAAATGCCATGGTGCGTATCGATATGTCCGAGTACATGGAAAAATATTCCGTGTCCTGTTTGATTGGTGCGGCTCCCGGCTATGTAGGCTACGAAGAGGGAGGACAGCTGACAGAGGCGGTTCGGAGAAAGCCCTATGCGGTAGTGCTCTTTGATGAAATCGAGAAGGCCCATCCGGATGTATTCAACATTCTCTTACAGGTATTGGACGACGGACGAATCACCGATTCTCAGGGACGGACGGTGGACTTTAAGAACACCATCATTATCCTGACCTCCAATATCGGTGCCCTAGACCCTACTGGATGGTATTTCTGAAAATGGAGATATTCCGGATGATGTACGGAAGGAAGTTATGGAAGCTCCTTCACGGCCATTTCCGTCCGGAGTTCCTGAACCGTTTGGACGAAATCATTCTCTTCAAGCCTTTGGTACAGAAGGATATGGAAAGAATCGCAGACCTTATCCTGAAGGACATCAACAAGCGTTTGCAGGAGCGTCGTCTGCATATCCATCTTCAGAAGGAAGCCTTGGACTTCATTTTAGAAAAATGCCTATGAGCCGGGCTTTTGGTGCAAGACCGCTGAAGCGTTATATGCAAAAAGCATGTGGAAACTTTGGTGGCTAAGGAAATCCTGGAAGACAGGGTAAAGGAAGGCGACAATATAGAAATCCGTTTGCAGGATGGGGAAGCTTTGCTGCTGCGGTGGTTTTAAAAGATAAGAAAAAGAGCGGCTGTAAAAATCATTACAGCCACTCTTTTTACAGACAGATTGTCATATAAGGGGGATGCAGAGAATATCCTCTTTAATCAGTAAATTCCTTGGATGAATAATATATGCTCTCCAATTCGAGCTTTGTATTTTTCCTTAAAGCGTGTTAAGGAGTTTGTGGTATATCGTTTTCCGGATTTCACTTCTATGGGAAACATCTTGTATTTTAGCTTACTGTTATTGGAGATGATAAAGTCTATTTCTATATCATTTCTATGTTTTTCTTCAGAATAATGGGTATAGAAATACAGTTTATGGCCATTGGCAACAAGCATCTGCGCAATAACGTTTTCGTAAAAGCATACCTTCATTTAAAAGACAGTTTATCGTTTAAAAATCTGTCGATAGATTTCACTTTCAAGAGCTCATTTTCATCAAAAGCATGGCTTAGCAAAAGGCCGGTATCTCCCATATAGCATTTTACATAGCTACGGTCTTCGTACATGGACAAGCCAACATTGGGATCGCTACAGAGGAAACATTCATTGGATATCATGGAATCGGAAAGCCAAAAGAAGGTTTCACTATATTGCTCTGCATAGCTTCCCTCCTGTATAGTTTTTGAACACTACACGTTTTTTTCATGTTGGGACAGAAGCCCCGGTATTTGGTCATAAATAGCGAGAACCTTACTCCTATATTGGGCTTTGATTTTCATAATATCATTTCGATATAACTTTAAAAATATCTCTTTTTCTGCATCTACACCGGTAAAAATCTTTCCCGCTTTCCACAAATAAAGAAACCGGCTTAGGCATTCCGCCCACTAAGATGTATTGTTTTGAATAGATGCATGGCTTTACTGTGCATGCCTCTTTCTAAAGCTTCTCTTTTTCAAAACAACTTTTGATGTAGTCTATAAGCTGCTCTTCGCCGAGAGCCCAAGCAAATTCTTCGAAATCCAAAGGATACATATTGATGCTACAGCTCTTCCGAGGGAATCACAATATCCTGAATATTTTCTTTTATGGAGATTAAGGATCCGGTTTCGATATAGTCATATCTGCCATCGGCCACAAGATATTTTATCGCTGCTCTGGCTTGGGGAAAGCTCTGTACCTCATCAAAAATAATTGCCGATTTTCTGGGAATCAGTTTTACGCTGAAGTAGGTTCCCAGCATCATAAATAAATCATCAAGGCGATTCAAATATAAATTAAAGAACTCCTCTACGTTTTTATCCTTTTTGGCAAAGTCTATGATGATATAGGATTCATATTCTTTTTGCAAATTCTTCTACGATGGTAGACTTACCGATACGTCTGGCTCCTTCCACCATGATAGCCTTCTTTCCTTGGCTGTTTTCTTTCCATTCCAGCAATTTATCATAGATTTTTCTTTTGAGGATCATAACGCTACCCTTCCTTCTGAACAATGGCTTAATCCCATCATAAAGATTGAATTCTGGGCATATTATAGGCGACTCTTTGATTATGCGCAAGTATAGACACGCTACAATCTTTGATTATGCAGGTAAGTTGTAGCAGTTTGTAGCAGTCAAAAATAGTATTTTCTTTCAAAAAGTTGTTGGTTTATATAGAGATATATGGTAAGCTATAACTAATTAAAAAAAGGAACAATAAGTAATAAAATTGAATAATATAGGGAACACAATACCAAGTTTAAAACTTGCAAATGATATTGTAATTACGTTAGGTGTTTATATGTATCAGATTTTTCGATTTGAAGGGAGAAGAAATATATTCTTAGTGATTATTGAAAGTGTGTTAATTAGTCAAGATATTCTTGATTAAAAATATAAAGAGTAGGTGTGTTTTGCTATAAAAATTCTTTGATTCTTTGAGGTATAAAAATGGAGTTGAGAATTTTTATAGTGATAAGAAAAATGAAAGTGAGGAGAAAAAAATGTTAAAAGAATTATTATCTTAGGGCTTATCGATTATGATGATAGTAACTGTTTTAGTTACACCTATAAATGCATTTGCATCAAAGATTGGGGTGCCTGCATATGATTCTAAGACTATTAGAATGTATAATGACCTATATGAACAGGATCGAAAAGCAATAAATGAAATTTACCAAAAACTGCCAGACATGTTGGAAGAAGGTGAAGAATCGTAAGAAATGATGCCAAGTCAAGCCTAGCTCAGCCTAGAGGTGCTTCATACGGAAGTCTTGGTTCATATGGAGATATTTTAGTTAGTTTAATCATCAACTCTGGTAGTGTGGGATTTGCAGGACATGCTGCGATTGTTTCGTCAGATAGCACAAAGACAATTGAGTCTTATGCAAAGAATTGGAGTCCGATAAAAAAAGATGGTGTTCAATACTATAGAAATACATGGAACAAAAAGTCAGGTGCCCTTTTAATTAGACCGAAGGGAGCAACAAGCTTGCAGTTCAAGTCGGCAGCTTCATATGCGGCTAAACAAGTTGGTAAAGCCTATAATTGGAACTTTACAGATAAGAACACAACATCAAAAATTTTATTGTAGTCAGCTAGTGTGGAGAGCCTGGATGAATCAGGGAATTAATTGTGAAACAGGATCAGTTCCAAATGCAATTATTGCCCTGCTGATTTAGTTAACTCATCAAACACTTATGTTGTACGTCAAGTTCAATAAGCAAGATACCGCACGATATGCGAGCGATACTCGTTAAGAATAAAGCAGGCAATTGTGATAGTATAGTTTATTACAATTGCCTGCTTTATATAAGAGGACCTTATTTATGAAGAATAGACTGATTGGCTTAACTTTTATGTCTGCTGGCGCTCATTGCATTCATAGGCTTTTCATACTATGCTAAATGTAAAAAGCAGGAACAAAGATACGGCTTACTATATATTGGCATCCAATATGTTTGATAAGAACGGAGAACTGATAGAACTTGATATTGATGGAAATCTTGTCAATAAGAGAAAATTAAAAATGCAAGATATTACAAAAGTTCAATTTTAATCAAGATAGGTTTATAGCAGGAGGAGAACGAGCCAATAATAATATTATTCTTCATGGAGACGGCGATTATAAGCTATTTTCACTTTTGGATAATCCTAATTATTCCGGAGTCACATCCATAAATCTTTGTGATGAGAAAAATAGTTGCTGTAATGAATGGAAATGTAGAAGGGGATACGTATAAAAATCTTCTTCTTGTCCAGAACGAAGAGGGAAAAATTTTAAAGAAAGAGATTATAGACATCTATTCTTCCGACTTATTGTGTGAAGAGAACGTGTTATATATCGTAGGGGCCCATTTGTTTGTGGAAGAGGATATATGGAGCAGTAAAATAATAAAAGTGGATTTATATAATGACAAGATTGAAGAAAAATCTACGAAAAAGACATGGAATATGAAAAAAGTAATCTTATTTGAAAAATCAGTTATATTGCTTAGGAAGGTCTACAAAAAGGAAGAAAAAGGTACTATTGATATAGTCGATAAAAAGCTTAGAAAAAGCTAGGAAGTTTTAGTTTTCAACAAGATGTTAGCGCAATATTTACAATGAATAATCGATTATACTGTATCGCTGATAATGAGATTTGTGAAGTAAAGGACGGCGCTTTTATCAGATGGTGAATATACCTTACCGGAAGGCACGTTTGTATCAAGTTATATGTCGGATAACGTAGGTGTACATATTTATTGTAGGAATGAAAAATATAGTTAAAGAAAAATCAGAAAAACCATATGGGATACATTATCCAATATGATAAACAAGGTGCTGGCATGGTTAAAGAAACTCCTGTTTTGATAGGAAAAAGATATGATCATATCCTCTTTTTCCTAAAGAGTATATAGCTCATTAGAGAAAAACGGTCATACAGTGGTCAAAGAATTCTGTTTATATCCTTATCATCTCTTTCCTTCTTGAACTGTCAACTATTCGTTGACAGTTCAAGAAGATTCTATTTTTATTTTTCAAATTAGAGTATAATGCTAGGAAATACAAAGTTAAAACGTTTGCATTACCCCCGATATAATCTAAAAAAACAAGCGGAAGGGAGAAGATGACTATGGTGAAAACGGAATCCATCACAATACAAGTGCCGGTAGAAAATGCGTAAGTATCTGGAAGAGACTTCACCGGAGTCGGAACTGAGAAGAAATGCACTTTTGCTATATCCCTATATTTTAAATCAAAGTATTTCTCATGGAAGAGCGGCAGAAATACTTGGAATTGGGAAATCAGAACTCCTTGATATCTATGATAAGCTAGGGTATTCCTATTTGGATTTGATTCAAGATGAATTGGAAGATGATATTGATACATATCTCCAACTAAAAAGGGGTAAATAAAATGATAGTTGTGTCTGATACAATACCCCTTTATCTCTTTTTGAAAATTGATAGATTGTAGCAGAAGAGACAGTAAAGCTTCTTCTGCTATTTTTGATTATCGCAAGTATGGAAAACCTATAAACTTTGATTATGCGCAGGTATAGATATATTCAAATTTTTTTGATTATACGCAGGTATAGGAATGCCACAATGTTTGATTGTACGCAGGTAAAAATTTAGAAATGTGTAGCAGTCAAGAAAAGTAGCAGTGGTAGTCAACTTTTTAGTTGACTACCACTAAGCATGTGTAAAAACGCCCCGAAAGGAGAATAAAAATAATTTTGTATTTTCGCTTGTGGTTTTTATGGATCAAAAATATAATAAAAGTGTGATTATATAGCATAAAACCCAATAAAAATGTGAGGAATGATTTTATGGAACGATTTATCTTAAAAAAATTGCTGGCTTGGAAGAATTCTCCTTACCGCAAGCCATTAATCTTGAAGGGCGTACGTCAGGTGGGTAAGACTTGGATTCTGAAAGAGTTCGGCAGGTGCTATTATGAAAATACTGCTTACTTTAACTTTGACGAAAATGAAGAATATAAGCAATTTTTTGAAACGACTAAGGATGTGTATCGGATTCTACAAAACCTTATGCTGGCAAGCGGTCAAAAGATTGTGCCTGAAAAAACCCTTATCATTTTTGATGAAGTACAGGATTGCCCGAAGATTATCAACGCCATGAAGTATTTTTGCGAGAACGCACCGCAGTATCACGTTGCCTGCGCCGGTTCTCTGTTGGGTATTGCGCTAGCGAAACCCTCCTCTTTTCCGGTGGGTAAGGTCAACTTTTATGCAGATTGACCCGATGACCTTTAATGAATTCCTACTTGCCAACGGTGATGAAAAATCTGGCACAGTATCTGGAACAGGTGGACAGTCTTGAACCCATCCCTGATGCCTTCTTTAATCCGCTGTATGAGAAGCTGAAAATGTACTATGTCACCGGTGGTATGCCGGAGTCGGTATTGATGTGGACGGGGGCGTGGATGTTTCTGCCATGCAGGGAAGCATTGTCCGGAATCATCGGAGCCTATGAGCGAGATTTTGCAAAACATCCTAATCTCAGCGAGTTTCCGAAAATCTCAAATGATCTGGAAATCTATTCCTTCTCAACTGGCAAAAGAGAACAAGAAGTTCATCTATAAAAGTGGTCAAGGAAGGTGCACGAGCCCGTGAGTACGAGGATGCCTTGCAATGGCTGGTAGATGCCCGTTTAGTGCATAAAAATTTATCGCAGCTCAGCTCCCGGTCTGCCAATTGCAGCTTACGATGACTTGTCTGCCTTCAAAATTTATCTGGTGGATGTGGGACTGCTCCGCCGTCTGGCACAGTTGGCTCCCACCGCCTTTGGCGAAGGTAACCGCCTTTTTACTGAATTCAAAGGCGCATTAAGTGAAAACTTTGTGTTGCAGACTTTAATTACTCAGTTTGAAGTTATGCCCCGGTATTGAGCCAAAACAACCCGCCTTACGAAGTGGACTTCCTCATTCAGCGGGAGAATGACATCTTCCCCGTGGAGGTTAAATCTGAAACCAACACAAGCAGCAAGAGTATGAAGAAGTTTAAGGAACTCTTCCCTGATAAGGTCAAGCTCGCATCCGTTTCTCATTGGACAATCTGAAACTGGACGATGATGTGCTGAATATCCCGCTGTTCATGGCGGATCGAGGCGATCAATTGATTGGGTTGGCATTGGAAAAAGATGGAGCACTGATGTATATAGCTTACCGGAAGGGAGAAGACAACTATGGTGAAAAACGGAATCAATCACAATACAAGTGCCGGTAGAAATGCGTAAGTACTTAGAAGAACTTTCACCGGAGTCGGAACTGAGAAGAAATGCACTTTTGCTATATCCCTATATTTTTAAATCAAAGTATTTCTCATGGAAGAGCAGCAGAAATACTTGGAATTGGGAAATCAGAACTCCTTGATATCTATGATAAGCTAGGGTATTCCTATTTGGATTTGATTCAAGATGAATTGGAAGAAGACATAGATACATATCTACAACTCAAAAAGAAGGGGTAAAAATATTATCGCTTATTACTAGAGAAGCCTAATGAAGAAAAATTAAGTTCTTCGGGGAACCTACTAAGGATAAGAAAAAGATAGCAGAAGGGATATTACAGCCCTTTTTGCTATCTTTTGATTATGCGCAGGGTTAGAGATGTCCTATTCTTTGATTATGCGCAGGTATAGAAATGCCTCAATCTTTGATTATGCGCGGGTAAGAAGTTAGACAGTGGTAGTCAACTAAAAGTTGACTACCACTAAGCATGGCATAATCAGCAATAGACTTAGTATAGTATAAGCTTGAAACAAGGAGTAATAAAGAGAAGGAACTGTCAAGCAATAGCTGATAGTTCAAGGACAAATCTTCCTTTAGGGAAGATTCTATTTTTCTCAAAAAGTTAGAAAAACCAATATTAAATGTTGTAAAAGCTAACAAAACAAGCCATAATAGCAGAAATATATGCAGGGAGGAAGAACTATGACGGCTATTCACGATCGAATTAAGAATTATAGAAACCGGCTTCATCTTTCGCAGGAGAACGTTGCTAATTTTTTGGAAATTAACCGTGCATCATATACCCAGATGAAAAATGGAAAAAGGAAAGTTACAGCGGAAGATGTTTCGAAGCTGAGCGAGTTATTTGGTGTAACGGCAGATGCAATTTTAAGTAATAATAAGATGAGTAAACCGGCAACGGTATTTGCAAGAAGCTTTGAGAAGCTGGATGAAAATGACCAAGCTGAAATCATGAATTTAATTAAGTTTAAAGAGCAGATGAAAATGCAGAGGCGTTAAATGATTGATTTTTACCAAATACGTAAGTATCTGGAAGAGCTTTCACCGGAGTTGGCACTGAGAAGAAATGCACTTACAAAAGGAAATTCCAAAATGTTAAAGGGCTTTCTGTTACTAATTTAAAATATATGAAAAAATTTTTATGAAATATATTCCCTCATTAAATCGTCCACAGCTTGTGGACGATTTACGAATATCACAAAGCAGTGGAAATTTTGATAAGATTTTTAGCATCCCTTGGGGAGCATCAAAGATATATTATGGATAGATGTGAAGGAGATTTGAATAAAAGCATTTTTTTCTTTATATCGAAAAACATTAGAAAATAGCTGGAGCAGAGCTGTGCTCTTAAATTTCTTGGATACAGACCTGTTTGATAGACAAGGAAAAAGCGATAACAAATTTTACAAATAATTTGCCTGCTTTACAAAGCGATTTGGCCAATGAAATGACAAGAGATTCCTATAATTTTGACTTTATAGCTATCAGACAAAATTAAAAGGAGCATTACCAAGCATAGAAGAAATCGAAAATGAACTAAAATAAATTATCACAAGACGGTAGATTAAATAAGTCTGTCGTCTTTTTCTATTTGAAGTAAGATGTTCATAAATTTGTATGAGAGAATTGCTAATGATTCCTTGACAGATTTAACAGTGATGTAAATGTGGTTTATAGAGAAAAGATTTTGATTTTTATGTTATACTTTTTCGTTTAGAGCACTGCCTTTCTAAGGATGGGCAGTAGGATTTTTCCCATGTGCTAAGGAAGAGCGAAGCGGAAAGAACGGCGAGGGACAGACCAGGACCGAAAAAAACAGAGTGAAACAACAGAGTTAGAATAAGCTGAATAATCAGAACAAAAATCAGAACAAAGTAAAATTAGAAACATTAGAGCAAAATCAGAACAAAGCAAAAACCAGAAACATCAAGCAATAGATTTTAAGGGGACTATGGAAGAAGCAGAGAAAATCATTTCGGTGGATCAGGTAAGCAAGGTCTATCGTTTATACGATAAGCCCATAGACCGGCTACTGGAAAGCATTAGCCTTCGGAAAAATCTTACCATAAGGATTTCTATGCCCTGAGAGACATTTCCTTTTCCGTAGGAAGGGGAGAGGCAGTGGGGATTATCGGCACCAACGGCTCCGGTAAGTCTACCATGCTGAAGATTATCACCGGGGTACTCAGCGCCACCACGGGAAAGGTGGAAAGCCGAGGAAGCATTTTGCGCTCTCTTTTGAGCTGGGCGCCGGCTTTAACCAGGATTATACCGGTATTGAAAATATCTATATGAACGGCACCATGATGGGCTTTAGCAAGGCAGAGATGGATGAAGCTCCTGCCATTTTGGAGTTTGCGGATATCGGAGATTTCGTGTACCAGCCCGTAAAGTCCTATTCCAGCGGTATGTTTGTCCGTCTGGCCTTTGCCCTGTATATCTCCATCGATCCGGAGGTTTTTGATTGTGGACGAGGCCCCTGTCCGTGGGAGATGTGTTCTTTCAGGCCAAATGCTATCACCGCATGGATGAATTAAAGCGGAAGGGTACCACCATTTTGATGGTAACCCATGACTTAGGCTCGGTAATGAAGTACTGCGACAGGGTGGTGCTTTTCCACAAGGGAGAAAAAGGTTGGGGAAGGTCTTCCAGGGCAAATGGTGGACAAGTATAAGAAGATTTTGGCAGGAAAGGATCCTCATGCCGAGCAGTTTATGGAGGAGCAGAACTTCCTGGAAATGTAGATGAAGAATCTGCCGACACTGCCGTTACCACCGGAGCGGCACCGCCGGAACAACCAATACAGCGAATACCGCCGAACCCGCATCCCCTGAAGCCGGTCAATCTTCCCAAAAACCTACCGGCTTTATGAAAGACCATTTGACCTTAAACCCTCCAGCCAGCAGTATGGCAACGGTAAGGCGGAGATTCTGGACTTCGGCGTGCTGGATAAGGACGGGCGCCCAAGCAATGTGCTACTAAAGGGGGAAGAATTTTCCATTAAAGAACGGATTGTCTTCCATGACAATATTGCTGCCCCCATTTTCACCTTCACCATCAAGGACAAGCGAGGCATGGACTTAAGTGGAACCAACACCCTTTTTGAAGGAAAGGAAATTCCGGCGGTAAAGAAGGGGACGAGTATTTCTGCACCTTTACCCAGCGGATGAACCTGCAAGGGGGAGAGTACCTTCTCTCCATTTCCTGCACCGGCTTTGAAGAGGGAGAACACACGGTTTACGACAGAAAATACGACATTACCAGTATCACCGTTTTATCCAATAAAAACACCGTAGAATTTATGATATGGAGTCGGAAGTGACTCTGGAAAAGGCATGAGGCATGAGTTTTTCGAAGCTGCAATCCAACTTAATCGAATGGATTTCGTTTTTCCCCGGAGAAGGGGGGCTGGAGAAGGACAGCAAGGTCCTGCTTCTGGCAGAAAAGGACAGCCAGGAGCTTTTTGAAAAGCTACTACGAAAAAGAGTAAAAAGCATCAGTCTTCGTTTGGAAGAAGACCGCTTTGACTATATCATTATCCCCTTTTGACCAAGCGACATCTGATGCTCTTCCAGGGCTCCTTGAGGAGATGCTTCGCACCTTTTTGGAGAAGTGGCTACTTCCCTGGGGGCGAAGTGATTTTTAGGGATGGAAAATGAGAATGTCTGGAGCGCATTTCCACCGGCTACTATGAGAAGGAGCCGGCTTACCAAAAGCTATGATGCTTTGAAAATGCTGGAAGAGAGCCTGAAAAAGGACTACCCAAAGGCACGGGCAAATCTTTATTTTCCCATGCCTTCCTTAGAGTACCCCATTCACTTTTATACAGAAAAAAAGACTTCCCAGGAGGGAGAGGAGAGTTATGGCTATGTGGCACTGGGAAAGAAAGGGGTTTTTCCCCAGTTCGCCCCCAGCTTTCACCGTTTCCGGGGAGATGCCAGGGCTATCCTTTCCATGAAGGATGTGCATAGCGAGGAAGTGGAGTATATCAAATACAATTCCAGCAGAAAGCCGGAGTACGCCCTGAAAACCGAGATTCTTCGGGATAAAGAGGGTAATCGAAAAGTTTTAAAGGAAGGCATCGGGGCGGAGGCCAATGCCCACATTGATTCCTTACCCAAGAAGCGGAAGCTCCTTAGCGAAAGCTTTGCCCGGCGGAAGATTCAGGTTTTTGGAGGAGGAAGGCTTTTGGCGGGCCTATGCCGGTTCTCAGTCCCCTTCCAGCATTTTGTACCCCTTTGTAAAAGGAAAGAGCATCGGAGAGATTCTGGGAGAGCTGATTTCCCAAGGAAAGGCTCCGGTAAAGGAAATTCAGGAAGCCCTGCACCTTCTTTTGGGAGAGGAAAGTTTCATAAAGCCTGCCAACTTGGATTTACTTTTTGAAAATGTCATCATGGACGGAGATCGAGGCGGTGCTCATTGACTGCGAGTGGGTGAAGGAAGAGGAGAGGAACGGCTTTTCCTCCTGTATCGCATTCTCCATTACTGGTACGAAGAATATAAGGACAAATTAAAATACAAGGACGAAGAAAGCTTCTTCCGCCTGTTTTCCATCAACAAGCCGGAGCTTCTTTCCCTGCGAGCGAAAAGAGGCCATTTTTCCAGGAAGAGGTTCATGGAGAGGGACAGGAGGAAAATGTTTGGGCTTACCAGCAAAGTCGTATGAGCCCGGAAAAATTTCCAAAAAGCAAAAAGAAGAAATCATTCCCTACGCCGGGAGCGATCCAATATTTACAGGAAGAGCTGAAGGAAAAGGGAGATTTCCGTAAAGAAAGAGCGGGAGGTCAATCGCCTGACCAATGTGCATGTGGGCAATCTGGAAAATGTGATTCGTGCCCATGAGCGGGACATTGCTCAGCTTCCAGGAGGAGCGAAATACTTTGAACGGCACCAAAGCCTGCCTTCGAAAATCAGAAGACGGCTTTCCGCCGCCTTTAACCGCCGTTTTCCAAAGGACAGTAAGAGAAGACTGATTCTTCATTACATGGGACGAACAGTCCTCCACCCCTTTAAAACCCTGCCCCTATATTTCACGGCAGAGGAAGAAACCGGATTTCCGGACATTTTAAGATCGGACAGGCCTATTTTGACGGGGGAAAGGTTTGCCTTCCCAAGGTAGAGAATCCCAAGGTCAGTATCGTGATTCCTTGTTATAACCAGATTCACTACACCTACCGCTGTTTACAGTCCATTCTCCGTTTCACAAGTTCCGTAGAGACGCCTTACGAGGTAATTATTGCGGATGATGTGTCCACGGATGCCACCAGAGATTTACGGCTTTTTCTCGGAAAAATCTGGTGATTGCCCGGAACAAGGAAAAATATGGGCTTTTTGAAAAACTGCAACCAGGCCGCCGCTTTTAGCCAAGGGAGAATACATTTTCTTCCTGAACAATGATACTGGAGGTAACGGAGGGCTGGCTTTCCTCCCTTGTGGAGCTCATGGAAAGACGGCCGGATGCGGGAATCGTAGGCTCCAAGCTGGTGTACCCGGACGGAAGATTGCAGGAGGCAGGCGGCATTATCTGGTCCGATGCGTCCGGCTGGAACTACGGCAGATTGCAGACCCGGAGGATCCGGAGTATAACTATGTGAAGGAAGTGGACTACATTTCCGGTGCCGCCATCTTGGTGCGGACAAGCATTTGGAAGGAGCTGGGTGGTTTTGACGAGCACTTTGCCCTCCGCCTACTGCGAAGATTCCGACCTGGCATTTTCCGTTCGGAAAATGGGCAAGAAGGTGCTGTACCAGCCAAAGTCCAAAGTCATTCATTATGAAGGTATTTCCAACGGAACGGATGTGAAGGCACAGGCCTTAAGCGTTACCAGAAGGTCAACCAGGAAAAATTCAAGGAAAAATGGAAGGAAGAGCTGAAAAAAAGCAGTGCGTCAATATCGGAAGCTCCCAACCCCTTCCAAGCCAGAGAGCGGGGTATGGGCAAGCGCTATGTGCTCTTCGTGAGACCACTATGTGCCCACCTTGACAAGGACGCCGGTTCCAAAAACCACCTACCAGTACCTAAAAATGCTGGCGGAAAAAGGGCGTGCAGGTGAAGTTCTTAGGGGACAATTTCCTAAAGGAAGAGCCTTACACGGAAGCCCTGGAGCAAATGGGCATCGAAGTCCTTTACGGCAGTAAGATGCAGGGGGCATTTGAAGTGGATGGAAGACAATAAGGAGATGATTCAGATTGCTTATCTAAACCGCCCCCACATTGCCTCCAAGTACATAGACTACATCAAGGAAAATACGGACTGGAAGATTATTTTCTACGGTCATGACCTGCATTTTTCTCCGTCTGCAAAGGAGTATGCCCTGAAGCCAAGACCGGAGCTTTTAGAGGAGATTGCCTACTTTAAGAGCATGGAGCTTTCCGTTCTGCAAAAGGCGGACATCAGCTATTACCCCTCCAACTTAGAGGTGGAGGAACCATAAGATTGACGACAGCATTCCGGTAAAAGGCCATTACCGCCTATGTGTTCTCCGACTCCGTGCAGGTGGAGAAAATGACGGAGGGCCGGGAAGGAATGCTCTTTGTGGGAGGCTTTGCTCACCCGCCCAATGAGGACGGCGTGCTTTGGTTTGCCAAGGAAATCTTCCCCTTAATGAGAAGACAGCTTCCGAACATTTCCTTCCGCATCGTGGGCAGTAAGCCTACAGAGAAGGTTCTGGCCCTGGGACAGCAGGAGGGCATAGAGGTGCTGGGCTTTGTCAGTGACGAAAAGCTCCATAGCCTCTATCAGGAAAGCCGAATGGTCATCGTGCCCCTTCGCTACGGCGCAGGCGTGAAGGGAAAAGTTGTGGAAGCCCTCCATGAAGGAGCAGCCATCCTGACCACCCCCTGCGGTGCGGAAGGCATCCCGGGCATTGAAGAAGTGGTGGCCATCGAGGGAGAAGAAAGAGAATTTCCAAAACCGGCGCCCTTCTCTACCAAAAACATTCCAAAGCTTCGGGAAATGGGACAAAAATCCCTGAATTCGTGGAAAAGGCATTCTCCACAGAGGCGGTATTTGAAGGTATTAGAGAGGACTTCGGTCTCGGGAAGACGGAGAAGTGCTGGACTGGAAGAAATAGAAGCAAAGTTATAGCAGTCATCTTATAGAAGTAAAGTAGTCGAAACGATTAAAGTAAATTCAGTGCCGAAAAGAAAGTTTCCGGCACAAATTCAAGAAGAAAAGTAGTGGAAATCAAGCTACCGGCGCAGAGGCTTAGAAAAACTCGATAGAATCATGTGCCGGTAGCAATCATTTTGTAAGGAGGGAAAAATGCAGGCAATCTTATTATGTGGAGGAATGGGCACCAGACTTCGTTCCGTGGTTTCGGACCGCCCCAAGCCCATGGCGGATATTTGCGGAAAGCCCTTTTTACAGTATCTTGTGGAAATGCTCCGGGACAAGGGCATTACAGAGGTGATTTTTTCGCCCTGGGCTATATGGGGGAGATGATTGAAGAGTATTTTCAGGACGGATCCGCCTTTGGCTTAAAGATTAGCTACTCCTATGAGGAAGAGCCACTGGGCACCGGGGGCGCCATCCGAAACGCCCTGCCGAAGATTTTGGAAGAAGAGGTACTGGTGCTGAATGCGGACACTTATTTTCCCATGGACTATCAGGGACTCTCCGTTTTCATCAGGAAAATGACGGAGATTTCAGCCTGGCCACCAGAGCGGTACCGGATATTTCCCGCTACGGCGCAGTGCGAAGAGATGCAGCAGGCCGGATTTTGGCATGGAATGAGAAGCTGGAAGATGGTGGGCAGCAGCGTGGTGAAAAGCTTTGGTGAAGGCTCGAAACAGCCGGTAGAAGGAAACGTCCGGCAAGACGCTTTGGCTTCCACAAAATCCCTAGCAGGGGGAAATCAATGGAGGCATCTATGTAATGAAGAAGAGCCTGATTGTGGAAATCCCTCGAAGGAAAGCAAAGTCTGGAGCAGGACTGCATCCCCAAATGGCTCTCCGAAGGAAAGCGAATCTTCGGCCTTCCCTTCCATGGCTATTTCATGGATATCGGCATTCCCAAGGACTATCAGCAGTTTATTACGGACGTGGAGCAGGGGAAACTTGGCAAGACATAGAAAATCTCACAAAAATATAGAAAATTTCATAAAAGATAGGGCAAGCTATAGCGAATAGATAGAAAAATATAGGAAAGAAAGGGGAAGCGATGGAAAAAGCATAGGAAATCAGCGGGAAATCATCCACAATTCCCCAAAAGATATTGCAAAAAACAATTTTTCCTAGATCGGGACGGCACCATTAATGAGGAAGTGTCTTACCTACATAAGGTAGAGGATTTTCGTTTTTCTCCCCATGTTTTTAGAGGGCCTATCTATCCTGTCAAAAGCCGGCTTTCAGCTGGTGGTGGTCACGAACCAGGCCGGAATTGGAAGAGGCTATTACGGAGAAAAAGGATGCGGAAGCCCTGCATCTTTTTAAGAGAAGAGCTTAAAAAGAGAGACATTTTCCTGAAAGGCATCTACTACTGTCCCCACCACCCGAAGGGGGTAGGGGAATATCAAAGAGAATGCAATTGCCGAAAAACCAAATCCCGGAATGCTTTTATCAGGCGGAGTGGGATTTATTGCAGAGAAATGAAGCAGAGACTCCCATTCAAAGCCCTTACCGCTTAAGTCGGGAAGAACGGGAAGCGTTGGAACAGGAACATCTGCAAGCAGAGCGAAAAGCTTGGCTTTCCCACTCCTATATGATTGGCGATAAAATCTTAGACTGTGAAGCCGGAGAAAACTTCGGCGTACAGCCAATTCTTCTGGCTACCGGATACGGAAAAGAGGAGAAAAAGAAGCTGGAAGAGGAAGGAAGCCTTGTCCTCCACACTTTGAAAATTTAGAAGAAGCTGCAAGATGGATTGTGGAGAGGGAGCTGTATTCATCATAGGAGTTCGCTCGAATGCAATATAGGCATAAAATCGTACACATTCCCGCTAACTTCGCCCTACAGAGGGAAGGAACTGGAAAAATTCAAGGTATACGCTCAGATATAGTATAGGGTCTGTATTCAGGGGCACGCTCTGCTAACCTCGCTTTTCGCAGCGGTACTCAACTTCAGCTTCACTTAGCTCGCTTTCAGTAAGTACCGGCGGGCTCAGATTACCTCTCTTACAGACCTATACTGCATCAGTCGCTTCAATAAATTGATTTCACAGTCCTTCCCTTCGTCGGCTTTCGGTAAGTTTCGGCGGGCTCAGATTGCCCCTCTTTTAGACCTATAAAGCATATAATATAGATTTTATCGAACGACTATCCAATTTCCATCGCGCTTTTGAGCCAATTCTCTCAAGTATATTTTTATCCTGTAAAGACTTAAATGCTCTTTCGACAGTTCTCTTAGTTACCCCTATTTTCTCGGCAATCTCTATTGATGTTACGCTTGGATTTTCTATTAAACATTCTATCACTTTCTTTTCGGTTCTATTCAAACCGACATTCAAACCGACATTCAAAACCGACATTCAAACCGACATTTTTGTTGTCTATTTGACTCATTACTTCTTTTTCAAAAGGAATCGTACATCTAATATAATTACTTTTCAATTTCAAAAACATCTTTTTCCATAGTTTCTACAATTGTGAATGCCATGCCCACAAATATCTTCCAGTCATATTTTTCAGTAGTCTATGTGCCCATTGTGTAAGGGGCGGTTTGAATAACAATCGTCTCATATTCCCAATGCCCCCCTGCATCTTACTGGCGGACTTCGATGCCACATTGCTCAGGGCCATTTCCTTTGGGAAATTGTCCCAAATAACACCGCCCTCCGCCAGCATTTTTAGGTGGTGGGTGGTTTGAAACCAGTCCTTGTGGTGGTACATAGTGGTCTGTGAGGCAGCGCGCCATACCGCTCTCTGGCTTGGAAGGGTTGCAGGGCTTCATTGACGCACTGCTTTCATCTTCCTTCCATTTTCATGAATTTTCCCCTGGTTGACCTTCAGGGTGGTTGCTTGGGTCTTCGCAATGAATGACTTTGGACTTGGTGCAGCACCTTTTGCTGTTCCAATGCAGGTCAGTCTTCGTGGGCGGGGGCAAAGTGCTCATCAAAACCACAGCTCGCTTCCAAATGTCAGCTGCTCCTGGATTAACCAGCTCCTGAAACTCTGGTATGTGTGAGCAATGGCGCGCGGAAATCAGTGGGAAGCCCCAGGCCTGTCATGTCTGTCTTTCTGTTTGACCTCATCGCCTTCCATCCTTTATGCTGAGGCATTCTGCTGAGCCCAGCTGCTA
>BNJV01001341.1_pt1 | contig 77455 bp, 59 predicted proteins | sample 8540591 | NCBI WGS metagenome assembly BNJV01 (sample SAMD00202457, study PRJDB9452) | human saliva metagenome | host: Homo sapiens | reverse complement strand
TGGTTACGTATTGCTACAATTACGAGTAAGAAATTTCAAAGGAGCTCCGTAAAATGACAAAAATACCTAAACCACTAAGCGATATGGGAGATAAGAGTACGAAGCCAAAAAGATGAAAATTCTGCATGTGATGGTAGAGGGCATATGTTTTATAAATCCAGATGGTCGCAAAATATTTCTGCACCAGAGCACAAAAGTCCAATAGACCAAAAGATAAAACGCACGAAATTTAGGCGATTACCCTAGATATACTCCTAGCAATGGCAAGAGATGAGCGTTTTAAAATGGAGATAAGAGACGTATAGGACATCAAGATAAAAACTAAAAGAGATGAAGAAGCAATTTTAAGGTTATAGTACAAAATGTATGATATAAAATCGACATCAGTATCACAAGACACTATAGAAAAGAGCACAAGACGTCTCTGAACGATATATTTACCCTCACTTTGGAGACCATTTGACTAAGAGATATAGCGCCGATGACGTGATAGGTGTTTTCAGGCTGAAGAGGCGGGAGCGCTCAGAGACCACCAAGCGGTATATTCACCTTAAATCAATCTGAAGTCCGCCCACATCGCACCGAGCAACATAATTGTGAATATAAACTATAATTTATTTTCAAAAGGCTAAAGATAGAATTTTTGCAACGCTACAAAAAGCGCAGATATTATGGCACTCTGGCAAGGTTACGACGAGTATAATGGCGACGTGCGAACAAAATACGCCCTAAAGCTAGCAATACTCACAGCGCTCCGCCCTTTTAATATTAGGTCGATGAGGTGGGAGCTATAGACTTGAAAGGAGATTATAAAAATACCCGCTGGCGACACTGAAAATGAGAGATGAATTCACGTTGCCACCATCACGAGCAGGCGGTAAATCTATTAACAGAGCATCAAGGGCTAGGCTTCATGTACTCGATCTTTTAGCGCTTTACAAAGTGATGATAGATATATGAGTGAAAACACCCCAACGTGGCACTTAGGCGGATGGGATTTAGTAAAGATGAGATAGTATCGCATGGCTTTCGTGCCATGTTTAGCACCATTTGCAACGGAGTATATTGACGAACACGGCATACCCTCGACATCATTGAGAAGTGTCTAGCACATAAAGGCAACAACAAGATACGAAATACATATAATCACGCATGTAACTTGACGCAAATGCGTAAGCTTTCTATGCAATGGTGGGCGGATTTTTGATATCTTTGATAGACAGCAACGGGCGACTGACAGCTCGCCCCTGCATTTCACGCGACGTTACTTTTAGTCTAATATCTCGACGCTATAAGTGTTTATCCTGCCATATCGCGGACGATCACTGCACCATAAAAGCACCCTGCTCGTCGCTCATCTTTTTAGCTTTTTTGGCCCTAAACTTGGGATGTGATAGCCTTTTGAGAGATAACCATACAAATCATATAGGCGACAAGCGCCGTATAGTTATCGTTGTTTAAAATTCGGTTTTATGTTGTGCTTTTGCTTTACGCCGTTTTTGATCATCCGTCCTATTTTCTCAGCCTGCGGATCTTTCTATCCTGCTCTTTAGGTAGTTTGTTGGATTGCGCATATCGAGTTGGCTAACGGCGACCTTATCTCTTTTATAGGCTTTCAACTTCAATAAAATAGCGCTCATCGCTTGTCTTTTTCGTTTGCACCATCATCGCTATCTCTTTCGCGATGTCGGTTGTGAGGATATACTCGGTTATTACAGCTTTGCCTTTTGCCGTACTCTGTGATCGTTTCTCTTTTTGAGAAACGATGATATAATCGGCATTTAAGATAGCATCCGTCTCATCAAGTCGCCTTTTGATCCAGTCTGAAAATTTAGTATCACTCTCTAAAACTTCGTGTAAGTCCCCAGCATTTACCGAATTTACTTCAGTGTTATTTATCATCGTTTGACTGATTGTAATTATCTCGTTCATTCTGCACCTCTAAAATGCATATCTTGGCTATCATAATCAACACAATCGACATCTATCTCTGGCACGTCATTATATTGTGGCTCGCTTTTGCGTTGCGCGCCTTTGATTTTGCTGTGATGTGCTACTAACTTGATATGTATTGCTTTTTGTGGCTCGCCGTCTTTGCTACCCAGCATCTCCATACTTTCAACGCTTATGGTGTAGCTTTGAGCGATTTTGCCCGTTTTGATCCGTCCATTGCTCAAATTAAGCCGTCCTTCGATCAGAAGTTTTGATCCTTTTCTTAGATATTGGTTGGCGATCTCTGCGCCTTTGCCAAAAAGCTAATATCAATGAAGCAAGTATCCTCTTTTTATCTCCGCTGATAGTAAATCTGGCGAGTGGCGGCGATCGCACTTTTGCCAATCGCCGCACCGCTCGGAGTGTATCTAAGCTCAATATCTCTTGTTAAAATTGCCAACTACTACTACTTTGTTAAACATTTTTGCCCCTATCTCGTTTTTAAATTAACCCCTTTAAAATTTGTAGCACTAACGTCTCTTTACTCATGGACCATCTTTCTTAGTCTTGTATCAAGTACGCTTTGCCAGTACTCATCAAGCTTTTTGTTAAATCTTGCTATCACCTCATTTTTAGGGCGCAACGTCCTAACGTCTAGCTTGCGATCTATTTTTGTCGCGTGAGTGAAATAAGCGACCGCATCATCGAAAGTCATCATTTTAAGCCCCTAAATCGTATTTGATCCAAGCAATATCCACAACTTTACCGCCTCACTTTTTGAGATGATAAAGCCGTCGCTGCATAACATAATAGTGTACTCCAAAACCTCGCCTTTTGTCCGTCAATAACTGATACATTTTCAACTCTTTATGACGCGTGATTTAGTAGCTTAGGTAGTGCCATCTTGATATTTGGCTTTATACTCTGTCTTGTTTTGCGTGATCTGCTTTTATCTCATCAGCACCAGCGCGCGCGTCTCATCGGATCACACTGCTCACCATTTTTAAGCATCCATCCTCTTTTTCGCTTGATGTTTGCGAGTACGTTTATCTCTGCCTCGCTTGTCACGATATAGCAATCAACTTCTTTTTCTGCCCATACCTATATACTCGGCGCAGCGCTTGAAAAAGCCCCTCGAAACTATCGCTAAGACTTGCAAATATTACGTTTTGCGTATGCCAGTTCATACCAAAGCCTGCGATCTTTGGCTTTGTGATGAGTACTCTTTATCTTGCCATTTGCAAAATCGCTCATCATCTTAGCCTTATACTCATCCGTGTCGCTACCTTTGATCTCAACTGCGTCAGCTATTAGCTCTTTTAGCAATTTCCCCTCGTCGTTTAGCTCACACCATATAAGATAGTTTTCATCGCTATTATTTACGATATTCGCGACCGCCTCGCATCTATCCTCTAGGCTCTCTTTTTTTGCCTCTCGCCTCTCGCTTAGCGTTTGTGCTGAGGTTGCAAAAAGTGAAGTTTTTGGCTGATGCTCGACCTCGATATGGTGCATTTTTAGCGGCGGTAGCTTTAAATGAGTGTCCTCATCTGCTTATACCCTAGATCGCTAGGTTTTTGTAAAAACGCACCCAAGAGCTTACAAGCGCCAAAACGGCTTTTGTGCATGACCTTTTTATATCCACTTCGATGTGTCGCTACCATCATGGATAAAGTAAGTCGCCAGCATCTCGCTAAGGCTCATCACATTTAAAAATTCAGTGTGGTTGCCTAGCTCCGTATAGTCGTTTGGCGACGGTGTGGCACTACAAGCAAGCTTATAAGGTGTGTGTTTAAAGCCCTCTATGATCATATCTCTACTCTTTGATGTGTAGCTTTTTATGCGGCTACTCGTCAGCACACAACGCCTACAAACTCATCTAGTTAAATTTATCCAGCTTTTCGTAGTCGTGATATTTAAACCGCTGATAACATCCTCACCGCTCTCGCGTAAATTTAACTTCATAAACCTAAAAGCCTTTAATCTCATCGATACTTTGATGAGCGACCGCCAAAGGAGCGATGATGGCACGGTTTATGCTCTCACACTCTATAAGCCCACTCGCCTTGCATGGCTGTTTTTGCCACTGCCAGTCATCGCAAAGATAGCAAAATGCCCTTTTAAGGGCTAAATACACCAAATCCTTTTTGATACTCAAAGAGCGCGCTATGCAAATCCTCTTTTTATATCAACGCTTTTGTACTTCTTTTTCTCTTTTTGTCTTACTTTCATAGTCCAAAACACTCTATTTTTATCCTTGATATAAGCAGTCTTTGACCTCGGGCAAGGATCTAATCTCGCCATCATCAACTACACGTCTCTAATCTCAAAAATGTCTTTTTAGGCTAAGCGACGCCATAAGTTTTGATAGTGTCTTTAAGCCTCGTGATCTCAAAATCACTCCTTAATAAGTCCATCTCTTTTGCCAAGCCTTGACGCAAGAGGGCTTTATTTAGCGACATACTTTTTAATTCCCATCTTTACAAGCATCTTTAGCTTTTGCCCATATGGTTCAAATTTATCATCCATTTTAGCCCCTGGGGTGTCGCTTTTGCTCGCCTGCTCACGAAGTGCAAGCCTCGCAATTTTACAGAGCCGACATTAAAACAGACGGCTTTGCTCGATGCCTATGTTCCTTGCCAGGTCTCATAGAGCTGATAAACCTCTGAGCCGATACCAAGAAACGGAGTAAGATGACGGTCGCTCATTTGCTCCAAAGCTGCAAGGAGCGTCCGATAACGTCAAACGCCGTAAAGCGCATATGCTTCGTCGTTGTCATCTCTACTGCCTTTTAGTGATAGAGTATTAGACGATTTATGTCCATCCATACTGGACTTGCATATCTTGCCATACTCTGATGCTGCCTCTGTTGAGGTTGCCTTTAGTCTCGTCAATTTGAGCTGTTATCGGTGCGCCGTCCCCGCGCAGTGATCAAAGCCACCACTTATCGGCTCGGCGTTGTCGCCCCGCTTTCTCATCGTGACGAGGTAGTCGCTATGCCTTGCCCACACATCGCGCTATCGTTTTACGACTTCATGCTGGTAGTCCGAGCGGCTTTAGTGCGTTGCTGTGCTACAACTGATCTTCCAGATGCACACCCTCAGAGATGAAAAATAAAACCCAACGCTCTCAAAAAGCTTTATAAGCTCGTTCTCTAAAATCACGGATGCCGATATAACCATCCTTACCGAGAATATGGCAAAATCTATGCGTGAAAACTCATCAATCGCCCACTTTTTGAGCACTTCTGAAAAGCTCACGAGCTAAACTCAAATGCACCATAAACTCGCCTTTTATCCGAGTTACCCATATCGCGATCCGAGTTTGAATCAGTATAAAAGGCTATCAAGGTGGCGAGTAGATGATATAATGCACGTCTCATCATCAAAGCCTTTTTATCACTTCACAACCATCGCCGTTATAAACAGCGTAGTCATGCTACTACTTGGTCTAAAACGTCCATCTTATGCCCCTTGCTCTTGATAAGCTCTAAAATCTCATCACGATCAACAAAAACACTTCAGCAGTTACGGCATAGCGCTTTATGATGCCCTTTGCGCCCATGATCGTTATGATGCTTAATTTAGCATCGCCGCTGCAAAGTCTCTTTGTAGCTCTATATAATTTATCTCTATTTTTCATCACTCGCCCTTTAAAATCGCTTGATCCGCATTCTCAAAAACCACACATATATGATTAGCTTTTGCGATCTGTACCCTTTTATGCCCTTGCTTTTGTCGTTATAAAGCACGTCGGCGATAAAGAGAAAATCGCACTTTTAAGCTCACCAAAACACTTTTTCATAGCCTCATCGCGGCTTATATCAAGCTCATGCAAATCTCAAACTGGCACAAAAGCTAACCTGAGCTAAAGATATGCTTTAGCCCTATCTGAGCTGCTTTACAGCTAAATAGAAGCATCGCCAACGCTTAAAAGCCTGCATTTAGCACCGTATCATAGGGACTTGCGACATACTTTAAGCGTCCTTTTCTGCTTTCATCGCGTAAGCCTCTCAAGTGTCTTATAGAGGTAGCCTCAACCATTCTTAGCTCATCCTTGCTAAATGCAAATGCCGCTTTTGTGTCTTAAACATACTCTGCCTTTTTATGATTTTGTAAAAGAGATAAATGACGTACTGTTATCTTTATAAAAGCCACTTGCTCGCTAAACGCCAATATCAACTCCGTAAGGATACGCGTTGCCAGTTAGTCGGTTGATCATCTCGTCCACCTACCGCCACATATTCAGCCAAGCGGTCATATTCTGCGTGATCTATACGGTGCCCCCTGAGCTTAAAATGTAAGCTCTAACCTCATGCCATCCCTGAGCCTCTGCCCAGCTTTTGATGATGGTAGTTTGTTTCGTTTCTCAAATTTGTCATAAAAGCAATTTTAGCTTCATAAAAACGCTCATAGCAGGCGTTAGCGTAAAATAGTGCTCTTTAGCTTATGAACTTGTCACCAAAACGATCAAGTCGCTTTTTAAGCCACCTGAGCTTTGATCCTGCCTGTCATCTGCATCTAAAGTCATGCGCTATATCGCTCTAGCAGGTTTGAAAGCGACGCATGGTACTTCGCACTGTAAGTTTCTTTAAAACTTCATTACAGGGCTGGTAAAGCCCTGCAAATACCACTTTCACAAGTATCCGTAGGGCTTTTTACGCTGGCATGTCGTTTTAGCTCGTTTGAATTCTCAATTACGATCATCGACGTTTGTAAGGCCTGTGACGCCTAAAGCTCACATATGGATTTTAAATTCGTTGCCAACTGGCATTATTAGGGGCTTATCAGCTTTAATTTATCTTTCACGTAAAGTCGTTATGGCTTTGTTTCCGGTTTATGCTGCGAAGCTTCGTGTTAAGCCCAATCTTTCGCGTCGGTCCTAAAAGCTCGACTTTCGACAAAATGAAACGATAGCGTCAATCCCAGTGCTGTAATCAAAATCAATCTTTTATTTTTCTAGGTCTCAACGACCAACTACCATTTTTGTATAAATCATCACAGCTGCAACGCAGAGCATAAATATAAATAAAAGATTTGGCGTTAGCATTCTTTCTCCTTTTTCAAAACGCGTCTTTAAGCTCGTCCGTTGTCAGCTCCAGCGTTTCGGGTGAGCTTTTACGCTCATCTTTTAGCTGCCTCAACCCTCATCCAATCGCTCCAAATGCTCTTTTACGCTGAAAAACTGATCTAGCTTTTCTAATATCTCGTATCGCATCTCTAGCCTTTCTCATACCCTGAAAATTGCCATCTTTTGTTAGCTCGACTCTAGCCAAGCGCCGCCATCGCGTCCAATAAAAGCGGTGTACCCGCCTATCGTTTTAGTCGTATGCACGTAATAACTCCTTCGCCTCTTTTTGATCCGCTTCTCGCAAGCCGCCATCAGCCGCTAACCACGCCCTCGCTAATATAAAACACCACGGCTCGATCCGCCGCTTATCTGAGCGTTTGATGACTCACGCCAAAGGGATGCTGTCAGCGTTCAGCACTCGCTACCGCTTACTCACGTGTGATCCGCTTGGATTTGAGGTGAGCCCCTTTGTTTGCAATACTCTTTTAATTTTAGAATCGCCTCGCTAGTATACCATCATCGAGAGCGTAAGCATTTCTACTCCTTTTTGATATTTCTCATTAATAGCCCTTTTGGTGTAAAACTCATGGCACAAAATAAAACCCAAAAGGACTTTTTAATGAAAACCCCACTTATAGACTTTAGCGACCACCTGTAGCGCAAGCGACGACATAAGCCACCATCGTCGCAAATATAGACACATATATAAGGGTGCTTTGCTATCAGACTACACGAGATAGGACGCTTTAGCACGAAGAGCTACAAAAGCCTAGATGATATATTTAAAAATAGATCAGCACTCATAAATACTCAAACTCCAGAAAATGAAATAGCAGCCAAAGTGTCGCTAAATAAAGGACAAATAGCGATGTGGATACTAGAAAAATCAACCACTTTGCCATCTTTTAGTTTCTGCTTCTTCTCGCAAAAGTGGGCTTAAAAATGGCTAGTTAGCTGCCTGTCAAAGCTCTTTTTACGCAGCAGCACCTTTTTATTTTTCTCTTAAGCCTCATGATGGCTTATGTTTTATAATTGTCATCAAAAATAATTTTGATTTGAGTGGATTATACATCATAATGATGTATATGTCAATACAAAATGAAATATTTTTATTTAAAAAGGAAACAAAATGACGTCTTATGATGATAAGTTGTGCTGGTTTTAAAAGAGTTGGCAGAGCACAATAAAAGAGCTTGCCGATAAAATTGGGAATTAACCCACGAAATTTAGTACATGGAAGACTAGAGGCGAGATACCATTAAAAACACTAATGGCGTTATCTCATGTCATAGGCATAACCAAAGAGCAGCTAATGAACGCTATCAATAATGGCTTAAAACAATGCGGATGAAGTTCAAATACATCAAAATGACGCAGGGCAAAGCTATAAACATCAAAAATAACCACATATAAGGCGAAAGTGCAGGCGTGTAAATGAGATAGACGACATAAAAGCTTACGAGACTGGCAGCGAGCTAATGCCAATATCTGAGGCGTTTTTAAAACACCACCTAAAAAGGGCTAAACGCTATCGAGATAAAGCGAACGAGTAGCATGCACAATGCTACATGATGGCGACTGGGTTATATTTTGTGATGATGGCGAGTTTAGAGGCGATGGGCTTTATGTAGTAATCTAGCGGGCAGCTACATGGCAAAGTCTCTGCAGCTAAGCTCCCAAAGGCGTGAACTAAAAGATCATCTCAGTCAATCCAATTTAAAAAGTTACGAGATCGACATAAACGAAACACAAAGAGCATTTTAGGATCATAGGCAAAGTAATAAAAAGCATAATTTAAAGGAGGAAAATGAAAATCTACTTTTGATTTTATTTTGACGATGGCAGCAACCGCCGCCGATAATTCTGACTCGCTCTAAGCGGTTTTGTAGCAGATGATGAGCTGCGCCGAAGCTCACCACTATCTAAAAAGAGTGCGGACGCGTAGTTTTGACCGAGATGGCGACGGCGTGCCGTGCGAGAACGTATGTAAAGGCGCGAAAAAGAAAGGTACTGAGGGGGCAGACGGATCAACAAACTGGCGCATCACTTGCATCAATAATAATACCACTAATAGCACCAATTATGTCAATTATTGCAGCAGTTGCGAGCTCTGTATACTGCTTTACATGTAAAAATTGAACGGGAAAAAGTGTTAAAAAGTAGAGATCCTTTTTCTATGCAAGTTGAGAGGCGCTTAGAGAGTTTAATAAAATATATTATTCATTTGCGCCTGAATAACTTAGATGAAACGCACGATTGGTATAATTTTAGAAGAATGGATTGATATAAGATCAAAAGTATCAAAATGTCCTTCAAGAAAAACTATATTTTCTGTTTAATGATGAAAAATAATATACCTATTAGAAGACATAATGAAAGAGTTATCTTTTGTTACGGATGAGCATGCATATCAAAAACTAAAAATATCATCCAAAGAGATAGATAAATACTTAGACATATATACGCCAATAAGTCTCACAAATAGTTTAATAAAAATATGTAGAGATGAGCTATAATAAAAACATATAAGCTCCGACAAATGCAGCATATATTTCGGCTTAATCTCCGCTGAATATAAAGGATATGGCTATGCCAAAAGAGCAATAATCATCCGAGCTTATCGCTATGTTTATGACCTTTTACAAATACGTTTTTAAGCATCAATTAAAAATCGATCTCTTAATAGTGGCGTAATAGAGTAAAGAAAATTCTCATGGGTCCTCCTCAGCTCTGTAGATGCGGTGGCAAAACCAGTGATGGGGAGTTATAATCGTTTTTAGGCACTTCGTTATCGTGATAAAAATGGTTATTTTTTAAAGAAAGTGTATTTTTCTTAAATAAATATATATGTGATATTTTTAGCGATAAAATAAAAAGTGTTTATAAAAATAAAAAGTAAGTTTAAAATGTCAAAACTATGTTTTTAAAAAGAGCAACAAAAGGGTCATCAAACTTTATGGTATAGAATAGAGCGAAAAAGCATAATAAAAATTAAGATTTTATTTTAAATAGCTTTGACTCATTAATCAAAAGCTTTTATTCCAGAATTGCTCTTATTTGGAAAATGTATAAAGTTTTTGATTATGTTGAAGTTAAAAAGCTAAAAATTATGAGCGCAAGGGCTAAGGACATAAGAGAGTATGAGTATTTTTATACAAGGATACAAATGTATCCTTGTATTTGATGTGACTATGCTATATGTAGCTTTTCGCTTTCATGAGCTTTATAAAAAGTCACAGTTTCTTGGGCTTGCATTTACAAAGTCAAGAGTTTTTATAGACCAACTACTCAAATGCTTTATCTAAAAGCATATTTAATGGCTCAAAAGCCAACTCATTTTTATCTTGTTGTTTATTCATACTATCTCCTTTTGGGGCTGGTATCAGATCTTTTTCTCAAAATAAGCCATTTTGATGTAAAGAAAATTACCACATCGATATTATTTTAACTCTTTTTAGAGTATCATTATTTGCTATATAAACAATTCTATAGTTATTTTCATTTCTAGCAATTATTTTTATTTCTATGTCTTCGCACTTACTACTTACTAAGGAGTTTCAAGGACTCTATAAAAACGCTTTCTGTAAAGCTTTGACTATTTTCGTCATCATTACGCACCGTTTAGAGTGCATTTTGGCGTTATTGTCACATCAAATATTTTTAACCAACCAACATCCGAACGCGGAAGAGCACTGGATAACATCAAGTAAACAACACATTCTTTTTGCTATCTTCTCATGCAAAATATAAGCAAAAACTTTCCTTTTGAATATCATCAATAAGTCTTTTACTTTATCATCGATATCTTGGGCAAATACAGAACCTTCGTCGCCTTGATCCTCACAATTTTAACCAACTTTCATGGGTTTTCTAATTCTTCTTTAGCTGTATTGTTTAACATAATTATACCACATATCCTAATTATAAAAGATTTACTTTTAATTGAACGCTTAAAGTATATTTTAAAGAACTTAATCAATGTTAGATATTTTTGATATTTAAAGTTTGTAAAGTACACAAAAACAACCAAGTATATAATTAAATTATATAAATATTGTAACTAGAAAAAGAAAAATTAATGATTTCTAAAACAATAGTTAGAATACCAACAAAAATGATATAATACGCTTGTTATCGGTTATCACTAAAAAGCCCCTTTTTAAATTTCTATAGACAAATAAATGAGTAAAATTATAGAATCTTTTGCAAAATCCATTTTTATAAAGCCTCGCTTAAATTTGTTAGAGTGGGCGGAGCGATATAGATTTTTGAGTAAAGAAAGTTCAAACTCAAGCTTTTGGAAATACTGGAAGGCTTTTTCTTACCAGCGTGAGACCTGCATCGAAATCAAATCCAAAAACGTGAAAAGGTCATTTTGCTTGCGTCACAGCTGGGCAAGAGGAGCTAATAAATAATGTTTTGGGTTATTACATCCACCAAGAGCCAAGCACTATTTTGTTTGATGCTACCTAACAAAGACGACGCAGAGACTACTCAAAGAGGCGTTTAGCCTGATGTTTGAGATACGCACGAGTTAAGCGAGCTAATCAACGCGAAACGACGCAAATAATACAATTTCATCAAAACTTTTAAGGGGTGGAATATTAGCTGGTTGGTCAAACTCGCCATCAAAGCCAGGAAGTAAGCCTATAAAAAGTTTTGCTAGTTGATGAGGGCGGATCGATGCGAGGGCTACTTGAAGAGGGCGACAGCATGAGCTGGCACAAAGGCGGACAGCTACATTTTAGCGACCGCAAAATAGTCATAAGCTCGACGCCTCGCCCATTTTCCGCACGCCAGCACGATCGAGAAAGAATACAAACTCCGATCAAAGGCTATGTAAAAGTGCCCTTTTGTCAGCATCGAACAAAAGCTAGTTATTTGAGCGCATCATATACGAGCTTAGACGCACACAAAGAGCTAATAAAATGAAAGCGTAAAATATCAATGTAGCGAGTGCGGTAGCCTGCTCAAGGAGCAAGAGCAAGAACGAAGCCGTAAAAATGGGCGATGGATCGCACAACCCTAAAATCAAGTAGCAGGCTTTTTCTTCAACGCCATATATAGCCCTTTTACAAAATGAGCGAGATGAGTCAAAAACTTATCTTGACGCAAAGGGCGACGAGCTGAAATCCAAACATTCCGAAAAACACGATCGAGGCTCTCCAGCCTATGAGCCACCAAATACAAGTTTTTAATGAAAAACGAGCTTTTGGATAGGATCGAAGAGTGACGATCAAAGAAATATCACAAAATATAAGCTTTGATAACTGCTGCGCGTGGATATACAAGGAAACGCGTTGAGGTTATCACTTTATTGGCTGGCAAAGGATATGAAGCTTGGCACATGATTATAAGCAAATTTACGGCAACACTCGATCGATGAAGTTTGGCAAAAAGCTCTTTTGAGGAGCTAAAGCGCAATTTAAAAAGGAGACGGCAAAATCCTAAGCACTACGTTAGCGCTAATTGATAGTGGCTTTAACTCCAGCCGAGTTTATGATTTTGTGAGCTTAGCGCCACCTCCTCATAGCTTCAAAAGGTCACAGGAGGCTAGCCAAAAAGTAGAATTTTCTAAATAAAGTAAGAGTGCTAGGCGTTAGGCTCATAAATATAGGCACATTCAGCAGAGTAGGGCTACTAAGTATAAAAGAAGCTGGCGAGGGCTATTTTCACTATAACGAAATTTTCACAATGATCTTTTTGCAACCACCCTGAGAGGTCATAAAAGAGGATATACAAAGCAATATGTCAAGACTAGGAAAACGAAGCTTTGACATAACAGTGCTAGCATGCGCAGCGGCAAAACTATCAAAAACGAGCGTAAGACGAAAAAGGATTAAAATGCGAAATCTACAAAAAGGTGCTGGTAAAAGACAAGATACTGATCTAAATATGAGCGAAAACGCATCACGCTTTGAGCGCCATGAAGCTTATGAGATGAAAAAGTCAGATATGGCGGATTTATCATTGATACTGCAAAGGCAATCCAGGATATAAGCATATCTAGTACTTTAAACGTCAAGAAGTAGCGAAAAAGCTGAAAACGATATGGAGCTTATTTGGCACAAACTAGGAATTTAAAAATGCACGTAAGCACAAAGAGCTAAGTAACGCTTTAGGGGCTAAACTCGATAGGAGAGCGTGCAAGAACTAGAGAGCGAGGGGCGTTATTAAGAAACTAGGCAGTCAGTGGGATTTGACCGCCTGCATTGACGCTTATCTCATTACAAAATAAAAACTTGCCACCCAAAGCTTTGAACTAAGCGAAGCAAGAGCTAAAAGAGCTAGCGGATGCAGAGCTAGTGAGTTAAAGGCTAGCCAAAGAAAAGCGCGAAGTAATAGCCACTGATAGGCTAGAAAAGACTTAAACGACATCGCCGCTGCCACGTCAAACAAGCTTTATTCACTACCAAATAAGCTAAAACGTAGCATAATGGTAAGCGATGAGGTAGAAAATGCGATCAATAGTGAAGTTGAAGCTATATTAACTGAGCCAAAGGACGCTAGTAACAAAAGATTTTGCGTAGATAGCTTTTTAAATCCCATCTTTTCACTTGTAAAAATATTTATAAATTCTCTAAAATGAGCCAAAAAGCAAAAAGGCTAAAGCTTGATGACTTACACAAGAGAGAATTTCTGACAAATCGACAGTGATCGATGATGTTTTGGATAACCTCAAAGATGGCATCGAAATAAAAAGAATACTGGATCGATAACTTCAAAAGTTGTAAAGCGTAGCCCACTTTAGAGCTAATATAGCGAGCTAAGAAGAACTAAGAGCAAGCATCATAAAAGACGCACAAAAAGGCAGCGACTAAACAAACATATATTTTTGATAGGTATTGATGAAGGAAAACAGCAAAAATTTATCTAAAACATAAGCGTAAAACCAAAAGATAATTTTCAAATACCCAAAGCTAGAGCCCTAACAGAATAAACGCATCGAGATAAGCCAGCCACTAAGAAATCAAGACATCGATAAGGTAAGTGCAAAAGCTAAGAAAGCAAGCGCAGTATAAGCACGTCGGCTATCTCTAACAAGTGGCTGAGACGCTATGCAGTGAAATTTACGGCGAGCAGGCTTTATCCTTGACATCACCACGCCAAAGACTAAATCAAACTGCAGTATAAAATCATTTTTGAGGGAAACATATATGTCAAATGGCGTTTATGATTTTGGCGATTATGAGAGATGATTTTAACAGCGTTTTATCGCGACGGCGAGTACTGCTTACACCAAAGGTGATATGCCACAAATCGAGCTAATCGACGCCGAAGACATAGACAACGACCCAACCGAGAGAGCAAACATATATATTACGGCATAGAATACGATGCCGAGCGAGAGATGACACCAAAAGCATACTACTGACTACTATGGCAAATATGAGGTAGTCCCAGCATCCGAGATCATACTACTAAAAGCCATCACCTCAAAACAAAAAGAGGCGTAAGCAAGCCTAGCAAGCGATCTTTGATATCACAGCAAAGACAAGCCAAAAAGCAGAGCTTGAGCGCGCTGCAAGGCTTGCGAGCATAACTGGGTACTCACAAAGATGGGGATCGATACTTCAGGCTGAGTCATGAGTGGGATAGATGGCGAGATAAGACAAAAAGAGATAATTTACCTGAAAGCGTCCAGACTGGCACATTTACATTTTTAGAGGATGGTATCGCACCCCACCATTTGTAGAGCCGCACAATCCTATCAATATGGAGTATTTTTAAAAGCACTGATAGGGATGTCGCTCGCTCACTAGGGCTTAGCTACTCACTTATACTGGCGATTTAAGAGAGGTTACCATAGCTCCATCCGTCAAGGCACGATCGCAGAGCCTGAAAGGTACTAAGAGGATACAGACTTTATAAAGCGCACTTTTCACGACGAAAGTTTTAAAGGTGGATGGAGGGAACAATCGCAGGACGCATCAAGCTAGCGATTATAAGCGGCTAATGGGACACTTCACGTAAATCTGGTGGGCTGGTATACCGACCCAGTAAAAGAGTAAATGCGAACAAAATCGCCATTAGCGATTTAAGACTTGATAAGCGAAAGTATTGAGAGAGAAAGGCGTTGAGCTTCGATGATTTTTATGGACGAGCTAGAGAAAGAAAAAGAGCCTAGTGGAGAAGCTAAGAGAAATAAGTAATGCAAAAGAGAAATTGATGAACAAGATCAATCTACAAAATGAAGATATATCTACCCAAAAGCCGTTTTGGCAGATAACGCGACAAATGACGAAGCTAAAACTATAAGCTTTTTGGCGCTAAGTCATAATAATTGCATAAACGCTACTCACTTTTGGCGATGAATACTATCTGAGCGTGGATTTGCCGTGAGAATTGAAGCAACGACGCTATATTTAGATCATGATGAAAGTTTTGAAAACGCTATCGGCAAGATCATAGATACAAAAGCTAGACGATAAGAGGGCTTTATCGTGATCACACAATTCAACGATGAGGTAAGCCAAAGCCGTGAAGCATACGCCACCGAAAAGCAGGTTTTAGGATAGCGTGAGCGTGGTTTAAGAATTATGGAGCTAAAAGAGTGCAGCCGATAGATGGTATCGAGTATTTAGATAAAACGCGTAATAAATAGCTTAGTCGGTGAAAGCAAGGAGCTAGATCCAAATGCGAAAGTGGAAAATTTGCACGAAAAGAGCAGAAAAACCAAAAGCAGTAGAACAAGAGATACAAAAAGAGGATGAAAAGACTGGATTTAAAGCTGAAAAAGACGAGACAAAAAGAGATCATTGAGTTAGCCGGATATTTAGGCAAACAAGCTGAAGCACTTAGAGGCAACATAAGATAAGCTTTGAGCGAATTTAAAGCAACAAATTAAAAGAACAACAACAAAAACCAACGACATAAAGGAGTTTAACATTATGAAAGAGACACACAGAATCGAGCCCAGCAAACATAATTAAAAATGCAGGCAACGCTAGCACGGCAGAGTTTACGAGCTTTGAAGCAGAAAACTATTTTAATAAAGCAATGGTCGCTGTTTGTTACCGCCTGACCTTTGGTGCGAGATTTAACGATGCATCACAACAACGACACAAGGTGCAGGCGCGATCGCGACTGGATCGAGACGATTTGTTAATCGAAGAAGTAAAAAAAGCCCACTCGTGAGCGAGTGTAGCTGGCTTGATGGGCTAAGCCAAAGAGTGGAGATCCCAGCAACAACTCAAACATACCGCTGATTTTTGTAGAAGAAGGACAAAGCAGAGATAGCGAAAAACTTATCGTTTGATAAGATCATTCTTGAGCCTCATACGTTGCTCGCAACCATTAGACTCACAAGAACGATGATGAATATGTCAGCCTTTAGCTAGAGAGCTTTGCATACAAAGCGATGAATGCGGTAATACGTACTTGAAGAAGTGATCCTTTGCGGCAAAGGCGTAATTAAAGGCATTTTTCGAGATAAGCGGAGTACCAGCTATCGCAGGTATATGACTGCTCCGACATTGTAGACTTAAGTTTTTGGTGACACGCTAGAAAAATAACAACGGCAATATTGCAAACGCTATCTGCGCTAAAGAATATGTGACGTGAGCAAGCTAAAAGCAACAGCGCGCGGTATGTCAAACGAAAAGATGCTAATCGAAGAGTTAGGAAACCCACAAGGCTATCCATACTTTACGACACAGCTTATTAAAAGCGGCGATGTAGTATTTGGCGATTTTAAAGACATCTTTATCGGCTCATTTAAAGGTATTGAGCTACTTACTCACAATGAGAGGGGCGGCGATATTATCCTAGAGCTATATTTGGACGTAGATGCCAAACTTGCACGTGAAAAATCATTTGTAATTTCAAAGACGAGCGCATAAAAATGTCAATTTACTAAGTCTATGCACTTTTTAACGAGGTCTTGAATTTGATGCAGTCCAAGCCTTGCGCTGCACAAGAACGAAACCGAAAACGGCTTAACATTTTTTGGAATTTATGAGTGTGCCCATCCTGATTTTAAGGGGTGGGATCTTGTAAAACAAGTGCTAAAGGACAAAAGCTTAAAAGAAGCTAGCGTTATACTTTATAACAACAGCGATCTTGTGGCTTTAGTCTATGAGTTTTATAAACGAGAGTTTTGGGACAAGATGCGACTTGATGAGGTAGAAAGCGATTTAAAAGCCAGCGAGATATTTGTTTTTGGCGTAAATGTAGGCGCAAAAGTAGCCATAAAACTCACTCAAACGCTTTTAAATGTAGCAGTTGATGGAGTTATGGGGGTGCAAACATTAAATGCGCTAAACGCATACGACGAAGACAAATTAACGTTGACTGACAGCTATGAGATCGCATATTACGCAAGCCTAGTAAGCAAAAATCCAAAACTCGTACTTTACGCCAACGGCTGGAAAAATAGAGCATTAGCAATTTAAAAAGGGTGAAAAATGAAGCATAAAATTTCTACAACACGAGAATATCAACGAAAACTATAAAGCAGGCGATGAGATAGAATTTGTATCTGGCACGGACGAGCTTTTTATAAAAAGGCTCGTCGATGATCAAAATGCATCGAGCTAGTAGCAGGCAGTGAAAAGCAAAAAGAGGCTAAAACCCTAAGAGGCACAAAACGTAAAAGAGCAAGAAAAACAAGCTAAAAGCAAGACAAAAAGCGACCAGATGATAGCGAGGATGATGATTTAGGCGTTGATTAGACTGGCATCGAGGGTTAAAATGCTAAATATGCAGATGGTAAAAAGAGACGTAAAAGCCTTTTTGCAAAGACAAACGCCACTTTTGACAAAAGACGATATAGTGCTTAATTGCTACTCACCAAATACACAAAAGTGATCTTTTGATGATGGAGCAGTTGCAACGCAAACAACAGCACTAATCAACGATGACGACGGCATAAAAGCTAAGAGTAAAAGATGAGGTAATTATAAACGAGCAAGGCTATATCATCACCAAAATCGAGCTTGAAACCAAGTAACAAAACGGCGTATATCTAAAAGAGGCATAAAAATGCAAAGAGAAACAATCATTAACGATCTTTTTACCCTGCTTTAAGCCACTTTGCGAGAATGTGGAGCTTTTTAACTCCAGTATTTGAGCGCAAAGACCTACCCATAATCATCGATAAAAGACACTGACGACACTATCGAAAACGATGACGAAGTTAGCATCTCGCACGCTCTAAGCGTTGAGGTGCGGATGATAACTCGCGAAATACAACGCATCAAATGAGATAATAAAAGCCGTTTTTGAATGCGCTAAAAGAGTATAAAAGCGACTTTCTAAAGATAGAGCAAACAAGCCTAAATCGTGAGAGCTTTGAGCTATACGATGATGAATATATCTCAAGTACGATCGCGCTAAAATTATTATAAAAGTGAGCTTTGGGAAGCTATGAGAGAGCTATTTTTAGGCAAAATCTGCGAGGTTAAAACGAGCTTGTAAGGGTCGATTATTTAGACACTATAACACCTTTATACCTTACTTGCAATTTTGCACAGGCCAAAAGAAGCTTTTTACACCGCCGCGAGTTGGCGAGCAGTTATGCTAGTCGATTTTGGCGGAGCAAAAGATCGCTATAGGAGCTTTTTATAATCTCAGACCTAGCGCGCCAAGCGGTGCAAGCACAACAAAAGAGATAAGCCAGTATGAGGACGGGCACGATAATAAGCTACGACACATCAAGCTCAACGCTTGAAATCACAAATCCAAAGATGATAAATATAGTGGTGCAAAAACGATATAAACGTAACTTGCAAAAACGCACGAACCGTGCAAGCAAAACCACTATAAAAAGTCCTAGTGTGTCACTTTTGAGGCAACACAAACACACTGAAGGCGCGATCACCACATCAGGAGCATTTGGCGGCGGAAGTGGCGAGTTTAGTATCAATGGAAATTTGAAGGATAAAAGGGCAATTTAACTACAACTGGTAACATAACCGACGCAAGGGCGATCTAACTCGGTCACAGCCACAATGACACCGACGGCGGCAAAATCACTACCTAGATGATTTTTGAGCTTAAAATCAGAGGACGAACTACATCTTTATCGACCCAAAGCCCTTTTTAAGCGACTGCGCGTTTTGCTGAAAGGTAACGTAATCTTTTGAAAAATTTATCACGACGCCCACGCGTAGCCATCGATAACCATTTGAGCGTTTATGTCTTGACCGCCATTATACAAAAACAGCCAGTGCGCCCCATATTTGTCTCTTTTACCTTTTTCATTGATATTCAATGATTTATTTGAAATTAGATCGATTAGATGGCGCTTTGAGGCTTTGCCAAATGGCTGCTTTTGAGCTCTGGCGCACTCAACTACCATAAAAAGACGACTTGATCTTTCTTTTTGGCTCGTTAATGCGGTGATAGTATCGCCATCATAACGTCAATAATTTTAATTGGCTCGGCGAATAAAATAGATATAAAAAGCAAAAACATATAAACAAATTTCATTTTAATCCCTTGTAAATTTTGTTTGCTATGCAATTTTATACAATCAAAAGCAAAAAGGGGCAAAATGCATCAAATCGAAGTAGAAGGAAAGCTCGAAGGCGTACTTTTTATCACGAACAAATATACAAAGACCTTACGCCCTCTTTTGGACTTGATAGACATATGTAGACAAAAGCGCGATCTTTATAATCTGCTGGCACTAAAAGAGGATATAACCGAGCAGATCAAAAAGCACGAGCTACGCATTCAAACTGACAGCATAAGCTTTGGAGGACGATAACGGCTCGATCATCTGCGAAATACATACACCACAAGACAAAGAAGCTAAATTCTAGGCTAAATATACGAAAGTGCCAAATTTTATAAAGCCACTAGATATAGACAAAGAGCGAGAAGCTATCATAAGCGAGTTTAAAAACAAAGAGGCGAAAGCTAGACTATATCCCACTAATAGGGATGATTATATGACGCTTATTGATATATTTTGTTTAAGCTAACAACTTTATCGAGCTTACAAACGTTGTACTCTTCAAAAATTACCTACTAGCAGAGGCGAGTATCTCGATGAGCTTGTAAAACTAATCTGGCATAAAGCGAAACGAAGAGATAAAAGCCAATCGCAAAAAGTCGAAATAAAAGTAAATAGCTCAACATTTCTGGCAAAGGCACTAAATTTCACGAGACACCAAAGGGCATTTTGCATATCTGCTAAAAGATATATGTAAGCGACACGGCGATAGTTGAGATCGAAGGACAGACTATGAAGAGCTCTTTTACGAAACTACGACACTTGAAATACCAAATATCTATATAACCGAGATAAATATAAAAAGAGCCTTTTAGTGGCTTTTAAGGCACGCGAGAGCGATGACGAGCTGAGGGATAGATTTTTGTTAGCACTTCATCGCTTTAGCTTATCGGCTGGCAGTGAAAAAGCCTATCTTTTTCACATCTTAAGCGTCGAGGGCATAAGCAAAGCAAATGCATATCAGCCAGGTGCTGGCGTCGTGCAAGTAGTCTATTTATCCAAATTTGAGCGAGCAAATCAGCTGAAAGAAAAGATCAAAGAAGCGCTAAAAGACAAAATCCCACTCAACTGATGATGTACGCATCAAAGAGGCAATAAAGTTAGTCTTGATCTAGTTATTGAGATCGCGCCAAAGCAGAATTTCATGTTTAATGAATTTTGGCAAATGCAGACCTAAGAATAAAAGAGTTTTTAGCACGCTAAAGATCAACGAGACGCCACATCTCGCAGATCATTGAAGTGGCTTTTTGATGAAAATACATCATCCGTTGAGGTAAAAACACCAATCCCACCAGCCGACCGAGATAGCATCATTATTTTAACCACTTCAAATAAACAAGGCTAATCATGCTTGATTTGAAAGTTTATAACGATGTGCTTTTTAGGTTGATGAAGTCTTTGCGCCAAAATGGATGAGTATTTAGCCTTTAATGAACGATATAACCAAACCGAGCTAAATAGGGCTTATCTAGCTCATCAATTTTGATACCGAGCCCAAAAAGCCTCAAGCATAGAGGAAACAAAAGAGTTGACTAAAAGCACCGCTAAAAACCTACTTTTTGAGGGACAAGCGAGAGTTTAGAAACTGGACTAAAAGGCATACTATAGCGGCGCAAGTCACAAAACAGTGGAGCGAATACGGCGGCGAGCCACATCATTTTAAGCTTATTTTGGACGCGAGCAAAGGGGCTAAGCAAAGAACAAGCAGCAAAGACCGACAAGCTAATCAAAACATATAAAAACGTGCGTAGCGTCTATGACGGCGCAAACATAAAGTGCAGGCATCAAAAGCAGACATTAAAGCCTACTCTTACGCAATAAGTGGCGAAAAATGTCAGCGTATATCCTTGCGAAAGTCAAACATATACGAACAGCGCATTTTAATGGCGCTACTACGCAGATCAACGAGATCATAAGCATACCAATCAAGACAAAACAATTTTGCAAGATAAAAGGATGATAAATGAAACAATACACACTTTTTAACCAATAGCGGCATAAATAAGTTGCGCAAAACCGCTAGCGACGGATCAAAAGATTGCATTAAAAGAAGTTGGTAAAGCGACTCACAGACGGAGAACTAAGCGAGCAGACCACATCAATACCAAAACGAGAAATATAGAGGAGCAATAAAACGCTGCAACGATAGACTGAAAACGATAATAACATCCTAGACGTCGATGCTATCACACCGCCTGAAGTTGGCGGATTTTTGACATAAAAACGGCTGTGTTGCATATACTGCGATGACTGTGCTTCAGCTTTTTGCAGTTGCGTAAGGTTAGCAGATACTTATAAAGCCGCTTAAATGAGGGGTCAAGCAAAGATATAACGCTAGACTGAACTCACAATCGCAATGCAAGCGAGAGCGTTATATTAAAAGTCGATAATAACGTAGTGCTTTGCTACAAGAAAGTGGAGGATGCCACATTTATGAAAAAGACTGACAAAAATCGACGCATACCAAAACTGAAAGCGATAAGTAATGCTCTAAAAGATGACTTGCCATCACTTGCCACCGAAACAAAAAGCAGGAATTGCAAAAACTCAAAAATGTCATAACTGCAAGCAAGAGGACGCAGCAGTGACTGAAAAAGCTGTGAGTGATTTGTTTTCACAGATAGATTTTTAGGTGCGCTGCTAGGGTTATATTCAGGGAGCGCAGTGAGCATAATAGATGCACAAAAACATATCTAGTATTGTCAAAAACGGTGTAGGCGACTATACACCACTCTACAAACCAATGGAGGATACAAACTACTATATCTTCACGTCATTGGAGCCATTTAATGTTGCTGGACCAAAACCACGTAGCTCATCCACAATATCAAGGGATAAAAGAGATAGTCTGAGAATCATCACTGCGTATGGTGCGACATCATTTTCAGATGAAACTAGGGTTCAACCCAATGATTTTTATCAAATCAAAAATAAAAAGGTTAAAAAGATGAAAAAGATAATCTATGAAGAGAATGGAATAACCAAAATAATTACCCCAACAAAAGAGGTTTCTAGATATTTTTAGTACAGAGCAGATAGCAAAAATGACCTGCCAGAAAACACAGAGTATAAGATACTTGATGAATATGAAGCAAATAAGCTTCTAGCCCGAAGATAGATGAAAAAGCAAAACAACCAGCCGAGATCAGCTGAGATCGCCGAGTGTGAAAAACTATATACGCCACGCACTAATTATCGGAAATAACGCCGTACTTGGAAAATCTAGCGGCAGAGTATAAGAGCTAATTGCAGAGCGCGAAAAGCTGAACGCAACGAGCGAGCCGATAACGGTAGCGCCGACAGATCATCTATAAGGAGAGAGATATGAGCTATTTTTAATCTGTGTTTTATCCTTAATTTTAGGCGTTTTTGCTTTTGCCCTATCGTAATCTTTCTAAGGGCTAGAAATGCGAGGGCTGGGACAATAGCAACATGACAAACATTTTAAGAGTGTTTAGCCATCTGGCGACACATCCCTGACGACTTTGCAATTTTCAATACGAAGATGGCACAAAGCCGTTTTGGTATTTGAGCGGTGATGAATGTACTGGATATTGTAAAAACTAGACCAAATAAAAAGGATGAAAATGAGAGTAAAAATAAGAAGATGCGAAATTGCGCATCAAAGTTGGATAAAGATGGAATTGCACTTGGACGGTCTGCCTAAAAACCCCAAGTATAAAAGAAAAAGAGCAAGAAAAACCAAAAGACAAAAAGGATGAGTGATGCTTGAATTTAAAGAGCTTTTGCAACTCTTTGCATTATAGCTATTGAGCTACCGCTCGAGATACTTAGCTATATAGTGCCGATCGCTCTAGCGTTTTGTATAACAAAGCGAACACCTACCAAAAATGGGCACGCTATTTCGAGGACGCAAGCGACTTATACGACGGCGAAAACTCGGCGATAAACGGCGATAGTGCTGGATAAAAGAACACTATCCAAATGGCAAAAATAGGACGTATTTTGCACGTCTATTATGGCTATATAGAAATCGTATCGGCTACTTTTCGACCGCGTAAATGGCGTAAAGTGAGCGAGATAGAGCCATCAAGCGTAAGGGTGCAAGGCACTACAAGTCACGAGCAATGGCGGAGCGGTTAGCGACTTTTGCAAAAGTAACGCTAAAAGCTAAAGGACGGACGCTCACGTTTTGGACTTTATAAAACGATCCGCTACTAAAGGCATATTTGCGGCTTTTATTGCCGTATTTATGTAGGCTGGAAACTTATGGACGTGGCAGAGATGAACGATACAACAAAGCCCGTTTTTGCAGCCAGACGATAAGGCTTTTTAAAAACGGTGTGGTGTATAAACCCACTTTTGCAAAAAGCGGCACAAAATGAGCGATAATTTTTATATAGGGGCTATCTTATTTTTGAGTTTTTGTAGTTGGCGTGCTTTATTGGCCAAATAACAACGCAGCGGGGAAAATCGACGAGCTAAATCCAGAAAGATAGCGCAAAAAGAGTCAAAATAACGCAGTAATGAAAGCCGATCTTGATACTTGCAAAGCAAAAGATAGAGCTGTAAAATGTAAGCCTAAAAACTCTAAGCGTACCAAAACAAGACGAAGCCAAGATAAAAGAGCGTGCTAGTAACAAAAAGTTGAGCGTGTGGCAGTGTTTATCAAAGACGCCGCTTGCGAGGAAAACTACGTTTCATGAAAGGCTACTCAATGAAGCTAATAGCAAGCAGCCTATTGGTGGCGTTTTTCATAATCGGCTGCAGCTCAAACCTGAAGTAATCGTAAAAACACAATATCAAGATGCATATGTGCCGGTGGCGCATTGAAAAGATGCCAACAAAGCCAAAGTATAGCCCTAGTGATTTGCAAAGTGCTAAAGATTTAATGGGCTACTTTTCTCACGTGAAGAACTTTTAAAAAGGTGCGTAAAATGGAACGAATAATAAAAAGACCAAAGCCTTTTGGCTAAATAGAATAAAGGTTGTTTTTGAGCTAATACTATCCGTCGTAATAATGTATATTTTTACACCAAATACTAATAGAGGCGGAGGTACAGAGGACTTACTAAATAAGGCAGGTTTTTATTTTTGGTCGCAGTCGTTGGCTTTGTTCGATGGAGTACTAAGCCTTGAAAATGATAGCCATAAGCTATCAAGCACAGCGGCAAAGCCATAATAAATTCAATCATAAGCGCGATAAGCCTCGATGTTTATATGTTGGATTTTTACGAAGTTACATTTTATTTTACAAAAGAGAACCGCTTTAGTTTGGCCGTTGGTGGCTGCATGGCGTGGCACTGCTTGGATAAGCATAACAGTCGATAAAGCAATAGATAAAAATTAAATTGTCTCGACAACAGCTACGACGACTTTTCTCAAAAAGCCACCAAGAGATATCTAACTTTAAATGCCCTGTAAATAAAAAGCACGCCAATAAAAATAAAATCACCCTGACATAAAACGCATAAAAAGCAAAATTAAAAAGGAGAGAAAATGGCAGCAGTAATTTGGAGTAAAATGTCGAGCTATATAACGCCCTCGCTTGCACCATACAAGATAAACAATGAACGCCCTATCGCCATAATCGGCGATGATACAAAGCTCACCGCTGGATTATATCTATATAGCGATATACTAGAGGCGCTTAAAGAGGTCGGCGAGGGTCGATAAAAAGACACACTGACAGACCTAAAAAGCCACTGGGCTACATAATCAAATCGTAGCTAGTGTTTTTGCTAAAACAAGCGATCAAAAATGCCGATGAGGTAGCATGCCAAAACGCTATCGATGAGCTAAAAATGCGAAGCCACGATCGGAACAAAACCTACTCTTTTTGGCAGTTGGGTACAACGACAAAGGCACACACGAGAAACTTAAGCAGATAGCTGCTTATCTGCGTGGCGTTTATGCGATTGAGCTAAACAAAACAAAAGAGAGCGAGATAAATACCACACTGCAAGAATATAGCACCAAACAGCGATCATCTCATATCAAAAAGTTATAAGGGTTGATAGTTGTGCGCCCCTGCTAGTGCGTTTTAATAGCACTCTACGCGAAAAATTATGGCAGAAACCGAGTATGGATTTTTCACAAACGTATTCAAATAGAGTTATCGACGGAGTTATCGGAATCTCAAGACAAAGTCGAGCTTATACAAGGTGAGGACTGCGAGGCAGATAGGCTGAGAGGTAAAGGCGTAAGCCTTATAATCGCCGATGATGGCATAAGGGCATGGGGTGGAAAACTTGCAATGATGACTTATTTAGCTCGATACATACTTATGTTATATATACCGCCATAGATACGATTTTTCAAAGCACAAAAACGGCTATCGATAAACGCATGCGTGACGTACTCAAAAATGTAGTTGATAGCTTGTGAAAGCGTTTTATCTAAGACTAACTGCTATCCAACGTGGTAGTAGGCTTCGAGATCACGGTGCCAAAGTATCTAAACTCAAAACGAAACTATAAGCGAGGGCATAGTGTATATTAAACACAACGTCAAGAAATGCCACTAATAAAACGCATAGTCAATAGAGATTTACCGAGTAAACCGACTACTCACAAAAACTAATCGAGGAGCTTTAAATGAGCGCTCAATATTACGAGATAAAAGGCAAAATAGCTGAGTGTGATGAGATAATACAAGAAGCTAAAAACACGAAGGCAGATTAAAATGAGGTTTTAAACGCCTTAATGAGCACACTAAATTATGACTTGCTGGGTTAATAAGTGGTCAAAAAGTGCGGATACAACCATAACAAAAACAAAAAAGACCTAGAAAGGCCTGACAATCAGCACTAGAAACTATAAAAAGGATGAGGGATGTTAAAAGCGCAAGCATTTACGAGAGCGAAGGTATTTATTGATGGCATCGGACTAATGGGCGAGGTCGTTGAGGTTGAACTGCCAAAAGATCGAAAAAGAGACGATCAGAAACAAGTAGCGGCATCAGCAAATTGGAAAGCAGTTTTGCCAGTAGTGAAGCCACTAAATACCAAAATCACCGTAAATACTTCAACGAGCTATATTTTTAAGATGCTGGATAGTTCAAAAGACACAAAAACTATACTGAGCAAACGCTCAAATTCAAAACGGCGACGATGAACAAGTTATCGCTACTTTTGAGGGGCAAGATAAAAGCCTCGATGGAGCTAAATTTGACTTAACAAAGAGCACTGTGGCTTTGAAGTAAACATTTTATAAGCTCGAAGTTGCAGGGGCAAGAGTGATACTATGACGCGCTGAACCATATATTTGAAAATGATGGCGTCGATCTATTTGGCACTATACGCATATTTTATAAAAGGGATAAAAATGCCATGCTTCAAAATAGAACTACCAAAGAAAGAAGACCACGTTTTCGGATGGGCCAAAAAGGTCTATCAGCTCCTACTCTCTACAAATCAATCCGCCACACGCAAAGGCGACGAGATCGAGCAGGCTACAGTTACTCGTTGTATGAGTGACGGCGAGCTAAATAGAGTTTTAAACTCACCGGCCGATAAAGCGAGTGGGTCCGAGCTTAGAAGACGATAAGCGGATTTATGGGCGTTGATGTCACTAATAGAGGGATTGCGCTAATCACGCTCCCTACACCCTTTACACTATCCGACGTTATGGGATTAGAATTTAATGAACTTTGTAGATTATTTTCGGATCGCAAAACGCATAAATCAAAACTAAAAGAGCGGCGTTGCTGCTCTTGCTCTTACTCAAATTACAGCAACGACAAAAAGCACAAGCAAAAGGCACGCTTATATGCCAAAACATGCAGGCGACTAAGCCGCCGACCATGAGGATGATGAGCATAAACCCAGCCAAAAGAGCGCTAAATAATCATTTAACCGCAAGCGTATAAAATCACTAATATTTTACTAATATCACGTATAGAAAAGGCATGTATGACATTTAACACGAGCTTAAGGCTAAAATAATATCTTAAAAAGCCGTGAATACGCACACTATAAAGCTTAGGCGATAAGCTAAATGCAAATATAAAATCAGGCATGAAAAATATAACGCGCCTTGCAAAAGCTAAAAGTTGAGCCGTTTCAAAAAGCAGGGTTTCACGCAAATGGCGAAGCTAAAAGAAGACTTGCAAAGAGCCAGCAAAGCCAAGATCACTGTGATATGGACGGGGCAAAGCAAAAAGCTATCAGAGTTTAAAAACCGAGATCGTCGCAAGCGCTGCGGCATCAGTAGCAGCGATCGCGCACCGATCAAAGCGCCATTGATTTTGAAAGCTCGATGGCAGATGTTAATAAAGTAGTTGATTTTAAAAACGCCAGATGAGTTAAAGTGACTTCGTCAAACCAATTTCTAAATATGAGCCGCGAGCATACCGCTAAGCGTAAATGAGATAGCATCGATAACAGCATCAGGCGGACAGCTTGGCACAGCGTTAGCACGAAATTGTGCACTTTACACAAACGGCGGCAAAGATGGGAGCTGACGCTAGTGACCATGAGCGCCAAAGCGTTTAAGGCGACAACATGGCAACACCCTGCCGAATATTTTAATATGAGCGTAGATGGGGTTAGAGACTTTAGGCGATACGATAGACCACCTACTCCTAACAACTCAGCATCAACGGCAAACAAGATAGTAAATGCAGTAGGCAGGATCGCGGGTAATGCAAAAGACATGGGATTAAAGCGCAGATGCAACGGCGGAGGCTTGCGAGAAGTTTTATCGCTCTTGGCAAGCAGCCGGAAGTAGCAGCAACGGCAATAAACTCAATGCTTACAGTGTTAAACAACGCCGATAAGGCGAGGCGAAGCGATCTTAGAAAAAGGCGTTTAAAGCCATAGTGTGCCTAGTGGTAAAGAGTTAAGCACAAATATCCACAAAAGCACTAACCGACTTTTACATACACTATCAAAAATACCAAAAGAGACTGGCGTTTTAACTACTATCTTTGGCAAAAACTTTGGGGATGATATTTCTTTTGCTAACTGGTGCGATAGAGAACTTTGATAGAGGCTATGGCACTAAGTGGTGACAATAAACGCTTTGGGTCAATGGAAGCGGGAATTTCAATCAAGAAGTGATACTACGGAAAATAAAATTCAACTAATGAAAAACGCGTTAAAATGAGCTTAATGTAAGTTTTTGTAGGGTTTTTACCATATATAAAAGAGGAGTAGATCACGAATTTATACATAACCAGATTGAAATGCGAAGTAATGAAGACCTAGTTAAAAATAGGCTTTAGCGTTGCTGCTTTTTCGGCTTCAACGTGGCAATGACGGCAACACTAAAGCATCATCGGCGCTTTTGACGCTCTCACTGGCGGATACCGCCAATTTAATGATGTTACCTTTTGATTGTTTAAAGCTAAAACGCATCTTTGTCGCAGTGCAATATCTTAATGAAGACAAAGGCGATGCTTTTCCAGGGCTTATCAATAACAACTTAAAAAGCTTTAGATTGGCAAGCAGTGCAACAAGTGCGCATCCTAGGATTTGTCGGAGGGCTTAAAAGATAGTTTTAGAGCTTTAGAGCGCTAAAGCCTTGCGTTTTTAAGCAATCCCATCGGTCTGTATTTTAGCTGACGATCGCAGCGGCTGGAGCCTAATCTATAAATAATGGGATCACGTAAAAGCCTTTTTGTTAGGCACATTTGAGGCATAGTCAAAATTGTGGGTGGCTCACAGATGCACTTGAGTGGGTTTTGGAATAATGCCATAAAGCCTATTTTCTCAGGGCATAGCATCACTTTTTGAGCTACTTTTTCTAATCAAAGCAACGCCACATCCGAGGAGATGTGCACAGCAACAAATGCAGGGCGAGGTTTGGAAAATGGATGGGTTACTGCCTTAAATATTATTACATTCACTTCAAGCAGTGTGTAACATCATAAACGCAATAGCGCTTATAATAGACATAGTGAGGCTTAAATGCTTTAGCATGGATCGAAGAAGCAAAAGCCTATTAAAATGACCTTTTGGCATTTTTCAGCCAGTAGTTGATGCATTTAATAGTATTGTAGATGGCTTTAAAAATCTCGATATAAGTGGCGGTTTAAAGGTATACTAGGGGCTAAGGACGGACGGGAACGCAGTTGGTATAAACCCATTTTAAATTTATTTTACGATAGTAAAGCCAAAAACGCAAAAGCACAAGCGGAGCTATAAGCGAGAACACTGAGGCTAAAAGGCAAAACGCAGCGAACAATAAAAATCAGACTATCAACGACAACAAAGTAGTAAATACTTTACGATGAGCGGATCAAACGCCACGCCGCAGGCCGCAGCCAAAAGCGGTGCAAAACTCGAGCTACCAGTTATGGCGACTAAGGGCAGATATGGGGATAATAACGATCGACAAATATGTTTTAGTATAGATGACAACGTCGCAGGCATAGAAAAAATTAAGTGTGAATTTGACAAAGAAAAGACGACGATCACAAGACCAGTATATGCACATCTGGGAGGATATGATGAGGATTAGCTTTTTGACGCACTATATTGCTCGATGATGTGCTTAATTTGAGCGGTTTGAAGAGCTGGTAAAAGCAAGCCATACCGCTTAAACTGTCAGCTTTTGATCTCGTGCGAGGCAACTATATACTTATCTACTCGATGACGCAAAGCACCGATAACTTTTGTCAAACTCTTTTTAGTAATGGCATTTTATTACACATAAAAGATTTCAGGCTATTTACTATGAGCGATTTTAATCAATTCAGCAAAGAGGTCACAAGGGGTATTAAGAAACGCTGATGAATAGAACGCTTACAAAAGTATCAAAAGAACAAAAGAGATCTAATCGCGAAAAGGTATCAATCAAAAAGAGATACCTGACCAAAAAGCGTCTTGTAAGACGCGGAGCAGATCGGACGACCTAAGTATAAAAATATTTGCCATGCCAAAGGCGGGCGATAACCCCTTTCATGCTCGAAGCTCACGCAAGACCAAAAAGGATATGACTACAGCATACCAAAGGCAGCATTTTCTATGTTAGAGAGGCTTACAAAAACAAAGGCAGAACAAAAGGCAACACAAGCGGATTTTGATGGGTCAGGCAGTGGCAAAAGATGGCAGGGGCTATTTGACGAAAATTATCCGATCTTGACACAGAGGCGCTAAAAGATAAGCGATGCAGTGTTAGCTAAAGGCGGAGTATATATTTTCGCAGGAGTTGAGGACTGAGAAAAGTTATATAAAAAGATGATGAGTTTAGACATGATATGTTTTAGAATTTACGGCTCTTTAGATCCGAAAACGTTTATAGTGAATTTCTAAGAGAAAACGAGCATCTTTTACACAAAACAGCTAAAAAGTGGCGATGAGATAGTACCAAGCATCGAGCCACAAGAAGAGGCTAAATACTTAGGGAATAGCGGATATAGAGCGCCAAAAATTAAAATCTTATATAACGGTGTAGATAAAACGGATGAGATACCAGTGGATCGATATAGGCATGAACGACTACAGAGTGACGGAGCGATGTTTTAAATGTGCTTATGCACTGGGCGCACCACTGCCGAGAGAAGAGACGAGATTAAGATTAGTATTGACGGCGCTTTTTGGGTGATTTTACGATCCTACGATCAAAATATAATTATAAACAAAGCTACGAGATCGAGGCAATATCAGCCATTTTCTTTTAAGGCTTTTCGAGAGAGAGAATAGGACATTTAAAGCTCAAAGCTATAAAGAATGTACAAAATCGATAGCCAAAGAAAACGGCTATAACATCAAGATTAATTTTGACCGAATGGACGAGGTGGGCGACATCGAGCAATACGACCTAAGCGACTGCGCGTTTTGTAAAAAGATAGCTGACGATCTCGAGATAACCTTTTGCGTGAAAAATAAAACGCTTATTTTCATAGACAAAGACAAGGATCATGACCGAGTAGAATACACCATAACCGAAGACGAGGATCATCGATTTAAACTACCAAATCAATCACACACAAAAATATAATGCTTGTAGAGATAAAAATGGTTTGATAGCGAAAAATAAATCAGTCGTCTCAAAGGTAGGAGTAGGAACGCCAGTGCTTAAATTTAGCGATTTTTGCACGTGATGAGGCAGAGGCACTATCAAAAAGCAGAAGCAAAGCTAAAGAGACATAGTGTATTGGCTGGCACTGTGTCTATACATGGTCGCCCCTTTTTTGCAGGTGGGTATATCAATATCAAGCTTAAAGATGAGCCAAAGACGCTAAGAGCGATAATATCAAAAATCACGCATAGCATAAATAATAACTGGCTTAGCACGATCGAGTTTTTAACACAAAAATGTTACAAATGGAAAACGAACCGAAAAATAAAATATTTTTGACGGAGTTAAAAACGGAGTTAAGCAAAGCTTAAAGAAATAAACAACGTATCTAACGATACTATATATATAATTTGATTTCTGGTGAACCCACCACCTACTTTCAAGTTTACAAATTTCACCATTTATCATTAGATCTCAAACTTAGATTCGTTAACTGTTTTTACCAACCCAAAGTGAAATTAAATCCACCTTGACATAAATTTAGAAATGTATACTCGATCTTCAAACCACCACTTATGCCGTAGTTTTTATCATTATCAAACATGCCGCTTAGCTGAGAAGAGAGAACTAAAGTACGCTAAGCTTGGTGTCTGAGTTTAAAGTAAAGCATGTAGCTTAGCTTATTGTTATCAAGCTTGTAATCAACATACTCACTTGAATTATTAAGCGAAACATAAGATTTATCTTCTGAGTTATATACACTTTGCTTTACTAAAAAATTGCACGCTAAAATGCGTTTTTCTCGCTATTTAAAGCGTATTCTACTCCTGCTGCTACAGCTACATTAAAGTCATTTATGCTCTTTTTGATCATATCGGTCATTTTTAAAATCCATCAATGCCGTTAGCGCCAAACTCTAGTGCCAGTAGTGGCTTTATGCTTTGCTCATACTCGCCACTTTTTAGAGAGTGAAATTACTATATTTATAGTAGTTGCTTGAGAGGATGCCTCTACCTTTTACGCCAGCTTTTTGCGCCTCATCTAGAGCTACGTTTGAGTTTTATAAAGGCAAGAGTAAGTTACTTTGTATCTCGTGAGCTCCTCTTTCAAAAGCCCATACGCACCAAAACTATAAATTTTAGCATCATCTTTTAATACATTTGAGCTAAATTGGCCTTGCTTACTCCAGCGCTCACGCCTAAGATAAACTCGTCATAACCTCTGTCATAGCCGATATTTGTACCATAGAAATTGGGTCGCCATCGCTTTTTATCTTTAAAATAAGCACCATTTACATTGCCCAAAAGTTGTTTCTCTCCTGCAGCTTCTGCTGCTTCGTAAGCCATCTTCGCGCTTGGCATGATGTCACTTTCAAGTCCAGCTAGCTTAAACTGCGAGATATCAGCCTTTGCCCTTAGCTGCGTGACCTGAAATAGCCTAGAGTTCATCAGCTCATTGCTGTTTTTGCAAGGCTTTTTATGCTCACTTTAAGCGAAGAAGTAGAAATTTCTTTCATATCTTTATCTGCTTTTTGCGCTAGTTTTCTTAGCGCCTCGTCGTCACCACTTGAGATTGCTTGCACACATTCAGGCGTGCCTTTTAGCATGCTTAGGATTTTATTTTCTCTTTGGCTAGGTGAAACACTCTCTTGCACTACATTGGACGAAACGGCCGGATTTTTCTCCCTTTTGTCGCTTAGCTTCATCACGATCTTGCCGTCACTTGGCGTAAGTCATAAACAAATCCCCAAGTTTTTGTTCGTTGTTAAAGATAGCGCCCTCATTTATGATATTTTGCGCGCTTACTAAAGTATATGTTTTATCAAGCGCCATGCCACCTTTAAGTGCCGCAGTAAAATCAACATCAAATTTCATCCCAGCACCAAGAGTTAGGGACCTTTTTAAAATCAAGTACCGGCTCATTTTCACTGCCAAAGCTCTTTATCTTTAGGCTCTTATGAGGCTATCAGGCTCAAAGCCAAGCTTTTGCGCACCACTAGCTTCTAAATTTTCTACCTCACATTTACCATCCCCTAAGAGCACATCTTTAGCTAAAGGCGTATCTTTGCCGTTTATAACTAGCTCTTTTAGCTTGGATGCGCCACCTCCCACTCTTAGCAGGCTATCACTATCCATGACGATTTTATTGTCAAATTTAACGTCTTTAACAAGTGAAATTTTCACTTTCAATATCTTGGCGGTATTTTAAGCCGTCATCATAGGTATTTGAGCCATCAGTTTATCTATATAGTGAGTTAGCTCGCCACTTAGATTATGACCGAGTTTTTAGCTGTGATGTCGCCATTTAGCTTAGCATCTTTACCTATAGTAAGCTCTGATGATTTAAGCTTTTATGCCATCTTTTGCACTCAAATTTCTCTCGTCCCAGTCAGGCTGAGAGAGTGTGGATGGGCGAGTGAGATCCACTAGGCTGGCTCGCTTAGACCAGCTGCGGCTATCTTGCTCTTTGCTAGGGAGTTAAAACGCTAGCATCGCCAATGGCGTGCGTCTTTGGATGACCTGGAGCGTAACTTTGGCGTTTTCTAGGCTCAAAAGCACCATCAATGATCAAATCCTCCGTCAAAAACAAGCTCCTTGCCCTGCCCGCTATGCTTTTAGCTCTATATTTTTATCGATGCTTGCGTGAAATATCGTATCTTTGCCACTCTCGCCGTTTATAGCAAGCGTCGCTCTTTGTGAGTTTTCATTTGTTATCTTCGCGTCGCTTGAGTTGGCTGATATGTTGTCAAGAAGTCTGATCAAAAGCCATTTAGATCAAGCGCTCCACCGCCATTACCAAAGAAAATTTTTGTCATTTAAATTTTTCATTCACGCCAAGCCTTAGAGAGCCCCCTGCCACTTGTTGAGATAAATTTTATCAAAAGGCATTTAAAGCTCTTAGCTCAACCACGCCTTCGCCTAGCCTTAGTGGTTTGTTGCCACTTGAGCTTACTATTAAGCTGCCTTTGCCAACTTTATGCACGCTTGTGTCTGAAAACGACGTTTAAATTTGAAACTAGCACCCCCAGCTATGTCAAAACCTGCAAATTTCGCTATCTTGCTACCATTTGTGCTATTTAGCGTAATATCTCCGCTATTTACGACGATACCGCCATGCCCCTAAGTCTAGATTAGAGTTTAGCGTGATGTTTGAGCCATTTGCGCTGCTAAATATATTATCTTTATTTTGCACTAGCGCGCTGCCTAGGACATTTACGCCACTTACTAAATTTTCATACTCTTTTTTATAGTCGTTAAAATCTCTTGCAGTAACGATAGAAGTGTAGTTTTTATTATCCTCAACTCCGGTTAAAACGCCTACTAAGACCCATTTTTGAGCTACCGTGTCATAGACAAAAACCCAGAGCCACTATCTCCCCGGCAAAAGTCTATTTCTAAAGCCTCTGTTTGAAGTCATAAATAGATAAACCCCGGGTTTGCTTACACTTGAGTAATGGCTCTTATAAACCGCAGAATACGCCACTCCTATCTCATTTACGCTTGCGCCAAGTGCGTTATTTACTATATTTTGGTGCTCAAACTCAGTAGCGCTCATCACCTCAGCAAAACCATCTGTATCGCTCTTTGGCTTTTCAAGGGCAAGTGAGCCTGTGCCAGCCTCGTATGCAAGGATGTTCTCGCCGCTAGCTCCGCCGCTATTTTTTATATCTCTAAAACGATCTTCTATCTTGTTTGCATTAGCCTCATCTTTTGTTTGATCTTGGCTAGATATCTCCAAATTTGGCACATCCAAAGGATCGATCTGCCCTTCGACTATATATTTTGAAGTTCGCAGATACGTTGTGTCTGCACCATAAAGCTTTTGCGTAGAATTTGTTGCGTATTCATAAAGTGTATTGCCAAACCAGCCTCTATTTTCATTAGTTAGCAGCAGCTGAGGCAAGAAGTGTGTGATTTGCCGTCACTACGGAAATTTCGTCCAAAGGGAGGTAAAGTTGCCTTTATTATTTCTTGCGTTGTTGTTTTGGGATCTTATTAAACGTCATTGGTGCCGTTTCTTTTGCGTAAATTCTAGTGGTGCGTCTGTGGCTTTTAAAAGATGCCTTTATTTTTGCGCAAGATCAAGGTAATCTCTATAAGAGTGATCCCTATATCCATGACCTGAGCGTCTAAGCAGCTACTCTAAAATGCTAGATAAAACAAGAGAAATGCTAAGATTATCAAGATAAACCTCATTTTTAAGATAAATTCACATTAAATCGCAAGGCATTATATATCTTTTTAAACCTTTTTGACGAGCTAAAATTCTTACATTATTTTTAAACGATAAATTACTTTAGCAAATTACCTCTGCGTTTTTAAGTATCTCGATTTTTAAGCTAGCATTTGACTATAATCACTCAAATTGGGTGCGGTCCTAATTTACATTTGCATCAGTCCCACCTTCAACTACCATTTTTGCGATTCAAAATTAAAATTCACCAAGTTCGCGTGCCGAAGTTTCTTTGCTACGTACTTTACAAAACATCTTTTACCGATTCTTTTTAAGCCCTCTAAATTGGCTTTTAATCACACATCTTAATATTTTTGCTCAATGTTACTATTTTCATCTATCTCACAACTTTGATAGCTCTTGTGCTTATAAATAGACGTCATTTTTGTGTGAAATTCGGTCGCTCTTATATTTGTTTTGCTCTTACATCTAATTTTATCTTAGCAGAGTTATCTAAATTGCGCTTCTTCTGGATTACAAGCTCAAAATTCTGCCCTAAATTCGCTTCCAGCTCCAGCTTCGCTACATGAAAGCTTTGCGCCATGGATTACAGCTATATTTGCAGCGATAGCGAGACCAAGCCGCTGCCTCTGTTTTGGCTTTTGTTTCTTGAGCTTTCAACTTGGTAAATTTGTTCCAGATTAGCTCGATATCTTTTTAGAGATGCCTAAGCCATCATCTTTTACAGACAAAGTGCGTGCGTTTTTGTGAGGGTTCAGTAGCTCGATCTAACTTCTGCAAATTTTTGGTGCGTTGCTTAAAAGTTATCCACCAGCCTTGCCAGTATCAACAGCTCATTACCTAAGAGCCCGGGCATCTGGTGCTACAACGCAGCTCAATTTCAGCCCCTAGCGCTTGCTAGCTTTTCATAGTCGGTAGCTACGGTACGCAGATGGGCTTAAATTATACTTGGCTCAAATTTCTGCCAGCTTCCAGCCTTGAGAGCTCCAAAGCGATCTATCAGCGAGGGTTATCTTTCTTGACTGCCTGGGATGACCTCCAGCGACTCCTTAGCCTCGTCAATGCAGCGAGTAGCTAGCGTAGTCGCTCTCAGCCATGATGACAGATGGCGGCGTTCGTAGCTCGTGCGAGACGTCTGATGTGAGCTGTTTCTCGCTTTGATAGACCTTTTCAGGAGTCGAGCATCTGATTAAAAAGCGCTTCGAGCGCGTGCAGCTCGTCTTTGCCAGCAGGGCAGGTCTATGCGCTTGAAAAGTCGGCTGCTGCCTATCTCGAAACCGCAGTTTTAGACATCGTAGCGACTGGCTGCATCGCGTTTTATCGTTTATAGCCACCGTAAAGCACAAAAATAAACAAAACCGGCACAAAAACGCCAAAGCGCTGGTAAAAGATAGCCCTCTAAAGAAGTGCCCGCATTTATCACGCCTCTGACCCCAGACCCCTTTGCCTCTAGCTGCGATATCGTATTAGTAAAAGCGGTTTTCGCCGTTTTCAAAAGGCGCACTGCACCGCTATTCATTTTTAAGTGAGTGAGAGTGTTTTGGTGCTAGACCACCGATCACATCGCCTTTTGCGTTATATTTTATAAAAATATCCCATCATCGTGAGTGGCTCAAACTCATCCATATCATTGGCTATTTTTGGTGACTGATTTGGCTAGCTTTGGCTCACATCCTCAAAACCTCATCCGCCACGACCGCCGAGATGGCAATGAGAGCCGCCACGATAGCAATGATAAAAACGAGTACCAAAAGCGTTACGCGCGCCGTTATCGGGATGTTTGCGAGCTTGTCTAATCTATAACAACATAGCCAAGCCCTCTTTTGAGTCTGGATCACCTGCACTCGCTCAAGCTTTTTCTTATGTATAAGCACGTCGATGACGTTTGAGCCATCATACGGTCAAAGTCCCAGACGTGCTCTTTGATCCTGGTCGCGAGTTAAATTCTGCCCTTGTTTAGCATCAAAAACTCTAAAATTTCATACTCTTTGCCGGTGAGCTCGATCTGCTCGCCGCTAAGGTCGACTGACTTTTTAGAAAGGTCGATCTTTGAGCTCGCCTGCGCCAAATTTCACTAGCCACGTTGCCGCTGTTTCGGCGAATGAGCGTGCTGCACCCTAGCTAGCAGCTCGCTTAAAGTCAAAAGTGGCCCGACCAGTAGTCATCCGCACCCGCGTCAAGCCCCTTTACAACGTCGTCCACATCGTCTTTGCCGTTGAGTATCAGCACAGGGGTCGCTAGCTTTGCGCGCGCGATCTTTTGCAAAAATGTAAGTCCGTCCATCACTGGCATCGCGAGATCAGCAGCGATAAGATCGTAGTGTGCGACGGCGGTAAAGTCCATCGCCTCCTCGCCGTTAAAACGCGCTATCGACGCTATATCCGTTTTCTTTGGGTGCCTTGTGATGACGCTATTTAGGTCTATTTCGTCCTCGACGACTCACATTTTTCATCTTTGCCCCTCCTGCCTCACTTGGTTTTGCCAGCTATTTTATCACATTGGCTTTTTGTTTTAGATTTAAATTTTCGTCATTTGCTGCGCCTATCTTAAAAATCATATAAAAAGCCGTTAAATTGCTCTGCCTCATAAAAATACTCCGCTCAACGTGCCAAAAGCTTTGTTTTAGCTCAGATAGATCGGAGAAAGATTCCCACCTCGTCTGGCTTACTTTTTAGGCGCTCTATGACGATCTCTTTGACTCTTTCTGGCAAGATGCAAGTCAGCCCTTTCAAAAGTGGCCTGCTCTTCATTTATCTTTTGATAGCTCCGCCCTTTGCGCCTCGTCTTTTAGGCAGTTTGAGAGCGTTTGATAGCCACACTCCAGCCTTGCCAGCGTAGATGAGCAGATCCGCTGCACCTTGGGCGAAAGCTCAAGCGCATTTTTAAAAGAAATTACGGGCTTTGCATTTTGGAGCTATTTTGGCACGAATTACTATCTAAATTTCTCAGGGCTTTGCTCGCTCTTGCCTAGATACCATAACTATTTTTATTAGCAGTATTTTTCACTTAATTTTCTCTCGAGCTCGCTTCAAAATTTCTCGTTCATTTCTCTGAAACCCTGCTCAGCCAACTGTCATCGTTTTAGATACAGCTCTGAGTACTTTCACTCATCTTTTCACCTTTATAAATTTAACGCCCAAAAAGGGCGTTAGATCACTGTATGAGTTGCCGATTATCTCGCCTGTTTGAGCGTTTATGATCACTTTTTCTCGCTCCTGTCGCGCTTAAGCTCTACTTTGTATATCCAAAGCACCATTTTTATTATCAAGCTCTGCCTCATCAAGGCTCCAGCCAGCCTCAAGCGCTTGAGCTTTAGCCACAACCTCGTCGATGCTAAAGAGCAAATTTTTGAAAAATCTACCCGCTTCGTTCGGCCAAGATATGTTTTTATTTTTATTCTCACTTTTTAACGATCTGACCGCTGTTGGCATCGATCTTGATCTCTTGTTTGACGCATCTTTTGATGACTCTATCTTGTAAAGAGTCGCACCATTTTGACGTCTCATCTCGATATCTTTGACACTGAGGCACGGGAAGTTTTTCTCAGCTATGTTTAAAAGCCTCTTTTGATGTGATGACTGCTTGCAAACTGTCACTCCTAAAACTACTGCTAAAACTGCCACTAGTACCTTTTTCATAATCCTTTTTATTTTTGATTTCCAACTTTCGTTTGGATGAGCCATTATAGAAATCTTAAAATAAACTAGGATGAATGAAGAAAAATTATTTTAACTTCACCAAAAGCCGAACATATAATCATATTTTTGGCAACAAAAGCAAAATGATATACTTTGAAATAGCAATAAAGCTGAGGAAATAAAGGGGAAAAATACATAAGAAAACTTAATTCTTGAAAACATCGTTAAAAGCTAGGATTTTAAAAAGGACTAGAAGATAGAATGGCTCCGGATGCTGGGTTCGAACCAGCGACCAAGTGATTAACAGATCACCTACTCTACCGCTGAGCTAATCCGGAACACTTAAAGAAGTCGTAGTATAGTTGCAATGTTTAAAAATAGCAAAATAACTTAAAGATTCAGAATTATATTAAAAATAATTTAGGGGCAAAGCGCTAGTTTTTATAAGACCGAAAGTTCCGTCTGTTCTTTTGTAGATGACGCATTTGGCATCGACGTCGTTACATCATAAAATTGCTTATCGCTTGATTTTGGTTGTCAAGCGCTTCTTCACCTCAAGGGGTTTGTAAATTTTCAGCTCCATAGGCTCGATCTCCTCCACACTTCGATCTTTTTCTTCGTCTATTCTCGGCAGAATTCTTTTATCATCAACCTTGCCTTTTTACTGTAAATTTCTTATCGTGCTCTCTTCTTAAAACTTTTTGAAGCCTTTTCGATGCTAAGATCGATCGCTGCATAGAGATGCCTTTATCTTTTTGGCGGACGACTACTCGTGTCTTTGTGAAACCATATTTAGAAAACTCTGCATTAAAGCCCTTTTTACCTTGCTTTTCGTCTGCTCCCTACTACGCATCTTGCTGAGATGATGTCAAGGTTGTACCCTGCCAAGTGTCAAAAGCGTCTTGGATGTATGGTTTTTGATGGGCTCTATTGCAGCTCAAATGTTTTCCTACAATGCTTATGTTCATCCCAATCTCCTTTTATGAAAATAAGATAGTTATAACTTTGTGCAAACTAAAAAGCAAGTAAAAGTAAAAATCTTTATAAAATTTATAAAGTTTCTAGAAGAGTTCGTTTGTGAAAATTATAGGATTTGAGGCTTTTCACGTTTTAGACTGACAAAAGACATCAAGCATTATCGTGCGCTTGATTTATTCCTACTATTACAGCATCTTTGTTTTTAAAGCATCTCCCATATCCTTAAAAGTATTTACATATACTTTAAAGGTAAAAGATCACTAAATTCGCCAGCTATCGGATTGTGTTCGTCGCCATAGGGCAAAACTGCTCCAGTTTTATAAAAGTCATTGCTTATGATAGCTAGCATGGCGTATTCAGTCGCTGCACGGGCTACTAGCTCACTTTGCTCTCTTGGGTGAAAATTCACTATTTTGCTTAACTGAGTGCTATGGCGATCGAAGAGCTAGCATACAAATAGAGCTTGCGATCACTACAAAAATATCGCTGCAATGAGCGTAAATCCTCGCCTCATCAATAAGCCACCTTTGACTTGCAGATGGTTATCTCTGGTTTTTGCCCTCATGCAAAGCTTTAGCACGATGACGCCATTTTTCAGTAAGAGACAAACCTCGTAACGTTTTTAGCAAAGGGTTGCCTTTTCGCCATTTTATATTTTCTCCCATCGTGGACGATAGTCAGTAGATATCATTGAGATCAAAAAACGCCGTTTGCCGCATCTTTTGGATCAGCGCTGCTCTGGCACTATGGCATTTGCTGTGTAAGCTAGATGAGTACTGCTCTGAAAATTGTTTGCCATCAAGTCCTGAGAAATTTCTAGCGTGTTGCCATCGAGTGCTTTTTGCACCAACTTTTTGCTATGTCTAACTTTGTAATGTCCTTGTATCAAAAGAATCTTTGCATTTCGTAATAAACATCAGAAAATATCGCTACAACGCCGCCATCTTTTTTTGTCAAAAGTCATTTACAAGTGGCATGTATATCTTCCTGCAAGTTAGATCTTTTTATGGTTTCACACTTCGGTGAAAAAATTGCTTCCGGGACTTATGAGACCAGTTGCTGGTGGGCTTTTAGCAAGATCTGCGTGCTACTGTATCTGCCTGCTTTATTACTGCCAGAAGGCACATCATTAAAATTTCATACGCATAGGGATCAAATTCTAAAATTACCATGCCCAGCGTCTAGTACCCCACTATCATTTAGCGCCAGCTCCATCAGTTTTTCTAGCGATCACGCTTGGCTATGCGGTGCTCTAGCCTCTTTGAAGTGCTCCAGTGCGATCTCCGTTTGCGTCTCGAGCTCATTTTACGAGTCTTTGTTTGAAAGTGGTTTGAGTAGATGTTCATTATGGCGTTAAAAGCTCATCACTAGCAATGATACCAAGCACGATGACGACTACAAGCTCAAGAAGCGTAAAAGGCTCTTTTCATTTTCCACGCTTTCGTATTTTGGCGAGCGCCTCACCTAGGTTAAAAGCGTAGGCTCTTAGCACTGATGTCGTCTCTTGTTTTGTGTCATGTATGAGTAGCAGTTACTACTCTCTTTTACGATCGCTATTATCTGGCCCTGAAATTTGGCTACAAACCAGCCCTTGTCCTCGCTAACTCTTGCCTTCATGGTCTGAGCCAACTATAGTCTCTATTTTGATTTGCCGTGTTTAAATTTTTATGTTTTTAATGATCCACAGATCTCACTGCCGTATCAAGCGCTAAATCTGATGAGTTTGTATAGGCAAAAACTCTATGCCCATCGCACTGTTATTTTTGTTTATCTTATAAATTCATTTCTTTTTATCCTTTTGGCTTTAAGATGATAGGAGTAAGCCGTCTCAGCGCTACTGCGCGTAATGTTTGTCGAGACCTTGATGACCTTGTCGCTAAAGGGCTTTTAAGATAAGCCCTATATAGGTCTTAGCATTCATCAAAGCTCTCTTGTGTAACTGCCTTTGATTTAGCTCAGATGTGGTCTTTAGGTACAAGCGGTATCGACGTGCTGATGATCGCCACAACGACTATCGGAGGATAAAGCTCTATAAGGAAAAGCCTCTTTTTACCAAAGTCTCCTATTTGTCTTATCCTTGAGATCGTTGAAGTTATTTTCGCCGCCTATGACATTTCCTACGTCACCTTTGTTAGAGCCATTTTTAGGGTCTTGCCAGCCCAGTCGCCATTTGCTTTTACGAGAAATCTCACTGTAAAAATCATTTGTCGCTGCATCTTTATCAAATTCACTATATATGAGGCCAGTTTTTCGTATGCATCTTGGCTATATCAGTAACTGCTCAGTCAGTACATAAATGTAGCTGATGCCGTCACTAAAGTGCTGTCTCTTTGGCTATATCTCGCGTAGTGTGAGTTGAAAAGCCGTAACTATCGACATTGCCATAACTAGCATCGTGCAGAAGTTTTACATACCATGAGTGCGTGCCAGCAAACTCCTCCCAGCGAGGCGCGATCACGGTTTTTACAGCATCGGTACTCTCGTCGCAGCATTGCAATACACTCCGTAGTAAATTTCGCCTTAAAAGCCAGTGTTTGGCCCCTCATGTAAGGTACGCATATCGTCCTAGCGTGTGAAATTTCGCCGATGTTTTTGTAGTTGGCTGTAGTTGCCATTGTTTTGTTTTGTTTGCATCGACTAAACTTTCAAACGTGAAAAGTATCCTTGTTACCTCGAAAGTTTTTTAGCCATATTTTTCTCGCGTTTGAAAATTCAAATTACCATTCACATCAGCGTAGCCGCCTTCAACGCTTCTTTTTGACTTTCAAGGAGCCCTTCGTGTAAAAAGCTGGATGTACTTTTTCGACTTTACTAGCATCAAGATTGCCAAAACAAAATTTCACTATTTGACGTAGCTAGCCCATCTGTGTCGTAGTAAAGTGCCATTGTTGTCAGTATAGCCATTTTATCATTTCTCGCTACTTTTTATCTTGAAAAGCGTGTATTGTTTGAGTAACAACCGTCTTTATATAAAAAGCGCAGGATTATCATCAAAAAGTCCCAGCTTTTTACTTTAAAAGCTCAAGATAGGAGTGAAAAGCTTGCACTGCTTTCATTTGCGATGTAGCTAATGCCTCTTGGCCAGATCTCAAACTCAGCACTTCAAGATCATTTGGCTCAAAACCAAATTTTCTTTTCTCACCAAATTCTATATCGCAACCGACCTTGCCTTCAGTATTTTTCATTATTATCAGCTCTTATCAGTACTGCAGTCACTATCTTGTGGTGGGTTTTTTATCTATGCTTGTATAGCTTTTTATCCACAACACAAATTGCATTTCCAGTATCAGAGAAAATCCCTCTTTATTTGTTTTGTTTAAATTAATTACCTACCGCTTTTGCTGGATTGTCAAAGGCTATCTTTAGTTTATTGTCTTCACTTAGTCTCTTTTTGTATCTTCGGTGATTATGCGTCCTGCCTTATCACGGGCAAAGATTGATGCATTGTTTCTACGTATAACGAGTTTATACCATTGCAGGGCTACCTGCTGTTAAGGTATTTGTATATCCATTTGCAAGAGTTGTCTTATCCATATTATAAGCAGCTAAAGTTATGTCCTTATAGTCTTTACCTCCCACAGTGCGCTACTACCATTATGATCACCACCACTGCCTGACTTATCATAGAGCTGAAACATGGCTGGTCGTACGTCAAATGCATCAAAGACTACACTTTACCACATCTTGATTTTTGGTTTGCTATGATACTTTTAGCTTAACATGAAGTTTTCTATAAGGTCTTGGCACAGTTACTTTGTATTCTTCAGTGTCTTTACTTGCAAAATGAAGTGTTACGGGATGCTAATGCCAGGGTACTCACTGCTACGGTTCTCTACAGAGTTTGAGATCCACATCGAGTAGGCAGGTCAGGTGCTTTTGCCTTTCCGTCTATTTCACTATAGTTTGTGATGTATATACTAAAAAGGTTTTTCAGCTATCTTTGTAAAAAGCTTTGTTTTATAATCCCATTTGAATTATCATCTACTTCGTGGATAGAAGTCATTTTTCTTCTTCCTCTACGATCTTTTAGATTAGGCGATGTTGGAGTACATTCGCTTATCCTGTCATCAAACTTTAAGCCTGCGTCACTATTTTAGGTAGCCTCATATCTTGTATACTCTTTTTCTATCACGCCTATGTACTGAACTCTTTGCATAGTTTCCTATGATCGTCGCGTTAGCTCCGCCTACTGCATGACTTGCATTTGTGCCTATTTTATATTCTAAAGAGTATGGCTATCAATTCTGTTTAGATTTTTCATTGGTATCGCTAGTAAGCGTAGTCCAGTTTTTCTGGTTGGGCTCCCATCAGATGTTATCACTTTACTGGTTCTTAAATTAGTAGAGATATCCTGTATAGCTCATAAACTCAGGTTTTCAAATTACTCTTAAAGATAGAGCCATAAGCATCCTCACTGCCTCCATTTTCAACTGTTACAGTGGTCCTTACTGCAGAGCCTACGATAGTTGCTTCGCCAGAACTATCTTTTGACTTCACGGGATGTCCAGCTAGCACCTTTTCTCTCTACTGACCTCAAGCTTTTTCCGTATAGCACACTTTAAGATTATAGAGCAATGTAGAAAAAGCAGCCATGCCAATGTTTTGTCTATCGCCATGAAATGTACCACAGCTCTCTATATCAGTGGCTTTAAACTGCACTTCTACTTCTTTTTGTTTAGGTCCCATCTTGCTTGATATATCTATCAAGTCTAGATCCATTGACTATTATAAATTCTGCCTGATACAGCATCTTCATCAAATCTTGCTATTGAAGAGTTAAATTGGTTTCCTTTTTGGATTTTTGAAGAAAATATAGTCTCAAAATTACCATTATTTTTCATTTTTACCGCAATATCTTCACCCTTTGCTTCTGCTTTACCACCAAAACCAAGAAAACCTAATGTTGTATTTATATTTCCACTTGGTGGGTGTAAAACCCATCAAATTTTAAATCCAAAACACCATTCACTACCTTGACTTGATCTACTATTTATAGGAAAAAGATTAGCCATACCATCATATATATTTACCGCTCTCGGCTCTACGCCTGCTCTTTCACCATCTTCTTCAAAGTCATAAACTATAACTAAACTCCACCCGCAAACTGAGGTGGTGGATATGATATGATCCACTCGCCATCAGCAAAAACTATCGCACCACGGCTCATACTATAGCCTCTGCGATAAAATTATAATTAAGATTAGTTTTTAATATGGTAGCATCATATATTTACTTCGTAATCAAGTTTTTGCTCTAGATTAACTATACTAAAAGCTATACCTCAACAGCAAAAAGTCCTACCACCCGAAGTAGTGGTATTAATATCACCAAGACTATCTTTTTACAAGTTTAGTTACATCAGCACTTGCGGTACATCATATAAACTGCACCTCTTCCAGCAGTATTTGCTGGCGACCAATACTTTATACTATCACTTGTTACAACACTTTCATAACTATTGTTTTTATAACCGTCTGTGAATGAACTAAGCCAATTAATATCATCTGTCTGCTTTAATAACGTAAGAGCCTTTTAGGGTGTTTTAAATTACTCGAGAGAAATCAGATATCACACTAGCAGATTACTAAAAATATCAGCATGTTCACTCCATGGTTTGTAAAGTACTACCACCCCAGTATAGTCTGGCATACTTTATCTTACTGCCATCTACATATCATGCTCACTTTTACCACTAAATGTAAAAAGTCGCACTATGAGATGGATGAGAGAATTTTGCAGAAGCAATGCTTGGTTCATCATATACAAATTCCTTTTTACAACAGAAGAAGTCCTTGTTAAGCCATCTTCACCATCTGAAACAGATGTTTTTGGCTCAAAACCATAGCCATCAAATAAATTTATAGGTCTTATTACGCTAGCACCTATAATATCCATATCGCCTATCACTCTTTTTGAAGCTGGCTTCCTCCCTCTTTTTTTAGTGTGTTGTTATTATTAAGATTTGAAGACGTGTATCCACCTATATGTCCTTCTGAATATCTAGTAGTTGCTGTTTCAGCGATAATAAACATCATTTTTGTCTCTGTAGGATAATACTTTATACAGTGCTGCAAGCCATCTTCATCTATACGACAACTAGTTCCACTTGGACAAGTATTGCTAGCACATGAGCTGTTGGTTTCTTTGAAAAAAATTGGTGACCTACTGGATGCACTGCATCACCAAAAACATAGATAAAAAGAAAATAGGAATAAAAAGATTTACCAAATTACAATCTCCGTAATGTAACTAACATGGTGGCATCTTGCCATAGTGGGCAAGTATATCTTTTTGGTTCTAAATGTACGCTTATTTTTGAAAATTTAAAATCTGCATGGCTAGAATCTACCAGAAATTCTCCTATTTGTCTTCTTGCTTGAGGTCTTTTGAAAATTTTCCCTCGGCACCCACTACATTTCCTACATCGCCCTTTTTCTGAACCTTCTTTTTAGTGTCTTACCAGCCCAGTTACCATCTGGCACTAGAAATTTTCAATGTAAAGTCATTAGTTACAGCATCTTTATTAAATTCATTATATATTAGCCACATATTAGCATGCATCTTTGCTATGTCTTTAACTGGCTTTTGATTGCTTACGAAAATTAGTTGTTCGCCATTATTTACAGCACTTACATTATTTCCTAAAACTGTATTATTAGAAAAGCTAAAATCATCAAATTTGAAAGTACTCCTACTTTATGTGAAGGATTTACATACCATGGTAGCCGCTGGGAAAGCTTGCCATATACCAATACCTCTTGTTAAGTATGTAGCTTTGTCACAATCATCACAATATATACCATAATAGAAATTTTTGGCAAAAAATCCATCTGCTGGACCCTCGTAATAAGGCGCATATCTCTGCCATAGTGAAATTGCCGATGTTTTTGGCTGGAGATTCATATTTATAAGACTTAAAAGTTTATGATAGTATCTAAGTTATCAAGACTAAAATCATCACTAGATACCGTAAAAGGATTTTTAGCGTGATTTGACTTTTCTAGCAAAGTTAAAAAGACCTCAGCGCTAGCTGCCTTCTTCAAATGCACTTTTTAATATAAAACATACCTTTTTGGCGTTAGGATCAGTTAATTTTTAGTGTTTGATCCAAGAACTTTCAAAAACAAATCTCTTCATTTGCCTTTTCAAGTGTGCCAGCATTGCCGTTGTTATCTGTGAAATTAAAAGGGACTTTATGCAGTTTTAGCTCAAAATTAGCCTCATTTTGCATAGCAAAGCATCGACATAAAAACTTTGCAGGTGAGATATTTCTCATCTAAATATCTATAGTCGCCATAAAGCTCTGGATGCAGATTTTTAATGTATCAGATAGTTTTTGCAGTCACATCAAAACAAAGTTTTTACTTTTTGCATACCGTCATTGTCAAAGATAGGTCACGGCATCGTCTTTTTATGATTTTTAAATTACTTATTTGCATATCTTCTGGGATAAACTGAAATGTGACATTGCCTTCTTTTTGAGCTCGATATCACAGCTAACCCTGCCGATACCATCTGGATCATCTGCTGGGTTGTTTGGATCAAACACTGGTTTTTGTATTTTTTTCACAGATCATCACCTCTTGGAGAATGTGCTGATCTACTGAAGTATAACTGCTATCTACTACATAAAAAGTTGTATCGCCTATATCTGAGTATGAAAAAGCCATCGTTGCTATTTGCACTACGTGTGATCTTGCCAAAGCCCTCCGCTTGCCTCTGTAAAATTTACATTTAGTCTGTTTTTGCTATCTAAAATGGCATTACGAGACGTTACCATTCAGCTACAAAGGCTTGCAAGTAGGCTATTTGCATAGCCTCTTGCTGAGATCACTATCGTTTGGCTTCATAGCAGCAAGCGAAATGGCGTCATTATATGTCTCGCCGCCCGTAAAAAGACTTTGTTGAAGTACTCATAATAGCACCTGCCTCATTGTCCCAGAGTCTCAAAAGTGGCTTGGTCTAACGGCAAAGTCATCTAAATTACTCACATGCTGTGATTTTTGATCTGGTGCTGTAGGGATCTGTTTTTCTTAGGGTTGGGATGAAAAATTCAAATTTAAGAGTGCTATAAGCCCTATCTACTTTGATGCCTTTTAATAAAATTTCGCTTGTTTTATTTAAAAACCATATCTTCACTAAATTTTATATCATACTACATTGATGTGGCGTCACATGATGTAACTAACTCCGCCTTTACATCCACTGGGAGTCTGGTGCTCTTTTTACCATCTTCTCCGTAGTTTGTGATATAGATATCAAATGGCTTTGAGACTATCTGAGTTAAAAGTCTATTTTTAAAAGCCCTGTGCCATCATCTGCTTTGCTGCTTGGGACAAAACTATTTGGCTCTTCTTGCTTTTTCTAATGTTATATTAAAAATCATAAAGGTTGGCATTTTTAATATATGTATCATAGGGATCTAAATTATAGCAGGATTTGTACTTGCAATGGTTGTTTTTATAGCTATTTTTCTTTAAATTCATGCTTAAGTTCAGTGTTGTATACAACATAGGCAAAAGTCACCTTCATTTCTCTTTATTGTTCCACCTTTATTTGATATAGCTCTTTCCTAAAAAGGTCAGATTATTACCACTACTTCGTTGCAAGCCAGTGTTGTCGTTGTAGTGCTCAAGCCCTGACATACTATCAGAATAGTCAGGTATTGTCGTTGTCTTAACTATATTCGTTGAGTTTGGCTCATATTTTGGCTCGGATCTATAATGGTTTTTAGCACAAATTTTCCAGCATCTTCATTTGTTGAACTATTCATTATCTTTACAATAAATTTTAATATAGTCTCTTTTTATGCCTTTTGCTTCTATTATCTCTTTTTAATACTCCTTTGTCCATTATCTTAATTTTTATCTGCTTTTACGAACCCCGCTTTTTACCGGGCTCTTTTATAATACAAATCCTCTACATAGCAAACTTCTGGTCTATACATACGACTAGAAAAAACCAACTAATGCTAAATTTGGACGATCAGCATTTACTATTTTAATTCCACCCTTATTTAACAATGTCGATGCAACTGTAAAAACGCATCTGGACTGCTGGATCTTTATTTTTCTATAAAATTTGAGATATCAAATATATCTAGGTCAATTTGGTTATTAAAAAACTTATCAGGATTTATAAGCTTTCCAAATTTTGTCATAGTTGAGTTAAACTGATTGCCTTTTTCATTGATGTTTGCTAGTTACACTCTTAAAAACACCTTTATGTTTTATCTCTATATCATCACCTACAACCTCCATTTTAGCGCAAAGAAAGCATCGTAAGTGTTGCGTTTATATCCCCATGTTTTGGATTATTAAGATTGTTAAATTTAATTTCTACGATAGATGTTTTTGGTTTTAGAAGCCCCCATGCTCAAGTTCATAATTTTGTAAGCCACTCTGGAGCAAAGCTTTTTCAAGACCGTCAAATATACTAACCATCTTTGGTTCTATATTTTTCTTCTCTGGCAATTTCATCGTCAAAATATAGATGATTACCAAGCTCCAACCAGCATATTGTGCTGGATTTGTCTGCATCAATATCCACCATATTTATGTCCATTAACTGGCGAAAACAATAATAGAACCCCATACACCTCCTAAATCAACTTGTTTCACCATTGCTTCTTTGAAAAATACCTATCACTATCTTCCAGCAAATCGTATTTAATAGGAGTGGTCGTAGCTCTGATATTTCCAGCATAAAAAGTTCTCTCCTCTTTTGTTGCTCCAAGACTATCTTGAACGATCTTTGTTACATCAGCACTTGCAACATATACGTAGTTTTATGCCAGCTTTTACGACCGTTTTTGTGGTGCTCATTTTGACTTTCCATCGTATGCTTCTAAGGTCATTGATTTTGGTCGATACTCACTGAACGAACTGTCCAAAAGATATCCTCTGGTTTGGCGTCTCATCGTTATGGCTTGTTCTTTACCGAGAACTTTAAAGTCTATCCTGCTATAACCTTTTTATAAAAGTTCAGCGCGTTTTGATATAAAAATCTGCCGCTACTTCGTTTTTCAATTTTCAGTTTTGATAGATAGAACCACCCCAGTAAAGCTGGCGTGAACCACGTTTTTCCCAGTTAGATATTTTTGTACATGATCGTCACTAAAGTCAGAATGTTGATGATGCCGAGTTTTTGACAATACCAAGTTATTTGGATCATAAATAAAATCACTTCGACACTGCGTGAAGTTACTAGCGCTAAAGCCACCATCATTTTTAAAAATCTTTTCAGAATAAACCGATGATTTATTATTAGTTGGGCTAGGATCAAAGTTATATTCGCCGTCGCGTTTGGATCATAATAGTAGCACCAATGGTTTGCCCATATCACCATTTACTCTTGTATTTGGGTTACCATTTATAACTCTTTGTTTTTAACCCTGCTGAAGAATGGTCATCTACAGCGGTTTTTAATGACTTAAACCGCCGTTATAAACATAGATATGAAAGTGATCTTGCGCTGAGAGAGAGTGGAAAGGTTTTGTATCTACCGTCAAGTTCTAGGATAAGTTGTTATACAGTGAGGATATTTTTAGAAGAACCATCAACATACTCTTCGGCATCTACAGCACAAATACTGCACCTTCGTGCCATTTTCAATATAAGGTTTAGTAACTTTACAACCGATAGACTTTTGCTTCGTCTGATGTGCATTCCCCAGGCGCACACCAGCTAAATGTAATAACAAATAGGAGAAGATATATAGTTTTTCATTGTAATCTCCTTGATACAAAAAGAAACCAAGTTGCTTTTAAAAAGCTTCCTGCGACTTACTTTTGTGTAAAAGTACTTTCTATCATTTCAGCTTGTCCGTATTGTGGATATTTTGTAACGTCAAGCACTACTTGAGATAAAGTCATATTGTCCATATTGCAAACGATAGAGTCCACGAAATTCACGGTTGATTTCTCAAGAGGAGGGCAACCACGATGATGTTGTAAATTCTAAGTTGCGAACTCTCTTTAATGTCCATAAGCTCTTCATAGTAGCTTGGGATGTCAAATTCATAACTTCTTAACGCGAAAGGATTTATCATTGTAAAGATGTTTCGTCATCTTTGCACATTTAACAACAAAAATTTATCGAGCTCAATAAGTTCCATCGTCTTGATATGCTCGGAAAGCCTAAAAATAGGGCTTTTAACACTAAAAAATCATACTAACTCTGTTTTGTAAAATTGCCTTATTTTTAGCATAGTTTTAAAGTATACAAAAATAATGCCAAAAATGTAAAATAAGCCAGATTTAAGTACAGGAAAAGCATGAAAAATTTTTAAATTTCGTAGCAGTCGTAGCTCTTTTAGGGCTTTTTGAGTGGTTGTGCTGAAAAATACACCGAACTTTACAATCTAACTCCAGACGAGTGGTACGCTCAGGTCATCGCTGATATCAAAGATGGCGATCTGGAGTCAGCTGATAAACACTACGTTTCAATGGCTAGCGAGCACGTAGCAAGCCCACTCTTTGGAGCAAATTTTACTCATCCTCGCCCAAGCTCGCAAATGACGAAGAGTATCTAATGGCAAATCACTATCTTGACGAGTACATCAAAAGATACGGCGATAACGGCCCAAAAACAGAGATTTGCCCAGTACCTAAAGATAAAAGCAAATTACTGACTCATTTAGCCCAGCCAAACCGCAACCAAAAAGCTAATGGAGATAGCGTAACCGAGATCGAGAAGTTTCTTTATATGTATCCAAATACCGAGTATAAGCCACTTATCGAGACCATGCTTATCAAATTTAAACTAGCGCTTTACTTCTTAGATATGCAAATAGCAGATCTTTACAAGAGAACTGGACGTGATGTTTTCGGCTGGGAATTACGAGCAAAAGCTAGAAGGTCGCCGTTTAAAAACTCAGACCTTATCAAACCCTGACGTGGCATGGTATAGAAAACTGTTTGAATAGGGAGAAATTTTGCAAATAAAACGAAAAACAAAGGCTTTCCCCACTGAGATCCCTATCGTAGTTGAGGACGAGCTATTTTTATATCCATTTATGATAACGCCGCTTTTTAAGCGACGAAGAAAGACCCAAAAAGCGCTTGAGCTTGCCATGCCAAGGAGGAGACACCGATCGCTTGTCGTGCCTACAAAGCCGCAGCAAGACGGCGCTAGAGACTTTGACGCGCATCTGCGGCGCAGGCGTTATCGGCACGATAATGCGCCGTGTGCCTCTACCTGACGGACGCGTAAAAGTGCTATTTCAGGGCATAGACAAAGGTAGAATTTTAAAACAATCAGGCATAAACCCACTCCGTGGCATCGTCGATATGCTCCACGTCAAGCGCCCATCAGCGAGTCAAAACTGACGCTCTTATAGTAGTTTTAGAGAAAAAGTAAAGAGCTTTCGCAGTTGTAGCCACTCCCCGCCTGATCTTTTTAAAAACGATCGAAGGAGAGCGCTGAAGCGATCAGAGTTTGCGACCTAGTTTTCAAGCGCGCTTCGCCTAAACAGATCGCTTATAGCTTTTTGTCGAAGAAAATTTAGAAACAGCGCCTACTAAAAGCTCGTCGACTACGTCATCGAAGAGATCGAGGCAAACAAGCTTCAAAAAAGAGATCAAAAATAAGGTCCATTCAAAGATCGACAAGACAAATAAAGAGTACTTTTTAAAAGAGCAACTAAAAGCAAATTCAAGCTGAGCTTGGGGCAGACACTGAGCCGTGAGAGGAGCTAGAAGAGTACCGCAGCTTGACGCGAAGAAGAAGGTATGGCTGGGGATGCCTATAAAGAGATCAAAAACAAATAGACAAACTCTCTCGCATGCACCCAGACTCAGCCGACGCAAATACCTTGCAAAGCTACCTTGACTGGGTACTTGAAATTCCATTTGAAAATGTAGCTAAGAAAAAGTCATCTATCGCCGAAGTTGGCAAGCACCTAAATGCCGATCACTACAGCTTAGAAAAAGGCCAAAAGAGCGCATAGAGGAGTATTTTGCCTTGCGTGAGCTTTTTGAGCTTAGAGGTGTTGGCGAAAAAGGTAAATAACGGCGCTATTTTGATGCTTTGCAGGCCCTCCAGGTGTAGGTAAAACAAGCCTTGCAAACTCGATCGCAAAGGCGCTAAAGCGTGAGCTAGTCAGGATCGCTCTTGGCGGACTTGAAGACGTAAACGAGCTAAGAGGCCACCGCCGCACCTATATAAGCGCTATGCCGGTCGCATCGTGCAAGGGCTCATAGAAGCCAAGCAGATGAACCCAGTGGTTGTACTAGATGAGATCGACAAGGTTGGCAGAAGCTGCAGAGGCGATCCGACCGCAGTTTTGCTCGAGATTTATGGACCCAGAGCAAAATAATACATTTGAGACTACTACCCTACATTCCTCAATATCGATCTTAGCAAGATCATCTTCATCGCCACAGCAAATGACGTGAGCATGATACCAGCCGCACTTCGCGGCGGGATGGAGTTTATCGAGCTTAGCTCTTACACCCCACAAGAGAAATCCTGAGATCGCTAAAAAATATCTCTTACCTCAAGAGCTTAAAAAGCACGGCTTAAAACCAAGCGATGTAAGCATCAGCAAAGAGGCACCATGAGCTAATAATTGAGCGACTACACAAGAGAGAGTGGCGTGCGAGAGTACGCCGCAGGATCGCTGACATACTAAGAAAAAGTCGCCAAAAATATCCTCACTAAAAAGAACGAAGGCAAGATCAGCGTCACGGCTAAGATTTAAAAGAGTTTTTAGAGAAAAAGGTCTATGAGATCGAGCCAGCGGATAAAAAGACCAGATCGGCTTAGTAAATGGTCTAGCGTGGACTAGTGTCGGTGGCGACGTGCTGAGGATCGAGGGCTATCAGGGATCCGAGGCAAAGGCAATATGCAGATCACCGGCCAGCTAGGCGACGTGATGAAAGAGGCGCTCATATCGCATTTTGGCGTGGTAAAAGTGTTAATAGACAACAAAAAGCTAAAAGTGCCGATGGCTATCGTGCCAGATCTGACGACGACAAGCACAAGCTAGAAAGCCAGCGACGTTTATAGACGCTACGATCTACACTTGCACGTGCCAGAGGGCGCCGTGCCAAAAAGATGTCTAAGTGCTGGTATTACGATGGCAACTGCGATCGCATCGATACTAACTGACACAAAGGTCAAACACGACATCGCAATGACTGGCGAGATCACGCTAAGTGGCAGGGTGCTGCCTATCGGCGGGCTAAAAGAGAAGCTTATCGCCGCTCATAAAGCTGGCATCAAAACAGCTCTCATACCTCGTAAAAACTATGACCGCGACCTTGTCGATATCCCAGCTGAAGTAAAAGGCGACATGAAGATCATCGCAGTTGATACGATCGATGATGTACTAAAAACGCTCTTGTAGCTAAAAATAATCTTATTCTAGCCCCATTTTCTCTCACTCGGGGCTAGAAAAATTTTATAATCCCAAAAGCACAAAAAAAGCCATATAGCACATATAAGTGGTTAATAATTTAAATAACATAACACATGTGACACACTAAAAACAATTTACAAATTTATGAGTGTGTATATCACATCGCCAAATTTTAAAATTGTTAGAGTTTTAATTCACATGCAGTGCAAAGCACTGAGGCATGCCACTTCTAACGTGCGAGGGGTTGGGGATTTAAAAGGGGGATAAGGGGACGGCTTCGTGATTCAAGTCCCCTTGTCCCCTTTTTGGATAAAAAAGCTAGAAATTTCTTCTTCCTAACCTCTTCAACTATGGCTTTAGCCATCTCATCTACTTCTGATGTTACTTCGTTTGCTTGGTTAGCAATCACAACGTTTTCTTTTGTTGGGTGATCTATTTGAGCAACTGATTGATTTATCATATTTATGCCTTCACTTTGCTCTTTGATTGATTCACTCATCTCATTTATTGATTGAGCTAGTACATTTGTGTTGCTTCTATCTCACCTAGAGATTTTTGAGTACGTTCAGCTAGTTTTCTTACTTCATCAGCAACAACTGCAAATCCTCTACCATGTTCTCCTGCACGTGCTGCTTCAATTGCAGCATTAAGAGCTAGAAGGTTTTGTTTGATCTGCTATATCTCTAATGATAGTTATGATGTTTTTAATTTCATCTGATTGTCTTATAACATCAGCTGTCTTTTGAGAGATGGCATTCATTGAGCTAGACATTTGCTCAACTGCTGCTGCACTTTCTTGTAAGCTATTTGCTTGAGTGTTTGCTGAGCTTGCTACTTTTGATACTGATTCAGCTAGAAGTTTAGCTTTTTTTCTTCAAGTACTTGTGCTTGGTTTGGATTGTCATTTAGCATTTTAGAGATTTCAATGCCAAGAGAGTTTATACCACTTGCTATCTTACCATCATCATCAAGTCTTTTTGTAAAGTCTTGGTTTTTATAAGTGTTTAGTAGATCAAGTACATCTTTACCATTACTTGAGATTGCATTTTTAAGAGCAAGTTGTAGATCTTTTAAATGTGCTTTTTTTAGTTGATTTAAAAGCTGGGTTATTAGTATCAGCTTCTAAGCTTGCTTCATAGTTGCCATCTTTTTATCTCATTTACAAAGGTGTTGGCTTTTTGATGAAGGTGTTCTCTTTTTCTTTAGATGTTTGGATCTTTTGGATGTTTTTCATTTATAAGCGACGACATAACGCCAAATTCATCTTTAGAAACGATATTTTGACTTAACTGGCTCTTTGATCTCGTAGTTTAGAAAGTTAAAGAACGAAATAAGCGAATCAGATATCTTTGAAAGTGGCTTAAAGCGATCTGCTAACGATAAATATAAGAAGCGCTACGATGACTACTATAAATATAACTGATGAGATGACTTGTGAGACAAGCGTTTTGCTAAGGCTTGCATCATAATCGCTCCAAGAGTTTGCAGAGCATACAAAGCCAGTTTGCTGATCGTCAAAAGCTCGCAAGCAAGAGAGTCTTTCTGTGCTCTCTAAGATTGTAAGTAAATGTTTTTGTCTCCATTTTTCTTATACTCGTTTGAGTAGTCGTCAATGATCTTCATAGCTTCGCTAGCATCAGATAAAACAAGATCCTTATGAACGAAATGAATTATATGCTCTAGATCAAATAGTGCTATCGCGCTACTTGGAGTTGGTTTTATCTTATTAAGTTCATTATCAAGCTTTATCTATGCCCATATCCACGCCAAAGACACCAACGACCTTGCCATCACAACAAAGCTATCTTTTTAGCGATAGTTAACTAAACCACCAGCTGAGCTTGTGTATGGAGCCGAAAAGATGATGCCCTCTTTTGCAATAGCGTCCTTGTACCAGCCTTTAACCCTCGCATCATAGTTTTTCTCTGATCAAAAACCATACGTTACGCTCTTTGCCATCAAGCACAGCGTTATAAACAGCACCATCAGCTGCATAGCCAAAGTAAAACTCAGAAAAATCAGTAACCTGCGCTGCGTTCATCAGCACTTTTCTAAAGCCTCTTTGTCATCCAAAATTTGTGGATGTGCCTCGATGTAACTCAGCAAATTTTCGAACGGCTGTAGCTTATCTTCAAAAATGCATTCATATAAAACTGCAAACTTTTTAGAAGATGAAGTCTTAGACTCCTTTACTAGAATCGTAAATCCTCTCCTTGGTATTTGTGTAATTCACCGTTGAAAAACACGCCAAGCGAGACAACTAAAAGCACCACAATAATGAGGTGCTATCTTGTTTGCTGCTTTTTCATAAACAAAAATCCCTTTTGTGTAAATATTCTATGTTTATATCGGCATACTTTTTATGGTTAATAGCTGTTACAGCTATTTAGGGTGTGAAATTCAAGTCAAATTTTCACATAAATTTTAGTTTCTAGCATCTGCTAAAACAAGCGCAAAAAGCACATCAACGCCTGCTTTTTTTGAAGCGTATCTCTAGCTTCTAGTATCGTTGTGCCAGTGGTTACGATGTCATCTATCAAGATAACTGGCGCCGTGATCTTTTTAAAATTTTTAAAAGTCTTGGATTGTTTTTGTCTAAATTTCAAGATCCTTGCCACTATAACTGACACTGCTTGTCGCATGCAAGGCGTGAAAGATGGGTTTAAAGGTTTTTAGCACGAAGTTCATTTGCCAAAATAGCCGTGTGCACGAGTAGCCATGATGTACTCTATCATCTATCGGTAGGGCGTAAATTTGCTCTGGGAAGCTAAAAGCTTTTAGCACATTTCTTAAATGCAATTTAGCTAAAGCTACATAGATAAAAAGTCCGTGCATTTGGTGCTTTGAGTGGATGAGCTCTTTGATCTCAGAGTAGCCATAGAAGCTATAAATTTTAAAGCCCTCTAGCTCTCTTACAAAGGCTTGGCTCGCTTAAAATTTGCGAGCAGGTTTTACAAAATGTCTTTAGCGTAAAGCTCTTGCAAAAACGCACAAAACATCAGCTATTTAAGATAGCGATCGCAGAGCGCTTAACAGCGTCGTTGATGATGTCTGTTAAAAATGGCTTAAATGCTCCGCCAGTGCGAACTAGCTCAAATCGGTTTTTGGTTGTTTGAGATATTTTTGATGATGCTTTGATCGCCTTTTTGAATTTTAAGAGTGATCTTTTATCTTGCCCTTTGATGTTGTCGCTGTTATATCCGCTCATATTTGCTTCCAATCTGTTTATGAAAACTTCAACCACAACGCCACCCATGCCATTTTACATTTGCGCCACGTGCTGCAAGCTCTCTTTAAGGGAGTCGCTAAAGAGTAAGTCGCGAGATCGTTTTTGAAGCACGACGTACTCTTTTACAGCTGCCTCTGCCATCGGTTATAGTTGCAATAGTGCTTTTTGTTTTTGCGACTATCGTGCACCGCGCTTATATATACTTCAAGGCCGTTAGCTTGCTGACTTGCAGCAGTTTTGTAAGGATCCAAAGGCAACTACTGTCTGAGTGAGGCGCACAACCGCTCAAAAATAAGACAAAAAGTCCAAAGATAGCTAGAAAATTTTACGTTTACTCATATTTTTCCTTTCAAAAGTTTAGTGATCTCATCAGCTACTTTTATGGCAGCTTGCTTGACTAAAAAGCGCGATGAAGAAGTCAAACTGACCGCTTTTTGACGCCTCAAGCTCCTCCACGTGGTGTCTAGTCGAGATAGGAATTCGTTTTTGAAAATGTATATCTGAAAGCACAAGCTCGCCATATAGATGTCCGTTTGGAATTCAGAGCTTCTAGAGTAAGTGCCTCTAAAGCTCGTCAAATCTAAAAATCAAGCCTATATGTATAAGGCGATGTTTGCGTATCCACGACAACTATGCCACGAGATTTAGGCTCACGTTTTTAAAAACATATAAAAGAGCACTTCGAGGCGTGGATTTGAGTTAAAGACTACGCCGCTACCATCTTCTCTTGTATAGTAAATCGACCTTGCGCTGCTTCTGGCATCCACGATCCTATGAAAATAGACCTTCTTTAGCCCGACATTTATGTCGATCATATTTTTCTAAGCAGCAGTTTATCGCCACGTCGCTTCTATACTCTGACGCCATTTATAAAGACGCCATCGCCACTGCCCCTGCAAGCGCTGCAGTCAGCTGGGATCCTCATAACCTCTTCAAAAATAGGGTCTTATCTTCGCTACTTATGCTTGCACTTTGCACGCCATCTATGCCCTCGCACGATAGACAAAAGGCTAGCTTTTGCCACGCAGCCAGTTAGAAAGACGGCTGCAAAATTGCTAATAATGTCACTCTCAGCATTTCACTTCCTTTTGCTCTTTTTGTTTTTTGCGTAGATTTTTCACGCTCTCGCCTGCGATGCCGTAGTTGTTCGTATCGATCTCATCGATAATGACAACGGTATTTTGAGCGCTTCTACCTAAAATTTCGTTTATTAGCTTTGTAACTCCGCTTATCATCTTCTCTTTTTGCTCACGCTTGGGCTATCGCCCTCTTTTTGTCACGTAAATTTTCACAAACGGCATAGCACTCCTTTTGTAATTTAGCATCTAAATTTGTAATCAAAAATCTATCCACCAAATAGCTTTCCAAAGTGCGGCGGTATCGCAAAAAGTCAGACAAGGCGTGGGTAAAATTTACGACAGGGAGTTACCATGGCAGGTAACTGACCGAGTAAAGTTGAGACACAACGAAAGTATGACAAAGCGAGATCAACGCATTAGTCTATTTTAAGACAGAAATGCCTCCTGCGGCAAATTCACCTTGCCAATGGCCTTCATCCTCTTCTTACCCTCTTTTTGCTTTTCTAGCAACTTCCTCTTACGCGTGATGTCACCGCCGTAGCACTTGGCTGTGACGTTTTACCCATTGATTTTACGGTTTCACGAGCGATTATTTTGTGCCGATGCTGGCTTTGTATCGCCACCTCAAAGAGCTGACGTGGCACGATCTCTTTCATCGCCTTTACGAAGTCCCTGCCCTTTGTCTGCGCCTTGCTCTCAGGCACGATGATAGAGAGCGCATCGACCGTCTCGCCGGCCACTTTGACATCAAGCTTTCACCAGATCGCCCACGCGGTAGTCGCTTGGCTCGTAGTCGAAAGCTCGCATAGCCTTTGGTGCTTGACTTTAGCTTGTCAAAAGTCCATCACGATCTCGTTCATCGGTATGTCATACTCGAGTAAAACGCGGTCAGTCGTGATATAGTCCATCTTTTGTTTGTATGCCGCGGCGGTTGTTTAAAAGCGTGATGATATTGCCCAAAAACTCGCTTGGCGTGATGATAGTCGCTTTCACGTATGGCTCAAGGATTGAGTCTATTTTATTGACTGGTGGTAGCTGACTTGGGTTTTGGATGAATTGAGCCCATCAGTTTGGATGACTTCATAAGTCACAGTCGGTGCTGTGGCGATGAGATCAAGATCAAACTCACGCTCCAACCTCTTTGATGACCTCCATGTGAAGAAGACCTAAAAAGCCAACCCTAAAGCCAAATCCAAGCGCCACCGAGGGTCTCTGGCTCATAACTAATGGAGCTGTCGTTTTAGCTTTAGCTTATCCAGCGCATCACGCAGATCTTCAGATTTATCCAGTTTCAATAGGATAAAGTCCCGCAAAGACAAACGGCTTAGCCCTCTCAAAGCCGCCAACTGGCTCTTTAGATTTCTTGACTGCGTTATCGTGTCTCCAACTTGCACGTCGCTAACGTTTTGAAGCCCCAAAACAACGATGACCAACCTCGCCAGCGCTAAGCGTTTTGGTCTTGATCGGAGCTATGGGATTTGGATACATGAGGTCTAGTACGATGTGTTTTTGCCCGTGCCCATGACCAGATATTATCATCGTTTTTGAAATCTCACCATCATAAAGCACGCACAAGAGACCAAAGTGCGCCAAGGTGGTTGTCAAACCAACTATCGTAGATTAGCGCCTTTGTAGGGCTTCGCTTTACGTCGCCATTTGAGCAGGGATCCTCGTGATGATCGCTTCAAGCAGCTCTTTTATGCCAACGCCTGTTTTTGCGCTCACTTCGATAGCTCCTGAGCAGTCAAGTCCGATGATATGCTCGATCTCGTCTTTTACCCTAGCAGGATCAGCCGCCGGCAGATCAATCTTATTGATGACTGGGATGATCTCTGAGGTTTGTTTTCAAGTGCGATGTAGACGTTTGCGATGGTTTGCGCCTCTACACCCCTGAGAAGCATCCACGACAAGTAGCGCGCGCCCTCGCAACTAGCCAAAGAGCGGCTCACCTCGTAGCTAAAATCCAACGTGTCCGGGGTGTCTATCAAATTTAGAACAAAATTTTGCCCATTTAGTGCATAATTTAGACGGACAGACTGGGCTTTGATCGTGATGCCACGCTCTTTTTCGATATCCATCGTGTCCATGATCTGCGAGCTCATCTCACGGTCGCTAACAGCGCCGCACTCCTGAATGAGACGGTCAGCAGCGTGCTTTTACCGTGGTCGATATGAGCGATGATACTAAAAGTTTCTAATGTTTTTCATGAAATCCCTAGTTCAGGTACTAGGCGATTTTATATCGTTAAAGTTGAGTAAAAATGAGTTTGCTAGGGCTAGCAAGGCTTCAAATTTGAAAAGCTCAATTTAGCTCTTAAGTACACGCAGATCACAGAGCACAACGCAAAGCGAATATAAAAATAGGCGTAAAGCCACAAGCGGCAAAAATAAGAAAAACCTGAAGCATAAACTAAAGCACTAAGCATGTATGTCGCAGTTGCAAGCACTGGCACATGATGAGTCCAAAGCTCTGGTTGTTCAAAAGGTGTCTATGGCGTTAAAATATAGAGCAAAGTTTAACGCCAACAACAAAAATAAATATATAATCCTTTTTCATACAAAATAGAGCGCAGATCAAGGCTACTACGAAATTTACTGCGATAAGAGAAACTATGATACCGCCCATAAAAGTGCAAAAGCAAACCCATAGCCAAGACTACTAGATATTCATGTATGTAACATTAAATTTAAGCCTTTTACGTCAAATCTCACTCAAATTTCTTTAGTGATGATGTCTCAGGGTGCTCGTCTTTATGCTCGCTTTTTAGCTCATAGACTGAGATCATCTTTGATGCCCAAGACTCTCGCTCTCAAACTGAAGCGTGACGACAGATGACCGCCGTGAGAAAGCTCGTGCTCGATGCGCTTTATCATCTTGAAGAGGTCAGCCACGTAGCGCATCGTCCACCACCCGTGGGCTATGGAGCGCATTTGTGCCGGCATTTATCGCCAGATATGGCAGATCATGCACCATTTTACGCCATCTACGCCCTTTATAACGCCTCAAATTTCATCGGTATCAAGCTTAAGCGGCGCAGCTTCGATCAGGATATTAAAGCTATCTTTTAGCAAAGCTAGGCCGCTTTTATGATAAGCCAGCGATACAGATGCTATGCGATGCTATCGGCCTGCGTGAAGTTCAAATTTCATCACAAGAAGTGCCGCGACGATGGCGCGCCAACTGGGCCAAGCGCGTGTCGCCAAAGCACGCTACAAGCACCTTTTCATATTTCCGATTTTTCTTTGTAGCAGCCAGCGCTTTTACGCGTATACAACAGCCATCGATCTGGCTCTACCACAAGCCCCAAAATACTAACAACAAAAGCATCGTTTTAGCCCTATCTCTGGCTCGTTAGAGCCTGATGACAGCTCATCAACTACGACAAAACAGCAAGTGGCGGCAGGAAGAGCGATGGCGTTTATGAAAGCAGCGGACGATCCTCATGCGACCTGTAGCCAAAGACCTGTAACGAGTCCCACTTTTCAGCAGATCTTAAAAGCTACCAGCGGCCAGAGCAGACAGCGTCTGAGAGCATGTGAAATGCGTCGCTAATGAGCGCGCAAGCGAGTTTGAGCGAAGCCACGGCCCCAACTATCATAAACGTGAAAATTAGATGAATTTCTAAGAACGCCTCTATATTGTGCATCATGTCGCTACACTGGCGTCAGATCCTCTTCGCGGTACTCTTTTAAATTTGAAGTCTCGATGAGTGCTTTGGCGAGTCGTCAAGGCTGATGACTTTGTAGCTGCATATATATAGGTCATCACAGAGTAGATGTGCCGGCATTTGTCTGCTGCGAGAGCTTAGCGCATTATCGCCGCAAAAGAGCAGCTGAAGCGCTTCATGCCGATGATAAAAGTCACGCTCATCGCACCGACGAGATCGCTACATGCGAGGTCGAAACGACGTCGTAGTGCCCATGAAGCGTGCTTTTATTAAAACACGCACCGTATCACCTTTTGGCTCTCTTTTCCTGGGCGGTCATTTAAGCGAAGATAGGTCGCATTTTTCTTAATATATCTTGGTAAAATATATAAGAAAAAGGTCATCGCTTCACGAAAGCTATCGCCACAGCAACCTTTTGCAGCTCAGACAAAAATGAGCGTTAAACGCTGAGCCGATGATCGAGAATAACCGATGTACATAGGAAAAATGCGTCTCAAAGAAAGTCCCGCATAAACTCTCGTGATAGCGCTACTCTGGCGATGATGGCGGGACGTCTTTGGCATTTTGTTTTCATTCACGATAACATTTACAGCGAGCTTTGCGTAGATATTTGCAAAACTTGCGTATCGCGCGCGTCTAATGGCCTCACGACGCACGCCATGAGGCACAGTGCGTAAATGCGGGGCATTTAACGTATTTCCCGCATGATTGCGTTGATCGCAAAGCCCGCAAATATCGGATATGCTAGAAAAAGTCCGTTCTCTGCTAGCACCAAGGCAAAGGTCAAAAGTGAGCTTTTTGTTGTGCTCAGTCGCTATCGCCTTTTTAGCGTTTTAAAGGCATTATTTTGACCCAAATTTGCCCCTATAGAATTTTTAGCTCAGATTTATATTTCTAGTATTCTGTTAACTCTTGACATTACAACAAAAATCACTATATTTCGCTCATCAGTTGTAAATAAAAATATTACAACACAAAAACAAGGAGATCAAAATGAAAAATTATCAGGGTTGCAAAGATCGCAAATGCGCCAAGAGTCGAGCTAAAAGAGAGCTTTCGATGACTGGCTGTGAAGTATCTATAAAACGAGCTTGCGCAGCAAATGTGGAGCGTGCCATTTGTCCATGCGCACACAAGCAAAACGAGAGCTTTTATCATCACTGATGGCGATGGCGAGCTTTTATCGACGGCGAAGTGATAAAAAGTAGGCAAAGGCGACGCGGTGCGTATAGTCCAGATGGCAAAAGGTGCTTTAGGGCTGGCAAAACGGCATCAAAATGATCTGCATCCAGACAAAACGCGGTAGCCTAGAGCAATACACATATTACTGACGGTGTGATAGGTTGATGACGTGGCTGTCGCATTAAAAGCAAATTTAAATACCACCTAGGCACAAAACGGCAAAAGCGGTGAATGTATCTAAAATGGCTTCAAAACTCGGCGATCGTTAGAGACAAAGAGTAAAACGACGACGTAAAAGTCATCTATAAAGATATTTTTGAGCCCACAAAAGCTGATATAACGTGCTTTTGCGTGGTTATCAGCGCATTTTGCCGTTTGGTCGTTATAAACCTTCTTTTCTCACACACAGTCGGGTCGCTCACCTAGTAGATTTACTAGAAAGCACCAGCACAAGGCTCATCGTAGCTCTTTAGCGCTGGTACGTTATTTGTTGATAGCAGGCACTATGCCGCGGATACGCCAGACTTTACAGCGGCTATATGGGCGTGGCAAAGGCTACGGCGGGAGTCATATTTTGAGCTAAAAAGGTAGTACAAATGTGCTTTTGGACATAGTAAGTAAGTCCAGCAGGCGACTACGACGCAAAACGGCGCTCGCACGGGCAACATACGTGCTTGGCGGGGATAATCTCATACTAAACTCATGAGACTAATGCTACGCAGACCTTGCGCTGCGATCATTGACGAGCTAAAAACAAAGAATATCCAAAAGCGCTTCACTGCGGTCGGCGAGAGAGCGAGTTTATAAATTTGACGAGCTGGCGAAGGCCTCGTAAGTCGATCACGCTGGCTGTCTTTGAGCAGTAGTCAAAGTATAATCACGGTGACCGGCGACGACTGGCGAGTTGGCATTACCAACCGCGATACACGCGCTTTTGTGTGCTATAATCTTGAAAATGAGAAGGTTACAAGCGAATTTATAACGCTGGTAGCATAAACACAAACCCAGTTATCGTTAGGCGCCTACTCTGGCACTCTCAAAGGCCGCAGGGCTAGTAAATGTCGCAGCTGAGTTGGTGGGGTGAGCCTGCACAAAGAGCCAAAAGATATAAATTTACTTGGAAATTTTAACGCAGTAAATGATAAAGAAAAACTTTTTAAAAATTCACTCTGACTTCCCTCAAAGGCCTGCCCGCTTGGTGGCAGGATAGAGGAGCTTTTAGGCGGACTTTTAAGGGCACAAACTGCGCCAGAAAACGAGCTAAAAGCGTTACTTTGCAAGATCTACTAGACGAGCTTGCAAGGTAAATTTTAGACTAGAAGATTGATCCTTTCTAGCCTAAAATAAATTTACAAACTACTCCTGCATCGTGATCCATTTTTGTGCGATCCTAACGGCATTTGTCGCAGCTCCAACGCGGATCTGATCGGCACTGCACCAAAGGTGAAGCACATTTGATCTAAAGTTATCAACCCTGATCCTGCCAACATAAGTCTCGTTTGTATCGCTTGAGATAGTAGGCATCGGATACTCTTTTTAGCTGGATTATCGACTACGACGACGCTTGGAGCTTCACTTAAAACCTCTCTTGCCGCATCTGCGCTCACGTCTTTGTCAAAGTGGATAGTGATCGCTTCAGAGTGGCTTCTAAGCACTGGCACACGCACGCAAGTTGCGCTCACTTCGATATCTTTGTGAAGGATCTTTTGCGTTTCATTGACCATTTTCATCTCTTCTTTTGTATAGTCATTATCCAAAAGACGTCGATGTGGGGATCACGTTTAGCGCTAGGCGGTGCGCAAAAGACCTTTGGCTCGCACTCATCAAGCTTAAATTCAAAAACTTTTGCATCTGAACAACAAGCTCCTCCATGCCCTCTTTGCCAGCGCCACTTGCTGCTTGATAGGTAGAAACATCGACCCTGTTGATGCCAAAAAGCGTCATTTAGGGGCTTTTGTAATTTGCACCATTTGGATGGTTGAGCAGTTTGGATTAGCGATGATGCCGCGGTTTTTCCACATAGCAATGTCACTTGGGTTACACTCAGGCGACGACTAGCGGGATATCTTTATCCATCCTAAAATGGCTGGTGTTATCGATGACCACTGCGCCGCTGTCAGCTGCAAACTTTGGCTAAATTTCTCTGAAACTGAGCCACCTGCACTAAAAAAATGCGATATCGATCTCGTGCTCGCTAAAAACTTTCTCGGTTAGCTCTTTTACTTTGTAGTGTTTGCCCTCAATTCGATCTCCATGCCAACGCTCTTTGCGCTTGCAAGTGGCAAAAGCTCACCAACTGGGAAATCAACCTCCTCCATAACTCTAAAAAGCTCTTCGCCGACCGCTCCAGTAGCACCAACGACCGCTACGTTAATTTCTCATCTGCTCTCCTTGGTTTTCTTTTAATTTTCTTAATTTGCATAATTTTTACTAGCCAAAAACTTAAATTTTCTACCTATTTTTTTACTTCTTGCTTGCAAAAAAATAGATCTTTTGTACTCATCGCCCTCGCTTAGTATCGCTGCACGCTGCACGACTGAGATGAGCTCTCTTATGTTGCCTGGATAGTCATAGCCCAAAAGCTCCTCTTTGGCTGCTTTTGAGAAATTTTTAGCCTCAAAGCCATACTCTTTGCAGCATTTTTCCAAAGCATCTTGTGCGATAGGCAAAATTTCTCATCCTTTTCGCTCGCGAAGTGGCGGGATGAAAAGGGATCGTGTTTAGGCGGTAGAAAAGATCCTCTCTAAACCTGCCTCTTTCATCGCAAGCTCTAAATTTGCATTTGTAGCGCAGATGATGCGAACGTCTATCTTTTCGCTCTTTGTAGCGCCAAGTCTTGCTATCTCGCGCTCTTGAAGCGCACGAAGCAGCTTTGGCTGTAAATTTATAGGCATCTCGCCGATCTCGTCTAAAAATAGCGTTCCGCCATTTGCCAGCTCAAACTGCCCTTTTTTGGTGGTCGCAGCGTCAGTAAAAGCGCCTTTTTCAAAGCCAAAAAGCTCACTTCTATCAAATTTCAGGGATCGCAGCCATATTTAAAGCGATAAATGCTGCATCTTTTCTTGGTGAGTTTGCGTGGATAAATTTAGCAAAGACCTCCTTGCCAACGCCGCTTTCGCCACTAAGCATTATTGAGGCGTCTGTTCTTGCAGCTTTTAGCGCGATATTTAGCGTGGTTTCAAGCGCCCTTTGAAGTGGCTAAAAAGCCGTTATTTTCGCTTTTAGTTTCAACTTTTTATGCTTTTTGGAGTCTTTTGCTTTTAGCGTCTCGACCCTTTTTATCGCTTCATATAGCGTTGAGACGTCAAATGGCTTAGTCAAAGTCCTTCACGCCAAGTCTCACGCTCTCGATCGCCTTGTTAAGTGTCGCATTACCTGTCATTATGATGACGTCAACTTTGCCGTTTAACTCTTTAATGAACTCAAGTCCGTCCATCTTTGGCATGTTTATATCGGTGATTATTAGATCAGTGTCGTCGCTTAGCTTTTTAGAGCTTCAACTGCGCTCTTGTAACTCTTGATGTTTTAGCTCGTCATACTCGCCAAGTGCGATCTCAAGCGACTTTCGCATATTGATGTCATCTTCTACTATGACGATATTCATTTGATCTCTTTTTATTGAAGTGTGCCGATGATAGCGGATTTTGGCTTAAATTCCACCATAAATCTAACTGCAGTATTTTCAAATTTGAAGCATTTGTGACCTGCGCATTTTTGACATTTAGCTCATTTTTTTATCATCACTTTTTAAAAGCAAAGCAGTCAGTACTCATCTTTGTGTAAATTTAAAAAGCCAAGAGTTGTGGTGTTTTTCATCTTTAAGCATCTATCTGGCAAAGAATTTTGGTTTTGGATTTGACGTTAGAGTCATCGCCTTTGAAAATGAAATTTCCTCAAAGGCAACTATTTGATTTTTCGTATCGACCTTCGCCCAGAAGATAAACTCCTCCGTGCAAAAAGGCGAAATTTGAAAAGTATCGTTAGTAAGAAAAGACTTCTCGCCACTTATCTTCGTCTATCTTGAGCTCTATTTACCTTATAAAGCCTGTCTTTGAAGTCTTCATTCACGATCCTTGCGCTTTTTGACAAGACCTTGAACCTTTGAAGTGATAGATGAATCATTTTAGCATCGCGTCTCTTACGGTGTCTTCAGCGTTGATCTTTACGCCATAAAGCTTGCCTCGCAAGCTGAGAATAAGCATCAGCCATCGCTGCTCTTTTGCAAGAGCAACTGACTCGAGCGTATGAGAGGCAATTTAGCGGAGCTATGCCCTCGCCTGTGGCTCTCAAAAGTGGTCTCTTGAGCGCTATCATATATCATCTTCTCTTTTTCATCACCCTCTAAGATCGTCTTTCATCGACCTTTTCGATGACTACGTTGCGGTTTGATGCGCTAGTTGGCTCGCCCATAAAGCCATTAAACATGAGCAACCGCCAAAATAGCAGATCATCAAAGCAAAAGATGTACTTTAACCTTCATAAACAACCTTTTTATGCTTTTTATTTAGTAATTTAATAGCAATTTATTCCAAAAGCCCCATATCTTCTTGGTGCTTCTTCCCTCATCTTCGCCATCATCTGCCTTAGGGCATCTTTGCGATACTTACAACATCATCGCCATCGACATTTACGACGATCACGCCGCTTTGTGCCACGTCCCTGCTTTTGCGGATGCTTTGCATATCAACCTTATCATCTTGCCACTGATGTTAGAGCCTATACAGATCTTGCTCTTCATCAACCATCACAACGCCCACTAGATCGCCTGTTCTGCTTGTTAGCTTCATGCAGATGACGCCTTTGCCGCCGCGGTTTGTCAAGCGGTACTCATCAGCGGTTGTGCGCTTACCGATACCTTTTTGAGATATGCTTGTAAATTTTTCGATCATTGCTTTCGATGACTGCTGCGCCTACGACCTCATCGCCCTGGCTCTCAATGATACCAGTTACGCCGCGTGCAGTTCTTCCCATTTGGCGAACCTTTGCTGATCTTAAACTGAAGACACATACCCTTTTTAGTAACGACAAATAGCATTGTCTCATCGCCTGAGTTTGCGTCCTCTCGGCATTTGCACTATCTTCGTCGATCTCTTATTTTGAAGCTCTTCAACTCGGGCACCTCTGTCTCAACGCTTAGCTCATTTTCTGGTCAGTCACCGCATATCATCGTATGTCTGAGCGATGAGCGCAGTTTACAAGCTCGTCGTTCTCATCGAGGCTTATCGCTCTACGCCAACTGAGCGGATGTTTTTAACCCGCTCACCGCAGTGCGTTTTACGATGCCGTTTTTAGTGAAAGAATGCTAGCGATTTGCTCTCATCAAAGCTCAGTCGTTGGTATGATCGCTTTGATCTTCTCATCAGGCTGCAACTGGATCACGCATAACCGCCTTTGCCCTTTTGCCGTGCGGCTTCCCTCTGGGATCTTATAGACTTTTTAGCCAGTAGAGCTGTCCGCGGTCTGTCACAAACATAAGCGTATCGTGAGTATTTGAAGTAAAGAAGCTCTCTATGAAGTCATCATCGTATGTCGTGACCGCTACTTTGCCCTTGCCACCGCGTTTTTGCTTCTCGTACTGCTTGCTTGGCACACGCTTGATGTAGCCGCGGTGAGTTATGGTTACGACCATATTATCTGGTATAAGATCTTCGATGTCGATATCATCGTAGTCATCAACGATCTCAGTAACTCTTGGTACTTTCAATCATTTTTGATCTCAAGAAGCTCTTCTTTGATCACATTTTCAAGCAATGTCTCGCTCTTTAACATTTCATCAAGTCTTGCGATCTCAGCCATAAGCTCGGCTAGCTCGGCCTCTAGTTTTTCTCTCTCTAGGCCTGTAAGCTTGCTTAGAGCGCATATCAAGGATAGCGTCTGTTTGAAGCTCTGAGAGGTTAATCCCACCCATCAAGCCTTCTCTAGCAACGGCCGTATCGGCACTATTTCTACTAGCTCGATCACTCCTCGTCGATGTTATCAGTGCGATCTTTAGACCCTCTAAGATGTGGGGCTTTGCGCGCGCTTTTTCAAGCTCAAATATCGTCCTTCAATGATAACTGTTTTTCTCGTGGTTTAAAAATAGCTTAAGTAGCTCGATAAGGTTAAACACCTTGGCTCTTTGTTATGAATAGCAAGCATAATAACGCCAAAAGTGCTCTCCATCGTGGTTGATTTAAAGAGATTATTTAGCACGATATCGCTCATCGCGTCGCGTTTTAGCTCGATGACTACGCGGATGCCGTCCTTGTCGACTCATCTCTAACCTCGCTGATGCCACCTCATCTGCTTATCTTTTTACAAGCTCAGCGATCTGCTCGATAAGCCTTGCTTTGTTTGTTTGATATGGTAGCTCGTCGATTACGATGACGTCTTTGTTTGGCTTTTTTTCTATGTGAGTTTTTGGCTCTTAGTTTGACCCCGCCACGACCTGCGTGGTAGGCCTCTATGATGCCTTTTTACCAAAGATGATACCGCCAGTTGGGAAAGTCTGACCTTTTATAAATCCCCATCACCTCTTCTAGCGTCGCCTCTTTGTTTTCAAGAAGCAGCAAAGACCGTCTATCAGCTCATCAAGGCTGTGGTGGTGGGATATTTGTCGCCATACCAACTGCAATACCGCTTGAGCCATTTAATAACTAAGGCACATGGCTAGGCAAAACATCTACGGCTCAACCTCTCATCATCGTAGTTTGGGCACAAAATCAACCGTGTCTTTGTCGATATCTTTTAAAAGCTCTTCAGTAAGCATAGTCATTCTAGCTTCTGTATAACGCATCGCGGCTGCGCTGTCGCCATCAATCGAGCCAAAGTTTCCTTTGTCCAACAACGACCGGATAACGCAGTGTACATTTCTGAGCTCATACGAACAAGAGCGTCATAAACTGCTAGTGTCGCCGTGTGGGTGGTACTTACCGATGACTTCACCGACGATACGAGCTGACTTCATATAAGCACTTTCTGCTGCCAACGCCGAGGGTTATCCATAGCGTATGTAACTCTTCTATGAACTGGCTGAGTCCGTCTCTAGCGTCAGGGCAAAGCACGTCCAACGATGACGCCTCATAGAGTAGTCAAGATAGCTATTTTTATAGAATCTGATATCAACTGAAGCGATATCTTGAGTTAATTCAAGTAGATTGTCTTTCATTTTTATCCTCCACTAGCTTTGAGTGGATTTCAGCCAAAATTGATAAAAACTTTATGGGCAAAGCGCGTCGGGTTAATTTAACCTTGCTAATGCACGCTCGTAATATGTAGTTCCGTTTGAAAAACGCTGTGTAAAGCGGGTGTAGCGGCACAAGATCAGCGTGTCCCGCGTAGCGCTCGCCCTCTGGCTTTGGCGCAGTCCTGTGCAGTCTCTCAACGCAGCTTTAGCTCACTGTCGTCAAAATATATCATCATATTTCTTGAAAGGACGATGTCAAATTTACCGAGATTAAACATCGCATCGTCAAAAACACGTTTAGTTAATTCTAACTCACACCTAATTCAAGGTGTACCCTTTTGATGATTTGTCATCTGTATCTCTCCTTTGAAACTCTGCTTAGTCTCGTGCAAGCTCCTCCTCGCCGTAGCGCTGACGCTACACTGGCGTTTGTATGGCTTCTGGAGGCTGAAAGTCGATGCCAGTTGCTGGATATCACTTTGTCTAAGGCCAACCATAAGCATCGCATGCGAATCAGGGTCTCATCGCCAGTTGAGCAAGGCGCGCATGTAAAGTCTTAGCCTCCCCAAGCTCTTTTGCGTAGTAATCACGCCCTTTAGCTGTGCTGGCTTTCATAAAAATATGCCCATATCGCACTGGTGACCAATGGTAAAAGATCTTGCACTAAGCAGCGGGTCAAATTCATCATCGAAACGACTCTTTGAAGCTTTTATCGCGATAGTAAACATACCAACCTCTGCAGAGTGATGGACACGCTTTGGCTCCAGATCGACCCCGCAAAGCGTCTTTCAGTAGCAAGCTCATATATCTGTTAACCATCCATATCGCTTGGTGCTTTGCCTCTAAAACTTCGCTTTGTTTATCCACTTTGTTAAAAAGCATTAAAAACCTCAAGCTCTTTTCTATCATCACATAATCTAACGATTTTAGCTCTTGATTTAGCTCTTTTAGCATCGCTTTGGCATGCTATACAACTATCGCGCCTCTTCGTTTTCAGCTATGCATTTTGCACCGCCTTTATAGCGCTTTATCACCAGCCCAGCTGCCATCATCGCCTGACGCCAGCGTTAGCAAGATCGCAAGTACTGACATGGCGTGCTCTCAGAGTGCCTGATAGTGCTACATCGATATTTGGCGTACAGACGTTTTTATTCAGGCTGTGGCTTTCGCACAACCGGGCAAAGTCGCTGAAATTTTCGTGTGACTTGATCACAGATATAGACGATATTTTCTCTCAAATTTTGTCTTTCGCTTAGAATTTCAACATTTATATTGCACTCCTGCCCATTTGCGTGACAAAATGAGTTTATAAACATCTTGTTCATATGTTGAGCTATGACGACTCATCGCACCATTTAATTTATATCTTTATTGTGTTTGATATGACCCGGGCCTCCCTCGCAGAAGCCCCTATTAAGACCAGCTGAGCCACTAATTGCCTGAAATTCTAGTAAATTTACCACACAAATCAAGTTCCAATCAGCCAAGTTTTGCATTTAGCGTATCTGTCATCTTATTTAGATGCTCAGCAGCTGAAGCCATCTCTCACGCTTTGCACTTTGAGATGAAATTGACCTATGCCCTCCATGCTTTTACTATATCGTCAATATCCTTACCAGTCTTTATATAGTCCTCGATAGTTTTATCGATAGTCCCATGGCTGATCTCATGATACCACCTCATATCTCTTATGGTGTTTTTGCGCGTTGTTTGCCACGCCCAGCGCAGCTCGCTTATTTGCTCTTGAGTTTATCATCATTTGCTCGCTACTTTCATTTATCGCTTCGAACGATGACATTGATAGTTGCGTTTATCTCAGTAAGGCTTTGAGTGCGCTCAGCTAGCTTTTCTAACCTCATCGGCAACGACTGCAAAGCCACGTCCATGTTCGCCGCACGTGCTGCTTCGATGGCTGCAATGAGCTCAGTAATTTGTTCGATCAGCTATGTCGTTGATAACCACAAGGACTGACTTTTACCTGCTCAGCATCTCGGTTGCTGTCATTGATCTTGCCAGCCATTTGATTTTCTATATCTGATGTCTGAGCGATCTCTGAAGATAATTGAGATGGTATTAGCGTCTCATCGAACGTAGCTTAGCGCCTTTTTAAGATCATCTTTGCCACCTTTTGCAACTTCGATTGAATCTTTTCATATATGATTGTATCTCAGTGCAATCCTTCCCAGCATCCTCTTCAACCATCGGTTTGAGCTCACACATGACCAGTTTGGACTGATGAGCTAAGCCTTTCACTTGCGATGGAGCTATTTTCATTTGAGATATCTTTTTGCCTCAGATTGAAAAACCCTTTACTTTTTCTATAAGTCTATTTATAGCCTCGCTTGCTTTTTGCTATCTCATCTTGCCAACGACTTCTAGTTTTCGTTTTGTTAGATCGCCATCGCCGCTTGAGAGGTTTGTCGCCCGCAAGATTAGCTCATTTAGCGGTTTTGGTGATAGATAGTACTAGAGTAGAGCATGGCAACTATTAGTGAGATGATTAAACCACTCACGGCTATGACGACGAAATTTGTGGTGTTTGCCTTTAGCGTCATTTTTGCATAGTGGCTGAAATCATCATCTCTTTGTATACATGCCCTCAAGACCAACAATGCAGACATCAGCACTACATCTTCATGAAAGAGGCTTAGCTAGCCACTCCTATCTTTCTTGTAGTTGAGCCATCTTTTTGACTTAGCCACGAAGTGTATTTAGAAGGCACCATCGCTATTTTCTGAGGCTTTTTACGAGATCTTTCTATGTATTTTATAGCCATTAGCATCAGTTGCATCAAGCCTATCAAGACCGTTATACTCAGGCATCCTGTGATCTAGAGATAACCATACCTATTTGTGTGTAGATACTAAAGTATCTTTTGCCATCGCCAAATCTAGCTTTGAGAGGTAGTCAATGATATCTTCTTTGATCTTCATGGTCTCGTTTGTGTCGTCATAGACCTCTTGAATTTTTAGCAAAATGCTTGAGACGATATCCATCTTTCACTTAAAGCTGCCCTTTGTCGGCTAAAGACCGTTTCAGTTAGCTGTTTGGTATTTATCGCTTTGTTTTGCTCGTAAATGTTTAGGAAAGACCAAGATGGCTCCAAGCACCAGTAGGGACGAGACGATCATCATCGCTCACTTTTGACGAAATCTTCACAATACCTCCTTTAATGTTTGAAATTTCCTTTAATCTTGAGAGATTATAGCACCACTAGCGCACATTTACTTTTATATTTTGTGATCTTATATAAAAGCTAACATATCTCAGCCACACCGCCTTATATGCACGATATGGTGCGTCTCTTGATCGACCTCAGACCTTTGCTTGTACCTCAATGAGATCAGGATCCTCTTTGACTCGGTATGTCATCTGCTCTTTGCAAGGCTTATTATCTTTGTTTTTGCTATCTCGGCACCGCTTGCAGCACCTTTGGAGCGTTATCTCTATGCGATCTCGCTGCAGCCAAGAGCAAACGGCTTTTTCTTATTTACTTGCATCACCCATCCTCCAAAGCCGCATCAGGCGCTGCAAAATTTTACATCGTTTAAGGCTTCGCTCACCTTGGCAAGTTGCTTTTGATGTTAAAATCGAAACGATTAGTCCGAAGTTTTGAGATCGCTTGCTTTAGCTCGCTTGAATTTCTAAAATGAGCTCTTTAAACTCATATTTGTCTGCGTTGCCACCTCGATAGATCGATATAGCGTTTTATCCACAAGCCCCACCATCACATTTATCTGCCCGCCATAAATCTTGGTATTTAGATCGATCTGGGCATGTAATCGGTCCTGCGGCGAAACGCGACATTTCCGCCCTTCCACGCCATCCCAGATGGCTACGGTATATAAGTTTGTATGCCTCCTGTAAGCTTGAGACCATCTGGTGCATCTCGATCTATGAGATCATCTTGTTTGCAGCATTTACAGTTCGGGCGTTTAATGGTTTTCGCTTTATGTTTAAGCGTGCTTTTTACATCTCTTGATTTAGTACCTTGAGATTACTCTGCCTTTTGTCGTGATGTTGTTTTATATCATTAGTGGCTGGGTTTTAGCTGCTTTAAAAGCTGCCTACTCTCAGATACTCGCTTTTTGCTGTAAGCTAGCATCTGGATCAGCCAGGACGCCTCAGGCTGGCATGAGCGAGGCGTCTGGCAAGCACTTCTTCTTTGGGAGCTTATCTCGCAAGCTGCCCTCTCTTTGAGACGTCGCTAACCCTCGTTAAATGCCTTTACAAGCCCAGCCCTCATCGCCTATGTTATTTAGCATTTTTAGATCGTTTTTAGGGTTTTCAAGGATAGCTTTTAGCTCTTTAGATGATTTGAGCTAAAAGCCGCACTCACGCTAGCCACCTCGCCAATCGTGCTACCTTCTCGCTTAACTTTGAGATGAAATTTCCTCCATCTTGCCGATCTGGCTTTTAACCGCGTCTGCGCCGTGCTCTTTGAGAAGTTTTATCATGCTAGGGTCGCTAGTCATTACTATCAAGTCTTTATCCACATCTTTTAAAAGTGTTTTATGCTTGAGTTATCAAGAAGATTTTTAGCGTCACCACTCACTTTTTCAAGCACGGAGGTGAGCTTCATAAATGAGTTTTGATTATCCAAGCTCTCATCATTTAGAGTTGCACTTGACTAAGTAAATTTTGATTTGAGAGATTTTTATATCGCTTAGTAACTTTTGTATCGAGCTTGGCAGCTTCTCTGGAGTAAGCGTTTTCATCTTTAAACTGTTTTCAAGCATGACGCCAGAGTTTTTGATCTGATCATTTAGCGAGCCAGCTTTTAGGTCGGCTATTGGCTTTAGAAAATTCTTTTTAGTTTTTAGTGCAAGGCTCTTTATCTCAGGGCTTTCATTTTTGCGCAGCTTCAGCCTCAGGCTTTTTGCAAGGTCTGAGAGCTCACTAGCCAATCTGGAGCGATCTTGGTGTCTTTTGCTTGAGATCTATGCCTGTGCTCATTGCTAAGGCTTGAAGCACTTTTAGATCATCAAGCACCCTTGCAACCAGCTTACCAACGTTATCAAGGGCGTTTGAGACGGTTTGTCTCGCTTCATGTCCCAGCTGGCTGATTTTTTAAAAAGGAGCCTTCATTTTTGCGAATAAAAAGTGCGTTTTGGGGTGGCGTTTTTGCCCAGTTTGAACTGAGGTGTTTGATATATTTAGAGAATTTACATGTCCATTTTCTACTATTTTTCATCATCGGCAAAATTGCACATTTTGCTGAATAGTCGCGAGCGCCAGCCGTCCTTGCAATAAGCCTCGTTGTTGTACTCTTTCTCTCATGTGCTGGGTGCAGTATGGTCTTTGCGTTAGCGCAAACAAGATGAGCCCAACATAAAGCACCACAGACATAGATACAGATAGCTTCACTGCGCTGCAATTTTTCATCGCACAGCTCATAATAAGCGGCGATGAGAAAAGCGTGAGGCAAAAGAGTAGCTAAAAGCAGCGCGCACGCGCCACTCTGGACGCTCTTTGGTCTCTGGTTCAGATCTCGTCATTTGCCCCCAGCGTTGAAAGTCCGTGTGCATGCCACCTCCAAAGAAAACGAAAGTATGTATTGAATGATCAACAGAGCCATTTAGCAGTGGCAGTGCTGCGCACCATCGCCACGGCACCGTAGCAAGAGCGCTGGCGTCTGCTACACCCATCTGAAAAGCCTGATAAATGTTTTCCTGAGCTAAAAAGCCCCAGCCATCGCTATGGGTCATGAAAATGACGCCCTTTGCGCCGAGTATCCTGAAGCAAGACAAAGAGGCTTCGCGTCATAGAAAAAAGCCATTTATCGTTGCTTAGCAACTCAAGGCCCCACAAGGCCAGCGGACGACGCCGTACTCTAGGGATGTTATAGGTTGGCGCTGCGGATTTGAGGCGCTGGCTGATGCGGATTACCGAAGGTATGCTTGAGAGCATGATAAAGGCTGCGCTGATGATGGCGAGAGTTCAAAGTCGCGCCAAGATCAAGCGCTAAGATCGCAATTCCCAAGTCCAAAACTTGTGTAGAAAACGTACCGTAAAAAGGCGACAGACACGCTGATCTTATCTTGTTTGGGATCGTTTAGCCAGCTTCTATAACCATCAAAAGTGCGTAGTAGCAATATCCCAAAATGCTCGCAAAATCGCCCAGCAGATCAACACCACTTTATGGCGTGAAGCATGGTTGAGATCAAAAGATAGCTGAAAAGATAGCAAAAGCCTGATGTGGCCGGTGGTTGAGATAACCCTGCAGTGCTGTGAAGATCGTGCTAATTAACGTGGCTCGAAGGAAAATCCGGTGTTAATTAGTCCAATCAAAAGCTCGCTCTACGCCATTTTGCTTGCAGCGCGCTACAAGATGTGATGACTAGGCCATTGCTTGCAAAGCAAACTCATACTCAAAATAGCGCGGCCCCCATCGAGCGAATGATCCCAGTTACTTCACATTCAAGTGTCCTTTCAAATTATTTTGCATTATCTCAAAAGATAAAGTCTAATAGGCATCGGAGCGTTCTACCAGCCGTGTGCACGTTTAGTACTTCATTTTTAAAATATAACCAAAAGAGTATCGCGTAAGCGAATAAACGATAAGGCATAAAATGC